>Ga0307507_10008444_pt1 | contig 14246 bp, 17 predicted proteins | sample 7_EM_MG_FD_207223 | JGI IMG/M metagenome (GOLD analysis project Ga0307507, IMG submission 207223) | Populus trichocarpa ectomycorrhiza microbial communities from riparian zone in the Pacific Northwest, United States - 7_EM | ecosystem: Host-associated > Plants > Roots > Unclassified | place... | reverse complement strand
CAGCCTCTATTAAAGTTGCATAGTAAATGGTTTAGTAGTTTTTAAGATATAGTGATTTGCCTCATTTTGGCCCCCAAATTTTACTATTTTAAAAACCACCCAACTATTTATTATATAACTTTAATAGAAGCTAGAGAGTATATATAAAAGTCCAAATTTAAATTATTAAAATTTATTATTAAGTGGTTGTTAAGATATTAAAGTGTGATTTTTCCATTTTTTGGTGTATTTTTGAAGTGATCAGCTCACCCGTTTAACCAGCTCACCCGTGAAATACGTTATTATAATTATATACCCGGTTATTATCTTAAGGGGGGTGGGTTCCCTATACTATAGAAGCGCAGCTATAGCGGCCTAGGTGCGGTTCGCCGGTAAAGGGGGTTTTTATTTATTTTTAATTTTGCTTAGCCGTTAGAGGATTTAATTAAGGGTTTACTAGAGGGGCGCCTAAGGTTCACTAGACTAGCGGAGCTATTTTACTAGCTGTGTTAGATTATTATAGCTAATAGTTACTCCCCTATAATTCTAGATACTAGACGCGTCTAATAGGCTTTGTATTTTATCAGATGCCTTCTTAATAAAGGTGTTTCCGCTTTATAGTGTGGTATTTGCCCGTCTTTGTTGTGGAGGGCCATTGCTAGGCATGGTTCTGGCGGTCGCGCGCGAGTGCGAACCACCGTCGTTCAACATGTGCCTCCCCTGCGATGCATGCATCTCAGGGGGATTCTCTGGGTGATTTTCAGGGTTCTTTTGGTTGGTTTTGGTCTTTTTGGGCCAGGTGCAGCAAGAGCTCCCTTGTTCCCAAGAGAAATATAGAGTATATTAATCCTCTAACTTCTAGATCCTATTTTACCGGAGAAGGTCGAAGCAGGTCGGTATAGGAAATTATACAGTGAATGTTGATAGCAGGGCTCCCAACGATAACGTTATTCATAAGCTTATCGCGATAATATTAATAATAATAAGCGATATGAATATGATATTTGCTTATGAATATATATAGATATTTTAAAGCTTTAGTAGTAGTGTGGAAGAGTGGCTTATAGTAGAGTATTCACTAAGAACTATAAATACGCCGCGCGTTCTAATATATATCTATACGTAGATACGTAGAGCGGGTGGTAATTTAGAAGAACTCTAAATAATTTAATACTTTGCTAAGGCTGGTGATATAGATTACATAAGATACTAATTATCGCGATATTATCGCGATAATGAATATCTTGGGGCTCTTAATGATATGAATACGATAAGTGGTATGAATATACATTCATTCATTATTGGGAGCCCTGGTTGATAGTGTTGAGATAAATAGGGACCCCGAAGCCGCAGAGAACAGTTATTTACAGCTAAGACTACTAGGCGCCGAGTTATCATTTAACGAACTATACTCCAGCAAGCAATTAGAGAGGTTGCCTGATAGAGTAGTAAAGAAGTATAAACAATATATTGTAATCGTATAGCACGTAGGAGAAAAGAGACTATACCAAATTTACATGTAGCGACCAAGAGGCTAACGGTGTATTAAGATTTACGTGATATATTTTCTAAAGCTCAACTTCCTCAAATATCTTATTTCATTCTCATTGCGTCAGCAGTATTCTTAGGGTTAGGGTATTCTAATGGCGCCGATATGTCGGCGCGCCTTAACCTGGAGATCTTACGCCTTCTACTCGAAAGCAATCCTATGAGCACCGTGAGTATAACACCAAACACCATACCCATCACTATACAGATCTTCGCGCCGTTTGAGAGGGTCGTTCGAGAAAAGGAGGGAGCAGATGAGAGGAGGAATGATATTAGTGATAACGTGGGATACACTGCGGTCGTCATTATTGCAGGAGTAGATGAGGATCCCAAATCCAGAAATATGGATAGAATTCAACACGGTTCTTGTATATCGCTGAGTTCAAAACTAATCAGCCGATAAGGAACAATTTCATCCGTCCTTCCTTGGTAAGAGTTTCTAAGGGTCTAGATATGATGTGATGAACCGTTTCATACCATCAATAATGAGAGCTAGTATCATATAGTTCTTAGGCAGTATGGCAAGAAGATACACAGTAACAATAGCCCTGATAACTATTAAGAAAGTCGATAGGAGGAGGACCTTCTAAATGAGCAGGGAATCAAAGGCTGAAGGGGTTCTAAGGAAGTTTAGTAGTTTAGAGAGCAGTGGCAAAATGGAACATGGCAAGTTGAACGTCTTGATTCTATAGCTGGCTGGAAAGTGTATAAGCATGCAGGATGGACTGCATGAAGGCATAGCACGGCGAAATACTTGTCAACGAGGAGAGCTGGCATTGATTGGCAGCTAATCATAATGTCGACTGTTCCATGCGGCTCCAATTAAGCTACCTCAAACGCAGCCTTGTGGCTTGTGGTTCAAGGTCTGGTGCAGGGGTTCACCAATCACAATGACACTGACTCGCGACTCTCCAGCTGGAGTACTTGTGACGTCCACAATTTTGTGCATGTCGAGCAATTTTTAACAGCTGACGTTCGCTAAGAACAGCTGGGCTTCCCATCAGCCAGCCAAGTATGTTACCAAACTTACCAGACTCCGTGATCACCCAACTAAACACAAGATAACTCTCTCCATATGCACAGTGTCACTACTTCTTTGTTTCGAAAAAGTCATTTAGTCCACTCACAACCCCCCTGAGGCTTGCATCGTTCCTTAAACTCCCACGAATCCAACCTGGGAGCTTCGCCTGTATCCTTTGGCTACCATATCTTCTATCAACCATTAGGATTGCTGCATAGTCACCGCGGTGTCTAATAGCTCTCCCAATACACTGGTTTACAGCCCTCATGCATGCATTCTCGTAGAAATCTCTCGCTGTGGCTTTGCCATCTTTTCCTCCCCTGGTCGCTTTGGAAGTGATGTATTGCATCTTCGCCTTCCATTCTGCCGCGTGTGGATTTGGGAAGGGTAGCCCGACAACGATAACGCCGCGGCCGAGGGAATCGCTGAAGTTGATGCCTTCGGAGAGAGTTCCACCGATTACTGCAAGGAGTAGAGCACCGCGGCCGTTTCCAGTGGTGATGGCAGCGCTGTACGCGGTGAGAACCGAGTCGACCACCGAAGACGAAGCAGTTGCTAGATTGCCAGTAGAATTGATCGCGCTGGATGAAGGCTTTGTTTGGCCACGCTGCTCTAGAAAAATGGGTTTCATAGCGTTGATATTATCCCAGAGGGAGATTGGTTTCACCGAATGGTTAAGACGCTTCCAGGCTGCGAGGCATGTGTCCAGGTAGGGATAGCTAGGAAAGAAGACAACAACGCCATCGGGGATATGCTGGATAAATGTAAGAATAGCATTACCAAGATCCAGTATCTGCAAAATCTCTTTAGCCCAGCCTTCTATTTTGCAGAGAAGTACACACCATGCTCTCTGAATTTCGCTTCTCAAAGGTGAAATCAAACTCGGTGCCGCTTAAACCTCGGATGACCGGCATGGCAACAAGATTCGATGGAGGGATAACGTGGCCACAGGAAACGGTCGTGATGCATGATGGGTCAAGATAAGGAAACAGATGTTGCTCATAGTCACTCATCTATAGGGCGATTAGTGATAGAGATGGGAATGGAAATGGTAATAATGGGAAATATTTGAAATGCGCATACTGGTGACATTGTTCCCCCTGCCAAGATCACAGCTCGTGCCTCCTCTACTACCTCCTTAAAGTGAAATGTTGGGTCGAGAAGCATGTATTTGAGAACAGTTCCATCCTCATCCTTTGAGTAGAAGAAACGGCCTTCTGCTGATGGGTTCATTAAGGTGAGGAGAAAACTTTGGATGTGTGTCAAAACAGGAACACCTTCTTTTGGTCGATTGGGGCTTATAGTCGAGTTCCCGCCGCCTGAGCGGGGGAGCTTCACCTGCTCTTGTCCTGTATGGATAATGTAGCCGTCAACCTTTCGAGCAAGCTTGCTGTCTTGTAAGTAACGCGCGAGCTTAAAAAGATTAATCTGATCAACGCCCTTTCCTGCCATAAGATCACCGATCTGGACCAACCCCTCAGCATCTTTGGAATTGGCGTTCTTAGATTGGAGATACCCAGTCAATGAATCTAGCAAGCGCACTGTCTGAGTCACATATACTCTATTCTTCCCTTTCAGCTTATTGCGGAATTTCTGCAGATAGACACCGAGCTGCGCGCGGGAGCGTTGTAATTGAGCAAAAGATACTGAAATTGAGTGAATACCAGCTATTGCGTCCATGAGGTTATGAGCCTCATCAATGATAATGACATGGCCCTTAAGAGATAATTCCAATGCTTCCCGCGCTGACTTCTGCAGAAGCAGTGGATATGGTAGTGTGACTATCTGTCTAAATATTAGTGACCATGTGAAGGCGTGATGGGCTTACACAACAGACCTCGCAGGGCCGTATAGCTGATCTTGATGCATAGTAAGGACATATACCCAGTTTTCTACCCAACTTTCCCAGATCTTCAATATCTTGAATTCTAGATAGTGCATGGTCTCGAAAATTATTAACAACAGCTTCGGTCTGTTTGGTTGGCAGATATGAACATTTGCAATCAACGGAGGTTCCGGGCTGTTGCAATTCTAGACAGCGTTCATTAATGGCAGTAGCGCTTCCGAGCTTGTTGACTTTCGGATTAATGCAGAGATTTTTCCTTGAGCCCAGAGTGAGGTGTTTGAACTCTTCCTCCAAGTCAACCTCGACATCCGTATCGCTATTTCCCCTATTCAAGGGGTCTGGAGCAATTGCTGGCGGCATTTTAACACGCCTCAACTCATTGGCAAATTGAGTCAGCTGTGAATGTGTCCTTGAGCAATAGAAAATTTTCATCTCGTCAAAAACCTCTTCTTCGCCTTCGGCAGATATTTGCCTAGTGGGAAGACCAAGCTCTTCCATCAGCAACTGGGTCTCCATGGAGAGCCCAGAATCCGCTGATGTCCTTACTCTAGATTTTACGAATGTGTCACCTTCACTCTCGTAATCATCGAGAACAAAACGAGCTTCATCTGCATCATCTTCGCCGTTTTGGCCTGTAGTCATTTTCTGTAAGAATTAGTATCACGAGAGCTGCGGTTACATATGTGGGTTGCATACCTGTCGCTTGTACTGTGGCTCGCCTTTCTCAAAGCGTTCTCTGATCATCTTCTCTTTGGCCCGAATCTTGGCCAGGCGGCTTTCAAAATCAGCTCGTCGACTAAGCAGTGCCTGCTTCTTTTCCTTTCGTTCATGCTCAAGCATCCATTCCGGCTCACTCCCATCTGAAAGTTCATAAGCACTTGGTTAAAGTTATCAAATTAATCCTTCACTCACCGACAGTTACAGCTGCAAGGACCTCGTCAAATGTCCTTCTCTTGTGATCCCGAAGCCATGTTAAAGATCCGCAGATAAGGCTTAGACTTTTCCCCTATCAACAAGATTAGACTCGTTACCGATGATGGGTCCTCAACAAATGGGGCTCTCAGAAATATACGATACGATTGATATAGATTTGTTTGGCCGTATGCAAGTTTACTCTTTTGATCATTAAGAGAGAAAAAAAAGTAAGGACTACTTCAATGAGAAGTAGCATAGCAGTCCAAAGTGAAAGCTCTTACCGTTCCTACAAGGCCCATCAGCATGCGGGGCCATGTAGCAACTTCGATATGGCTTCCTCACCAGTAGGCGACTCGAAGATACCAACTTTCCCATCCTCGATGCACTCGTATAGTGCGTTCATAAATTTTTTCTGAATGTCGTATGGTTCGTACGGGTGATGGAAATCTTTCTCTTTCTCTGCTGCAGGTCGATTCATGTTGAATTGAGATAGCGCAATCCTCCTTGCTCGGAGGAGAATATACGGACAATGTGAGAACAGCGAGACGCGTCAAGGTTTCGCGTAGGGAGTGAGTGAAGTCCTGATGAGGAAACGCGGCTTGGCGGCCACCATGAATCAGCATTTGCGCGCAAGGAGGTGAAACTGCCTCTTCTTCTCTCTTCCTTAATCATAATCAATGGAATACATGTAGGCTTGGATCAATGGTAAGGCCGTTATATACAGTATAATTCTCCTCGATTTCCTCAGCGGCATGGTCTTAACCTCTATCGTATTAGAGGAAAACCTCTTAGCATCAAGGTAACACAGCTTGATATATTCAGTTATCGTTCTATATGTCGGTATAAATACAAATAAAGGCACTAATGGCTCTTAGAAGGTTCATATTATCAATGCTCTTAGGAGCATTCCAAACCTCAAAGTAAAGACCTCCAACATTACCACAATATAACAAGCCCAGGACTACCACACCACCCACTAAGCAATTTCTAACGTCTCCTGCCCTTACACGACCGTCATTATCTATAGCGTCACTGTGGTGGATGCTCTCCATTCTCGCTATCATGTTCTCTAGCCTGTCGTGTCTGCTCCCGTATTCGTTCCACCTCTGCCCTCTGTTCCGCCTCACGACGGGCCCGTTCCTCGCTTTGGTATCGCGAGCGCAAGGTTGTCTGCGGTTCCGTAGCCGGGCGCATCTCCTTCTGGCGGCAGATTAAACTCATCATCGGATACGTACAATCGTTTGGATACACTATCCTCAAATTCATCTTCTCTGTAGTTTTCATGAGTCTTGTGATGGTCACGATCTTGAGAGCGGTCAGACTCGCTGAGATGTCCATGGTCTTCATCCTCATTCTGTGAGCTGAAGCGCTGGAGACGCTGCTGCCGAAGCCATGCTGGCTCAGGAAGGCCGAAATCCGATGCAGATTCGGGCCCCTGCGGTTTCCCAACCCCGCTGCTCTCGTTGCCGAGCTTCGTTAATGTCCTCAAGACTAGGCTCAGAGTAGAGTGGAAGATCGGTAGTCACATTTCGAGGTCCTTTGCCCTGCCCTGAGGATTGAGGTCGATGAGACCATCTTCATCATTGCTGCCGATGAGTAGCTGGGAAGATGTCGAACTATGAACAGGTTGTAGGAAAACTTCACTACGACCTACAGGAGCACGACTTGAAGCACCTCTATAGTTTGGGCAGGGGTAGCTACCATCGCTGACCAAGTAAGAAGTAAGGTAATCCCTCAACATCCTCATCTCTCTCAATTTCAGTTAGGCCCAAGTCCCCCCATCCGTAACGCAGGTGCATATTGTAGAAAATTTTGGGTTTGTTCGCGAGTCGGCTCACGATGTCCTCGTGGTCTTTGAGTGACAGTTCAAAAATCTTATCAAGGGACTCCCATGCGGGGATACAAAGTCTTTCGATTCCTCGAGTACTCTCGCAAGCTCTAGTTGATACTTCATATCATCTTCAGCTTCTTTTGTGGATTGGTTCGCGGTGTCAGCTGAGTAGCATTCAAAGCACTTGCCAGGATATTCATTTCTCTGTTTTTCTACCTCTTCACATTGCTGATGGTTAAAACGAGCCCGGCCACATAACTCAACCTCTTCATCTAGTGGTATATCATGATCGCAGGCAGGGAAGTGAGGTACTTGTAGGAAGCACATTTTGGTAGTGGTATAGAGAGTCGTGTAGTATAGCGGTAAGTAGGTTAGATATCCGTAGATGACTGGAATGAGGGTTAGGTCGTAGATATAGGAGTTGTGGAAGATTTGTTGGCGAGGAAGATATAGAAAAGAAAGGGAAGCAATATGACTCTAGAAATAGCTAGTATTCTTATACTTGAGTTCGTGTTAAGTACGTGAGACCTCGTGAGCAAGATTCTACAATTATCTTTCATTGAATGGGTGAATGGAGATAAATTAAACTTTCTCAGAGATCAGAGGTTTCCGAGCTTGATGGGGTGATAAAACACTACTTGGTCATATCTAGCGGCGATGAGTTCTTTAGCGGATCATGACCGTTTTTGTGGCTTCAGAACCGTGAATTGGGTGCAGGATAATTTGTAATGTGAGATTTTTAAGGCTATATACATGCTAACTTAATAAAGGCTGCATCGTCATAGTTATCAAAGCGATTGATCCGAGAATCCAAGGCCGCTATCATATCGAGTTCACGAAATGCGTGTTAACAACAGCCTGGATGTTGAAATTTGCGGGACGCAGCATTAGGTACAGTACAGCTTCTCTCAAGTGAATACTGCGTACTCTCCAGTTCTAGTAGGACCACAAGGCAGAGTACGATCCACTCCTCAGGAAGGGGCCCTAATTTCTTTAATAAGAACTGTTGGGTCAACACGCTGTAAGATCAATTTTGCAAACGACTTTAGGTACAAGGTAGTTTGCGTATATGGGCTTGGTAGGTAGAGTAACACCAATCGAATACGGGAAGCAAACGGAGGATAGCGCCCCTGAACCTCAATTTATGGTTGGAAGGTTGATTATGAAAGTTAGTGCCCAATCTAGGGAACAGGCAGCATTGGCTTGCGTTCACGAGCGTCTTGGTCATGGTTTTCCGCCTAGTGCACTTTGCTAGGGCAGCCAAATATTTGTCTCTCTAGGGTAGTTACAAGTAGTAAGTAATGAACAGTTGAAATGTATGGGTGACAGTCCAGTCTGTGTCTGAGGCTTCGGGAGGAGAAGCTAGAGTTTGATTACAATAGCAATGATTGGACAATTTGCCGACATGTTTTGAGAGACATCGAAGCATCAATTCCGGTCGACATCAACCTTCAACGCCGCCACAATGGCTTCGAAACTGACTCCGTTCGTCTTCAGGAGTGGCCCCAGAGCTTTGCGGCAGCTACAGGGAACTCAATGGCGGTCGTTCGCTGCCTCAGCGCAAACGCGAAGCGACTCGCTCATGGTTGTAAGTAATCTGCCTTCTTCTTGGCGCGCGCTCCGCGGTTGAAGTCATTCACTAACATATCGATCAGCATAGGGACACACCGGTCAACAATCCTTCCATTCCGTTTAAGTTCACGCCGAAGAATGAGGAGCTCATCAAAGAGATCATTAGCCGATACCCAAACCAGTACAAGAAGGCCGCAGTGATGCCACTTCTAGACCTTGGCCAGCGACAGCATGGCTTCACTAGCATCAGCGTAATGAATGAGGTAGCAAGGATACTTGAGATGCCACCTATGCGAGTTTACGAGGTGGCAACCTTCTATACCATGTATAACCGGAATCCGGTCGGCCGATTCCATGTACAATGCTGCACAACAGTATGATACTTATCTCTTTAGCATGCGACGCTGCCTACCGCCATAGATACTGAGACATTTTATAGACACCTTGCATGCTCCGAGATAGCGACTCAATTATGAAGGCGATCCAAGATCATCTTGGCATTCACCACGGAGAGACTACCAAGGACGGGCTGTTCACGTTTACTGAAGTCGAGTGCCTAGGTGCCTGCGCAAATGCGCCAATGGCGCAGATCAACGATGACTACTATGAGGACTTGACATATGACACAACGGTGTCGCTACTAAAAGCTTTCCAGCATGCTGCCAGAGCTACCGGGGCTAGCGGAGGCGAGGCTGGGAAGGGCGCTGTAACTGGTGGGGACGGAATTTTCAAGAGCGGGAATGAGATTAATGAACAAGGAAGGGCGTATGAGGCTGGAGGGGCCAAGATTCCAACACCTGGTCCCTTGAGTGGAAGGAAGAGCTGTGAACCAGCATCCGGCCTAACTTCTTTAACAAGCGAACCTTGGGGTAACGAGACTTTGAGGAAGGATGGAGCTCTGTAATTGAGTCTGTATATATTGGTATGTACAGTATTTTTCAATTGAGTCATGAAAACTTGGCGCTAGAGTATCTCGTGTAGATAGCAGGGAATGGAAGTTAACATTTTCTCGCAGCCACCCATATTTTGACACGATGTGTCTACGCGACTTTCGCGATTTGTGTGATATGAAATGACACCATGTGAAGGCATGAGACTATCCCTGTGATGTGTTGTACGAAAGGCACAATGAAAATCTCGCATTGCACAAGCACATTCCGAGATATTGTTTTACACAACGTATAGGGAAGCATTTGAGGGAGCTTCAGCATGCCGGCGCCAAATCGTTCAGGTTTGCTTTAGAATTTCCAGCCTGCTATGATTGCTAATACACTGACACTCCCGGTAAATTACTGCCAGGCGGCCTGGTCTTGGAGACAAGCAGAAATATGTGGGTGGTTTTGTTTGAAATATTTATATAAGTTATTAGTATGGAGGATGGGTGGTGTCATGCGTGAGTACAGAAAAGTGGTTTAAACAGGTGAGGATTCGGTAAATTTGTAGTCGGTTGTGGAGAGGTATTCTGAGAAACTTGGAGGAAGGTGCGCTATCCCCAGCTTCACGTGACTCCCGCCTCTTCACGGCAGCCTCGGTCGTTCTGGGTCCACTTTACCACTCCAACCACAAGCTCCTCTCTATTCTCCACCCTCTCCATCGCTATTATGTCAGACTTTGAGCCTTCTATCGGAGAGCCACTCTTCAGAGCCTCGAAGCGTCGGAAAGTTTTGCGAAGACGACTTAACGACGACAATGACGCGCCATCAGTGAATTCTCAAAACCAATCAAGGCCGCTCACAACATCCTCATCAACTGCAGCATTGTCGCACTCACCTTTAGAAACTGCAGCGCTGATAGAGCTTGAAGAGCATATCCTTCCAATGGCAGAAATTCTGCGCCGCCGCAAGCTAGCTAAAGCGCGACGAGCGGGCATTGAGTTCTCTAATTCCTCACAGAACACACACAGGAATTCCACACCTCAACAGCCTTCCGATGCGCTCGTATCTATTGATGATGGTCGCTCTGCTGTCGAGGCTGCGGTAAATCGCTTTGCACCTCAGACAGGAAAGGTGGCGGATGTGCTGGACAAACACATGTGAGTGCTTCCCTTCTTCTTATTTTCCTTAAATACGGCGATTCTGAGGCAGCGGCTAATGTATTAAGGATTGAATATATAGACTCCAAGATGACTGAACTTCGTCAGACGCAGTCAAGCTTTATTACGCCTGGATCCTCAGCCACACAGTTCGCAGAAGCTCGTTCGGCCAGCGCGAGTGTTGCCAGCGATGCGCACAGGGAGAGGCAGCCTGCTGGTCTGGGGAAGTTGCAGGAAATTGATCTTGGGCCGGATGCGACGGCGCAGAATATTGCGCGGACGGAGGCTGCGACTAGGAGGCTGGGGAGCGGGAGAGTCGCGATGGGTGAAGAGGAAGCTGCGTGTGAAGGGAAGGTTAGGCTTGGGAAAGACGGGAAACCATGGAAGGGACGGAAAAGGCGAAACAGTGAGGATGTCAAAAGAGATATGCTTGTGGAAGAAGTACTGCGAGAGAGCAGATGTGAGTTCATTAATTGTCTCCATGTCTATAGTCACGACTTGATCACGATCCTGATATTTTAGCAGTGGAAATCTACGACGAGCCTGAGGCATCGGGCGATGCGGATGGTGATCAAGCTGCCGATGATATTATCGCTGAACAATTCCGGCGCGAATTCATGGACGCAATCACTTCTCGAAATATTAGACGAACGGCCCCTGCACCACCTGGGGCTGTGAAAGGCGTCAAGAGCGAGGACAGACCCAAAGGACCGAAGTTGGGTGGAAGTAGGAGCGCAAGAGCTGCAATGCGCGCACTAGAAGAGAAAGCAGCAAAAAAAAGGTAACAAGTTTAACGCGGATGCTGTACGATAGGGCTATTAGTACTTAGCAAGTATTGAACCCAGATAACGTTACACATCAATAAACATATTACCTCGAATAGGCCTTACAATTCGCGTACACCGCCGAAGAAGCAGGGGTCTTCCCCAGGCTAAAGCACGTCTTAGCTAGCGTAATCGTCGTTCTAAACTTCTTGGCACCTTCTCCAATAGGGTAGGGACCTATTAGCATCCCTTGGTCTTTAATATGTAAGACAGTTATGCCTATTATTAAAAAGAAGCACATTTAATATAATTGAAGGTTATGAAGCCTCTCGTTGCTTTGCTACTTTACACATCCTTCTCAACACTACGACCCGCCCAGCTCGCCGAGAGTCTCATTTATGTAATATAGAGCTATTTATTATGATAGTCTCAATCGACTACATAGTTGAGTAGAGTACAGGAGACTCTTGATAGCCAGCTGCAAGCCATGGCTCTACAAACTAGAGCTGGAGACTATCATGTCCTAGGAAATTTCTCACAGGAAATCCGAGGTCCCAGGAGAAAATCTCCCACTATAGCTTCCGTCCTGCCCTCCGCCAGTCTCTTAAGGAGTTAAGCGATACCCTGTTCAGCCTATTATAACAGTAAGTACGTCGAGCTCGTTTAGCGCCTTAATTGCCGCTCCTATCGCCTACTAGTCTAGAACCCGCCAGACCAGAAACCAGCCTACAGTTGCTTCAGAAAGAAACGATTAAATGTTAGAAACCATAATCAAAAATAGAAATTTGCCGAATCCTCACCTGTTTGAACCCTTTTTCTGTACTTGCGCATGCCACCACCTATCCTCCATGCTAATATATCGCCGTCGCCTATTTTTTTTAAAGCTATTTAAAGCCTATATTGTTTCCTATTTTAGTTAGCGCTATAATATATAAGAGGAGAGCCAAAGCACCTAAAAATACTGTAAAGAATACTTTGAAAGCGCCTAAAGAGGTAGACCTTACTATTAAACCTACACTACCTATACTGATGCCTTCTACTATTGCAGTATAGCCCAAAGATTATTAAACCTTTATTCTAAATGTAATTATATATGCTAATACCATAAAGATATTTACCAACGTTCTAGCTGTCCTATTTGGAGCCTTTAAATACTAAGAGTTTATTGCCTAAAATACGTATTAAGCTAATAAATATTACAGTCTTTGTTCTTTCTAGCTTAATTAATTAACTGCCGTTATTGCGTTATTAAATTTAAAGGATCCTATAATACCTAAAGAGGTTAATAATATAGACAAATGGCGCAAAGTAGAGGGAATAATAGAGGTATAGTTAAAGTACATAAGGAGGGTATGGAGGGTTAATCTTATAGTTAAATATAAGGCCGCTACTATACCTATTAACACGTCTACTAATAATAGAGACCCTAATTTTACTATAGCTATTAATGCAGCGCTTTAAGTAAGAGGTATTCTAGCTAAAGTAGCGGCTAATAAAGAGGTAGAGTTATCTAGTAAGGATTATAAAGGTGTAGTAGAGGAAGCTGCTGGTAAAAAGAAGGCGTTAACTACTACTAAAATACAGAAAGAGGCTGCTAAATAGCGTAAATGTTTAGAAGCTAAAGGCAAGCATTTATATGCGCTGCTTAAACGCTATTGCTGCCTTTAATAGCACTATAAGAATAGAAAGCACGGTACTATATACTATCTTAAATTTAACTTAAAACACTACCTAATACTATCTTACTACTTAAACCGCTGGTTGGAAGTAATAGAATAGAAAAAAGCTATATGTAACGGAACCTTGTAGCAAGAACTATGGTGGGCTTGTTAATGGGCTGGGTATGTAGGTATAACCAATAAGTCAACAACATAATAATAACTGGTGGAGTGGTTGCCTAATAGATTAACTCTAATTATATTCTGAGATTCACTATAAGGAGAGAACTATCTATGGTAGGGACTAAGGTCCTTTAAATACACGACCGTACTCCTAAGAAATCCTCTCTTATATATAAGGTACGTATTATCTATATTAAACATAATATCCTCTTATATTTAATAGAGTTAATATATTTAACGCCATATAACCTTAGTTACTATTCCTCATTATATAGTTCCACTAGCTCTATCCTAGACCGTGCCTATATTAACTAACTAGCTTCCGCCAACTCTTCTCTAACATCGGGAAAATATTCGCAGGATGAGATTTAAGTAGACTTTAATTTTCGCGTTTCGCGTAATTAATATGCAATTTAACCAACTTAACACGCAATTAACCAACTTAATATACAATTAATTAACTTAACACGCAATTTAACTAACTTAATATGCAATTAACCAACTTAACACGCAATTTGACTAACTTAACACGCAATTAACTAACTTAACATGCAATTTAACTAACTTAATATGCAATTAACCAACTTAACACGCAATTTAACCAACTTAACACGCAATTAACTAACTTAACACGCAATTTAACCAACTTAACATGCAATTAACTAACTTAACACATAATTTAACTAACTTAACATGCAATTAACTAACTTAACACGCAATTTAACTAACTTAATATACAATTAACTAACTTAACAACTTTAAAAGCTAATTATATATTTCTTAACACGCAATTAACCTACTTAGCAACTTTAAAAGGTAACTATATATTTCTTAACATGCAATTAAGGTAAAGTTATATGCTATATATTTAACTATTATATATTATCTAATATAATC
>Ga0307507_10008443_pt1 | contig 14246 bp, 11 predicted proteins | sample 7_EM_MG_FD_207223 | JGI IMG/M metagenome (GOLD analysis project Ga0307507, IMG submission 207223) | Populus trichocarpa ectomycorrhiza microbial communities from riparian zone in the Pacific Northwest, United States - 7_EM | ecosystem: Host-associated > Plants > Roots > Unclassified | place... | reverse complement strand
TAAATTATTAAAATTTATTATTAAGTGGTTGTTAAGATATTAAAGTGTGATTTTTCCATTTTTTGGTGTGTTTTTGAAGTGATCAGCTCACCCGTTTGACCAGCTCACCCGTGAAATACGTTATTTAAAATATAATATTAAGCAAGTTATTTAAAAGCCTTTTTAACCGTATTATAGGCCTTTTATTTCTATTATATAGCTATAAAAACTTTTCCCCTTAGCTTACCCCTACATTAGCCTACGTATTTAAAATATAATAAAATTAGAGTAACGTTAGTGGGACACCCCTAATTGATACTCGGACACCCCCCAATTAATATTCGGACACCCCCTCCTGATTAAGTTTAATTCCTTCCTGGTTAAGTTAGAATATCACATAAATTTAAGTTGTTTGCATCTTAATCAGTGCGCGACCGTCGCGCGCCCATATCCAAAACATTGCTACAATTCCCTTGGTATACCACGGTTTTTAAGTGTGACCCAACCCTTCAGAAAGTATGCTAGGCTCTTTTAGCTCTTGCGATTATCTGTTCAATCTTCACCTTCCAGCCTCAGTTCCGCGACCCACTCCGCCCTCTCCGGATCGTGACCTTTAGTAGCTTAGCGTTATCCGCCGTAATTCCTATCATCCACGCCATCACCAAGTACGGAATTGAGGTCCGAGGGAAGCACATGAGTCCCCTATGGGTACTTATAACTCTAATTGTCAATATATTTAGTGCCAGTGTATATGCTATAAATGTTCGTATTCGAGTACTATCCCTTGCAACGGTACAATTCGTCCTACGGTTATCGACAAGATCCAGCCGAATAGAACCAATCGGGTTAAGTTGGGATGCCAAATTGTTATTATGCTAGTGCACGGATCACTTCATGGGCACATGGGATAAAGCAGGCTATATTAGACTAGGAGCTTGCTTCAGTCTTTCCACTATACAAAGCATGCCAGTTCCCCAGGTTCCTCAATGGCACCGAACAAATGCAAATGCCCACCCAGGAAGGATTTCAAGGTGACGAAAACAGGCGAGGAATTTTGGGGGTATATGCAGGACTACGAGAAAATCTAATTACGCCAGGTATTCTTGGAGGAAATGGAGCGGGTTGAGCCAGCCTGGGTTAGGGAATATCGTAGATCCACAGTGAAGGCAGACTTCGAATCTGCAGTGGATATAGCAGACAGTGGGTGGTACAAGAAAACGATCAATGGATGGCAGGACCAGTTGGACGCGGGCGGGGAAGTGAGTCTGAGATGGGCGCGGTTCAATGCGTGATTTAGTCAAGGCAGCAAAGGAAATAAATAGATGAAGCAAGAACTTGTGTAGAGCATTGTAGGAGAGTCGGTATCATACCAAGTAATTAACTTTTCTCTATATGTTGAAAGACGCTCTGGAGAGGGGTTTGGACACTTAGATGGCAGAATGAGATACTCTTTTCACCCCTCTCCCCGAGAACGAAGCTCTTCCTTGACCTTACTCATCAAATCTCAATTCACACCAAAGTTAGCTGCTTGCTCTTGTGACTTGGGCAGGGCGGACCTGCGGTGGCCTATGCGATTCCTTCTCCACAATACGGAAACCCGGTGCCGAGAAGGATTTAATTTAATGTCTACCGTGCGTAGCTAGGACAGGGAAGCCGAGAGTTTCTGCCGTGGATCTTGTTGGTGTGTGTTGTAGTTGCACGAATAATTTGCGGCATAGCTTCCTTGCCAAGCTTGTTGGGAGACCCCACCATCAAACCTCGGCGGTTAGGGTTTGTCTCTCGTGACTTGGGTTTTAGCCTCATACCTTGCTGCAGCCTTCCCTCGATACTTCCCCTGCGTCAGACTGTTAAAAAGGGTCAGAAACTATACAGGGCAACGCAGCCATGCGGCTATGCAGGGGGTCAAGAGCCGCAGTGCTCGAAGGTCCAGTACCATGCGCGTGGATGGCGTGATCGTTCGTCCCCTGTTGCATAAGCAGGCATCCCACTCTGAACACAGCCTCATTGCGCTCCGTCGCTTCGTCCTTCCTTCGCTCCAGTAATTTCCCAGGATTTAGTGCACGCGGCGCAGCCTTTGGGCTAAATTCGCTTCAGCTCAGGAGGCGTGCAGCTCATCACATCTTTCCCGTCATCATCGTGAATGTAATAAGCGTGCCGAATTTGCATTGGACCGCGCGCTTCATCTGATGCACCGAAAGGGAGGAATATTCTGCTTCTGGTCGTGGGCGTATGGAATGAGTCTGTGGGCGTCTCATGCCAGTCCGAGCAAGCCCCCGGGCTGGTCTTGTCACGTCTCTGCCACTGCCCCTTATAGGAGGCCGGTTTTGTCAACTCCTTTCCTATTCGTCAAAAAGCCCGTCTCCGTTATTATTCGTTCTGAAGCGGCTTGAGGCGTATGACTGCTCCCGCGGCTTTTGAGTCGAGCCATCCACAAGCTCCAAGGCATCATTGAGAGGCTGAGGTGAAGCTGGCTGGATTCATGACGCCTTTTTTGAGATTTTAAAATCGTCGTAGCGGTCACTGCCGTCGGGCCGTGGGGTCTTAGACGTGCTTAGAGTATATGTCCTGCCTAATGCCCAGTCTCTTTTCTTCGTGGTTTCCAAGGTTTCTTTTCTCCTCTCTCTTATTACAGGCAATGAACACGTCTTTCATCTGTGTTGCGCAAATATTCTCGTATTCCAGTTTTGGTAGCCTCAGCCTCCACCTTCATTTAAGCCCTGACACACTATCTACATACCAAGTGCAGACCAAATACAAGTATACAAGTACTTGTCAAATTCCCGCATACTGAGTACTCAAAGTCTTCCACCAGAGCCACAATGGCGCCTGTAGCAGCAGCAACCTCTTCTGCGGCCACTACCACTGCCTCTGCCTCTGCCACTTCAACAGCAACTCCCTCACATAGCGGTAATGACAACATTGCCAGCATTGTTGCGGGGGCAGTTTTCGGTGTCTTCCTTCTTGCTGCCATTGTAATGCTTATATTTTGGTTCATCAACCGTCGACGCGAACATAATAGCCTTCCACCATCCCACCGACCCACCGCAACCTATCGGCCTTTCTTGAGGAGCAGCTCCGTAAACTCACAGTCAAAGAGTCTCCTTGCGAATGCGGAAACACCACAGCTAGACGATAAATCCTCCATGTTCAGCCGGGACCGCTCGTCCAGCTCAGCAACACTTGCCATTTATATCCCGGATGATGAGCAATCAGCCCGGCGGAAAAGCGCCAACTCTCTCAACTTAGTCCCTTTGCAAATCACCCCGATCTCCGGAATTAGCAATCCCATAGACAGGGCTATGAGCAATGGAAGTCGAGGAAGTAGGGTGAGCCGAATAAGCAGCGGGAATGGTAGTGATGGGGAATCTGGAGAAGCCCAGGATCTTGGGGTTGCACGGACAAGGCCACGAAGCACATCCACGGCCAGCACGAGATATTACGACCCGAACTCAACGCCTGTAGTTCCCGAGGTTCCCACTCTCTGGCTAGGGGAACAGCGGTTGAGCGCTCCGAATGGGAGTGGAAGTTATCAAAGTGTGCGATTATGACCGCGTCATCTTCAGTTACTTTTTTTTTTGTTTAGACCTATTTCACGGTTTTTCTTTGGTTTGCACTTCCTCAAAGTGGACATATGGTTGGACATATGGTCGTGGGCAGAACAGGAGAATGGCTATATTTCCCTTTCCGAAGGGGGGTGCATCTGTTTTTATCGGCCGAGCATTACATTTCTCATTTGTTTGATCACAAAGGCTTGCTTTAAACGCATAGCGATAAATACCCACATACCCCCTGCGCAATTTTGCAGCAGCGAGCGAGTAATGATAATAAAAAGTCAGGTCTGACGTTCAATTAATCCTAAATCCACTCTTATATTTTGGGTTACTTTCTGCCCGTGCCGCTGAAAATTGCAAAGAACCTCGGAAAGGCCCAATGAGGAATAACGTGTCTCCCCCCCAAGCGAGACAATTTTTAACACGTTTTCTCAATTTTAGTAGCAATAAAATAGCTTTGTTTAAAATTTAAAACTTTAATATAAAGCAAGTATATTCTAAAAAAGCCTCCTAAAAATTATATAAGAAAATTTCAAAGGGATAAATTTTTATTAATAATTTTCAGTTTCTTTGATTTAGCGTGAAGATCGCAGCACGCTAGGCGGATCCTTATCACTAATAAACCAGGTTTTCCCAACTATTTTTTTAATTATGGTATATTTTTATCTTCCTTCCTACTTAATAAAGTAAATTTCTAAATATATAGTTCGTTTTTAAGATATACTCTATTTTAGAAATAGATTTAATAAAATTATTTTAATAAGTGTGGCTTAGAATTGGGTAATTGAGGTGTCTCGCTTGGGGGGGTGTCTCGTTTGGGGGGGTAGCACGTTACCCCTCACGATTCTCACGAGGCCCCTGCCCCAAAGACGAAAATCCTAGCACTGCAAAATACCCTAGACCACAAGAACGTCAAAAGCTGCTCTTTTCAAAATATCCAACTAGCCTAAAACTTTAAGTCGGTCTAAGATATTATACTAATACAATTATATTGTTAAATATCTTTAACGTTGTTGTGTAGTGAATCTGCAAACAAGACGACCCTTTTGCAGTGCCACTTTTGTTGCTAACTGCGTGACATCCAGTAGAACCCGATGCCACTGTATGTCTCACGATAATCACTAATTATGGTCATATCAGGCCCTGCGTCCGTGATGTACCCGCTCACGCCACACACACATAGCCAGCCTGAAGTAAGCGTCATCGCACTCGAAGTTTCCTTCTACTAGGAAGGCCAACTGATCAAGCAGCGCTTCCCCGGATTTCAGAGTCCCAAGCGCCTGGTATTCTGACCCCGAGTGGCCGGTACAGTCAGGCCAGGCCACCCGAGAGCGGTAGGGGACAAAACCAGCCTACTGCGGCAGGGACGGGTGCACAGCCACTCGGTTGCCTATAGTTGGGGGTGTATGCGCAATGATTCGCAACTTACACGTTGCGGCGTTGCTTGCTACTAACGCATGAAATCCCGCAGCATGTCCTAAAGAATAGAGGATGGCAAGATGTTGGAGGCCGCGAAACTCCGGGTAGGCATTGTGCTGGGGGCGTGGCGGGAACGTCGGCTTTTCCTCGCAGTGACAATTAAAGGCGAGGTCATTCTGCACGTATGCCCGCCACTAGCTAACTATAATTCAAACACTAGTAACAGATAAGGAACTGAAGATTGTGAGGACACGGGAAACTGGCTGCCCGTGGTTTGCCGACGCAAGTTTGCCGTCGGGAAACCGTCTTGGCTTTCCACTTCCCGCTTCTAGGCATTCCCGACCAACAACTTATCCTTGCGGGTGATGTGCATCCAGCTACGGTAAATATTTGCGGGCCTGTATATAAAGCATGAACGACCTTCGTAATGTAGGTATGATTTCAAATTATCCATAGTTATCTCTTCTCTCCTCTCTCTTTTCTCAGTCGTCGATAATTCTATCCCGCATCTCTTTGTCCACTAAATTTTAACATGGCCGGACTATCCCTTCCGCTAGTAGCGTCCTACGAGAGGTGGACCGTGCGCGAACATCGGAGTGGTCATGGAGACTCGATCCTATTGATTCTATTGGCCAACTCTTATCGATAACAGTACGACGAAATGTACCGGCGGAAGGGATACTCCAACATCGGCGCCAAATATCACCCAGAAATCATCACCCATGCTAAAGAGCACTATATCTACACGGCCAGCGGGCACCGCATGCTAGACTATACATCCGGGCAGATGTCGTGCCTGATTGGGCATGGCCATCCTAAGATCGTAGAGACAATCACCCAGCACGCCGCTGGCCTGGACCACCTCTTCAGTGGAATGCTCTCGCCGCCCGTGATCCAATTGCGGGAGCGGTTGACAGACCTGCTCCCAAAAGGCCTGGATAAAGCGTTCTTCCTCAGCGCTGGCGGTGAAAGCAACGAGGCTGCTATCAAGCTTGCGAAGTTTTACACGGGCAAGTTGGAGGTTGTGGGACTGGGCTGGCACGGCATAACGGGCGCTGCGGTGGGCGCGCAGTATCATTCTGGGAGGACGGGGTATGGTCCTTTGGTAACCATCCCTTGGTAACCATCCCTTCTCCTCCCTAATATTCCCTACTCCTGCCGCTACGCGTAGAACAATAGCAATTGACACCCTCCCCAGACCCCCAGGATCCACCAGCTGCCCTGCCCGAATGCCTACCGCTCGCCCATCTGCTACCCCGATGGCTCCTACGACTGAGCAACAGAGCTCGCGTACGGCTTCTCCATGGTCGACCGCGCCCCCTGCGGCTCGCTGGCCGCCGTAATCCTCGAGCTGATCCTGTCATCCGGCGGCATGATTGTGCTACGCCGGGTTACCTCAAAGCGCCGAAAGCGCACCGCGAAGCCCGCGACATGCTTCTGATCGTCGACGAAGCGCACACGGGGATCGGGTGCGCGGGCGACCTGTTCGCCTTCATGCACGCGGACAACGACGTCGTGCCGGACGTGCCGACGCTCAGCAAGACGCTCGGGAACGGCCTGCCGCTCAACGCGGTCATCACGAGCGATGCGATTGCGACCGTGTATCGGGACCGCGGGTACCTCTTCTACACGATGCACGTCAACGACCCGCTGCCCGCAGCTGTCGGGCTGAAGGTCCTCGACGTTGTCGTGCGGGACGGCCTTGTCGAGCGGTCGCGCCGCTTCGGTGTGCGGCTGCAGGCTACGCTGCGTGAGTTGCAGACGCAGTATACGCGCGTTGGCAATGTGCGTGGGCGCGGCTTGTGGCTGGCTTGGAGATCGTTGCGGACCGCGAGACGAAGGCTGGGGCGACCGAGTTGGGGTATATGATTGCGGCACGCATGACGGAGCCGGGGCTCTGGGCGCAGCTGAGCACCAACCCGAGCCTTGCGGGATGCTTTAGGATTGCACCACTTATTACCACGACTGAGGAACAGTTGGAGGAAGGTTTAGCGATTATGGAGGAGGTGTTTCGGAGCACGGAGGGCACGATGCCATTGTATGGGTTGGATGAGAAGGCCGAGGCGAATTCGCAGGAATAAAGTCGACTATAAGAGGTGTTTAGAAAGAACTGATGTAGGTATACCATACTTCCTATTTCGTTCTAGTTTGGACCTCATTGAAGTCCTCTCATAAATACATACATTATCGTAATCAGTCAATCTAGATCTGATTGGCATCCCTACGGTCACAGAGCCATGATCAATTTGTCAATCTCAAAATCAACCTCCAACACGGTCCGAATTGAGCATGATTCGTGATCAATTTAGATACTTTTTAAGTCTCTTTTGATAGCAATTAGATACCCTTTTGGTAGACAATATAGATCAGTATGGTCACGAATCTAGTGCATATAGACTGCAGAACTTCGATGCAGAACTCTCTGCTCAAGATCTGATACAGTAGTTGATTGCGATGTTGTCGAACAAGACGATCAAGAATGAGAACTCTGGTTTATTGCGAGAGGCTCTGGAGCCTCATTAGATACACGAATTGGGTGGGTTAAAGGCACCCCTGAACTAAAGTAGTGATCGACGCCAGGCCGACAGATCTTAATTTGAAGCATTATATACTGAATATTTTGATCACCTGATAACTACATCGCCGCGTGCAGTGGAATTAGTAAGTACCCAACCCCAATTCGATACGATACGCGCAAGAAGAGAACATATTAGATCGGACGGGATCCGAACAGTAACACTTGACAGTAACTTTATTGTCCGAATCTTCTACCAAACTAGTGGCCTAACAGGCGGTACAGTCTGTACTATGGTATCAACTTAATGTGGTTAGAGGTAGCGACCCCTGTCAGGCCCACAAATGTGAATATTTAGGCCTGATACCATAGTACAGGCTCAGTGTCCCCTCCCTATGTGCGCGCGTAACACGGCAATTTCGCTTCATACGCACTAGAGAATTTCAAGTTTAACTCTTGTAATTAAGCTTAAAAAATTAAAGTTGCGGGTGCGCAGCTCTTTTGGTAAGCGCATAGTATCTACCCTGGATGGTGTACTTGACTAGTGATTACCGAAATTGCTGTGTTGCACGCGCACACAGGGGGGGGGATACTGGAGCCTGTACAGACTGTAAGGGAAGCTAAGGCACTACTTAGAACCTATTTTAGCCTCCCCCACCTACCCCTTGCCTGGGTAGTTAAATTCAACCCTTCTGCTTCTATCTTTACCCCTGTCTCTGCTCCCTCCTGTGCTTTTATATGAGGATATAAGCAGAGATGTAAGTGAGTGGAGATGCATATAAACAGAGACGCGAGCAGAGACGCGAGCAGAGACGTGAATAAAGACGCAAGTCGGTGATTAATTGGACTGGGGTCTATTTGGAGCTCCAGTGTGGATTCAAGTTCGATGTGGATTTGGATTAAGCCTTCTGATTGGTGGGTTGGAGTGGACCTTGATTAATTTGACTCCTGGAGCTCCAGATCTATACCCAATTCGAACTGCGGCTGAGGAATAGAGCGCTAAGGAGTTAGTGCACAATATAAAGCCAATCGGCAACTCTCTCGACTCTACCACTGACTTATTATCTAATAAGTGGTGTATTATTAGCCACAGAACCTAGGACACCTAGTCATCCTGCCCCTGCTACTATCGCTTCTGCCGTTACGGCTTTATATCTATATTTAGTGCTATATTTAACTTTCCTACCTTCGCGTTAGAACGATTTCCCCCAGTACGCCCACCTCCACTATCTAACGGCGTCATCCTTGCCCTAAAATCAATTAATTTAAAAGGCAATAGCAGATGCTGCAGCGGAGGCACCTCAGAGGGATCCAGTGAGCCGGGGGAGCCAGGTGGGCCGCGTGAGCCAGTGGTAATAGAATCATGATGGGGGTGCATATGCTGCCCTTAACGATGCGATTAAGGTAGAAGATTACGAAGCTTCTTATATGGAGGCTTTGTAGTTTGAGGTTAATTTAGTACGTTCTTCCTTACCTTTTTCTTTACCTTCTGCCAAGACTTACTATTTATAGTATATATTTGATCTGGAGCCATGTTGGGGTCCTGGAGCTCCACCGCTTCTCCAGCGTATGGAGTGGATTTGGGGGTCAAATCCACTCCACTCCAATCCAATAAGATCACTGACGCAAGTAGAGACGCGAACAGAGACGCGAGCAGAGACGTAAGCAGAGACACCGGCAGAGACGCAAGCAGAGACACCGGCAGAGACACCGGCAGAGGTAGAAAGGGGAACGTTAAAGCTTAAGCACTGTTCACCCAGACCTACCTTCCTACTTCTCTGCTCCTCCTCCCCTACCTCCTGCTTCTCTCTTATCTCTGCCTGTATCTCTGCTCGTGCCTCTACTTATATCTCTACTTATATCTCTACTCGTGTCTACGCTTATATCTCCTTACGTGTTTCTTTACACGTCTTATTAGGTAGCAATATAGAGACGTAGAAACGCAGAGGCGTAGAGACGTAGATGTAGGCTAGAGGTAGGGAGGCAGGGAGGCGCAGAAGCGTATAGAGAACACCAAAAAATAAGCTCTACGCCACTAGTTTTATACCAGCAGAATTAAACTTAGCAGAAGGTTCGGACAGTAAAGTTACTGCCAAGTGTTACTGTCCAGATCCTACCCAGAAAGGATTTAGGAACTCGGGGACTCGAGGAATATAATATGACTACTAGCTTAGAGTATTTTGCCTGAGCCCCGGTCTTGCATGTAGTTGGGATTGATATCCTTAAGTGGTTTAGTATGCATAGAGAATATGATAGTCTGCCAAAAGGATTTACGGGTTGCATTGAGACGAAGATGGTCCGATGTGAATTAGTTACCTATGGCCAAGACCAAATGACGCCGAAGGATAATTAGCAGGTCTGCCAGACTTCCTGAAGATCAAGAATATAGAATGAAAGAAAACTTCCGTCACGTATGTGTATACAGTTCGATGACCAAGAGAAGAGTGGTGTGATGGAAGGATGAAGTAATGACAGAATCCACCATATGCAATGCTAAAAGTTCACAACTGAAAATGCACTCGTCTAGAAAATGGCCTCCAAAAGAGTGGTTAAACATCAGTAGATCCCTGAGAAGTCACCCTCAGCCGACCCTACAGCTCAAACAATCTCAACTCTAATAATCTTCGATTCCTTCGTGAACACCTCCTTATTCTTAACCCAATGCTCAATATACTGCGTCCACCGCCCGATCCTTTCAAACGCTCCCGGTACCCTAGACGATGGCCTCAGTATCAGACCCCTATGTCTCAGCTGCGGGTTTTCGTCCTCGTCGTCGAATGTCTCGGTGAATGTGCCGATGTAGAGGCAGTACACAGTCCCGCCCCCTACATCTTTAGCTGTCTCGATGGCGTGCTGGTCTTCGACAGTATCGTAGCTTAGGCGCAGCGAATTGAACACGTTGTAGGGCTCGGCAGTAACGTAGGATTGAATAGATGAGGAGATGCTCGTGGTTGAGCGGGAGGATTGAGACGATCGGGATCGGGATCGGGATCGAGCTCGGCTTAAGAGGTCTAGGATGAGTGGTTTATGGAGGGGTGAGGTGAGGTAGGAGGAGACGCTTGAGGAACGGCTAGAGCGGCTGGAGGATGGGCTGGAGGATACAGAAGAAGATGTCGGGCTTTGAGGCTTTATGATTGGAGATGGAAGAGTGGAAGAAAGAGTGGAGGAAGTGAGAGGAGCTAGCATCTTATTTGGCGCGATCATAGCTTGAGGCCTGTTGGGTGGAGAAAAGAGATAGGGAGAGATGTTGGTGGACATTGGGACGCTTGGAGCCTTCGGGGGTATAAATAGAGGAATGTGGGTTTCGGCGCTGCTATGCTCCTCGTCTGAGTCAGAGGAGTACGGAGCATAGGAAACCCATTGACTCGTATCAGCGTTTCCTGTTTCTCCGTAATCATCTCTTATATCTTCATCTGAGTCTTCATCTGAGTCCTCATACGACTCCTTATCGGATTCTTCATCATCATCATTATCCTCATTCTCAGCGTCATATTTTGCATCATCCTCTTCACCAGCAGTGTACCATTCTTCGCTACTCGAGTCACTTTCGTCGTCAGATTCTGTATCATATTCTGCATCAAGATGATCCTTCGAAAACCCTATTTTCACAACGGCGCAAACAGCTCCTTCCAGAACAATACTCCCCCCAGAAACCGCGCCATATATGTTGCCTTTATCAACCGTACCAGAAGCACTGATGATAGACAAACGAGAGTCTTGCTCATAGGTCACCGTGGGTGCCCAGCTTGTTGGTTTTGGTTTCGATTCAGCTTCCCAGTCCATTCCAGATGCGTTACATCCCCAAGTCAATGCCGCCCATGACCAGGAGGGAACACCAAATGATTTCGAAAGCTTCTGGCGCATAGGACCAGCGGCTTGCTTGTTGTCTCCGGCCGCCCACAGGAGACCTCGCGGCAAGTCACTTTCCCACACACCGGCCAAGTACCTCTCTTGCTGAGGAAAGTTATTCGCGAATCTGCTCGCAAGTCCGAAAAGTGAGGGAAGCCTATCAGACTCGTACGTCAGATCTAAGAGACTATGTTCCTCTACGATTGTTCTCCATAGCCCGTGAAGTTCTTGCTTGGTAGTCAATTCGCCAAGACTAGCAACTCGATTTTTGAAGGCACTCCAGCTATCCTTACCGGGAGGTTTTCCGTCTAGAGTTTTGCATTCACAAAGCTGCTCAACCTTGCAGACCCAGACCATCTCGTTGGCATGCAAGTGAACTGTTCGTGGGGAGAGAGCTTGCTCTTGATAAACCCATGCTCGTTGCAGCAAAGGCGCTGTTTCTTTATGCTTTCGGTTCCATCGCGCTGTTTCCACGACTTCATGGGAGGAGTCAAGAGCTAGGCGGATTCTTATAGCCTGACTTGTCCTTCTACTATTGGTAGGTACCCGGAACGATCTAACTTCACACTTTCTGATCCTGGATATCGTTTCCTTGGTCAGTGGGTCCGTCTCTTTCGCAACTGTGTCAGCCCACTCTAGCGTATCTCGTGAAGTCCATCTCACACCTAGACACCCTTCAAGTGCATTAAGAGACCGTGTCGTTGCTATGTTGAGGTAACATCCCGAATAGATATCAGCCATCGCGGCAGATTGCTGTTCCCAGTCGAGCTTGTCACCCTGAACAATGCACAGTGAATCTATCCAGAGATAACGTATACCAAGCCAGCGGGTAATATTGACAGCGTCTCGGAATGTTTGCGGAAGATCTTGGAAATCTATCCCTCGCATTCTCTCGATAAGTGTGTCGTTTGTCGTGGTGAGAAGTTCCTCTTTACCCCAGCTGTGACTAAGCGCCACATAATGCCCTATCCTGCCAGAGGATTCGGCGAGGAGGATCCTGTTATCGGATAAGTCAAGGACCCGCTTCGGTAAAGGTCCGGCCTGACTTGGTGGTCTGCTTGTCTGACAGAGCTTGTGGTTCCTGTCACAATTATCGAGCCACGATCTTATTTTCTGGGCGCACTCCTCTCCTCTCGGTTTCGTTGGCACTTCTCCTGCCGGTCCGATCGCTGACCACGAGGCTGAACGGGCTGGTATTAGACAATCTGATCAGCAATGTTACGGTGACAAATAAAGAGGCTCAAAGAATGGTAGGTCGAGGAGTAACATACCGCCAGGTGGCGTAAATAGTTCAACATCGAATTCCTCCATGAAACCCCTCCCTTGACTATCCCAGTATCCACCATCCACATTGCATCTCAGCTTCAGACGCAGACTTTGAGATCCAACCCTGCCTTTCCGTCCTTCCTTTTTCTCTTTCTTGTAAGCACTGTGATTCCCTTCATCCAGAATTGCTATCTGATACTCTAGCTCCCGGGCTTTAGGGGGTTGTATTGATCCCATATCCGTCAGACCACCCTGACTTATCAAGGTGTCTATTGCATCCCTGAGCATACGACATGTCCGGCATCCTCTACCATGTTTGGCTTTGACAGCGGATGAGCGGAGTTCCTGTGACCTGATCCAATAGCGCGGTACTTGGCCGATGGAATATGCGTAAGGATCTTTGTAAAGTTTCGGGAGCTTTTCGAGTTTAAGATCGTAACATAATAAGCAAGATTGCAAGAACGGCATGATGGCGCAAAGAGAGATCAGATAAATTCGAGCATGAGAAGGGAAATAAATTAAAGAATGATTTTAGGGTAAGCGAATACTAGGAAGTTATTTCATAGACATGATGAGCGCAAGATTACAATAAGTTAACAACATCTATCGTAGAAACCAAATTATTTAGGGGCAGAATTAAAATTATGAACAGCGAGAGGATGAACTTGACTGAAAACCAACGTTATCGCACGAACATCACCGACCTATCGTGAAAAGTAAAGTTGAAGTTGCAGACGTTGAACGGCTGGCTTGGCAGCGGCACGCCTGAGAGTCACATGCCGCATGCGTTGGCATTGCATACCAACCGCTATGCGTTCCATTCTTCCATAAACCACAATATCAGATATCGTGGTCCAATACAGAACTGGATCTGTCCAGCCCGTGGATCGTGGGGGTCTTCCGCATCTCAATCTCAGCTACGTGGATTAGCGAGCAGATTGGAAGCCCCCAAATCTCCATACCCTGGGGATTCTAAATACCAATAGGGCCCCCCAAACGAGGCACCATAAACGAGACAATCGACCCAGTTGAATTGGACCACGAACTCAAGCAGGATTTCTACAAATCCGCTGAGGGTATCAAAAAGACCACGAGGATGATGGACTCCTCAACCCGTCCGATTGGGTCTCTTTACCGCGGTGTTCCTGGTCGATGGAGGCCGTCCACCTTTTATCAGACACTGTGAATATTCATACAGCGAAGTTAGCGCCGCTATGCTTCTCGTCGGATTCCATGCACTGTCCAGCCTCGGAACGGGCTTCGAAGGCCGACGTAGCACGGTGCAAGGACAGCAGTGCGTATACAAGTCAGTAAAAGAAGTGCACTAGCTTATCTCAGTAAGCGACTCAGACAGCAAGGGCAAACTAAAGGCGCACTCACTAATACTAAAGTATCACTAGTCTCCGCCTAAATAAACGCCACTTTTTTTTAACCAATCAGATATCTACCGACCTTAAGTTTACCCTGCCGTCTGAGGGCCTTTGGTGCGGAACTCTATGGTGCTCAACTTCAATTTTCGCAATTTTGTATGAGAGATACCCTCTCCTGTATATTTGACTCCCTAACAACACCTATTTAACCTAATAAACTAACGAGTCGGGTTAGACCAGCCTCCTCCATAATCGATTACTTTTTTACGATAGGAATATATTAGTAGGGGGGTTACT
>Ga0307507_10008442_pt1 | contig 14247 bp, 5 predicted proteins | sample 7_EM_MG_FD_207223 | JGI IMG/M metagenome (GOLD analysis project Ga0307507, IMG submission 207223) | Populus trichocarpa ectomycorrhiza microbial communities from riparian zone in the Pacific Northwest, United States - 7_EM | ecosystem: Host-associated > Plants > Roots > Unclassified | place... | reverse complement strand
ATTATCCTAATAGAAGATGCGGATACTCTAAGAGAGTTAATAGATTAGTTAATAAAGATTAATAATAGAATCTATTAAAGGGAACAAGCTAAGAGAGGGTAAGACAGAGTTCTATAGTTATATAAGGTATAGAGTACGCAATAATAAACACAGAGTTAAAAACTATAGAATAGCGCAGAGCTAATAGACCTAAGTGGTACTAAAGAAACCTAAAGGTGGGAAAAGAAACTATAGAAACCTAAAGGTTAAGGATTAAGTAATTAAAGGACTTAGGAGCAGAGGCTAAACCAGAGATCTTAGTAGTAGAAGACATTTAGGCGGACTCTATAGTAAGAAAAATGGTTTAAAGATAGAGCTTGCATAAATTACGGAAAATAAGGTTATTTTGCTAGAGATTATAGAGGTAGTTAGAGTAACTATATAGTAAAGGGAACTAGGCCAGTAGACGGCATGTATATATAGAGGGATAATAGTGCACTATAAGGAATAAAAGAGTGTTTAATTAACAGTTTTGCGTATTGTTACAATAACGTATACTAAATTTATAAGGACGCTAAGTATGGCGCAAGCTATTAGCTATAGGAGCTATTATTATCTAAGTTTAAAGGAACTAATAAACTAGCTTATAGATTGGATATTAAAGACAATAAATTTAATAAAGGTAAAGCATTTACTAATAATAAGGTAATAAAGGCAGCTTACTAGGAGTATATAGACCTTAGAGAAGTTAAAATAGAAGCAGAGACTAAGACTATTACAGAATAAGGTTTAGTAACAGGTATTATAATACCGTTAGATATAATTTCCATCGCTTTATAAGACAATAGGAGTAATGTTTAGAAGAAACTAAGTAAGTAGATAACTACTAGTGCTAGCTTATTACTTAATAAAGGTAAAAGGCCATAGGCTTAAGATTTTTAAGCAGAGATAAAAGAAGCTTAAGATTTTTAAGACAAGATAAGACACACCTAAGAATCTATAATAGACGAAAACTAATGGGAAAGGGTAGTGACTTAGTTTAATAATAAATAAATAAGTATAGGACGCAAGTTTAAGAACTATAAGTTTAGGGAATAAATAAGAATGTTAGCAATCCTAGGTAAATATAGTATTTAGCCTAAAGATTAAATAGTTAATACTAGGATTAAAAAGCAAGACAACTACAAAAATCTAGCTATAAGACAAAGAAAATAAGAAACTATAGATAAGTTTAGAATAAGAATTATTGTATAGTAAGAGCAAAAGCTAGACAAGAGGTTAGCTATACTAGGTTGTATAAGGGATAGAGTACCTATATAAAGAGTTACTAATAGGCCGAGTGCAGGAACACCTAGGGTAAAATAGTTAGATAAACTGGAACAAGAAGAGGATCTAGATATTTTAACCAGGTTTAAAAAAAGACATACTAAAGGATATTACAATATAGCAATAACAAGGTACTTTTTAATAGATAGACCATATACACTAAACCAGTTATATAGAAAGTGGTATAGGCAACAATATAACAATAAATAGGAAGACTTTTATATATAGCTAAATAAAAAAGTTGTTTAAGACTAACCTATTACGGAAAAACGTATAAGTTATATTAAAGAAGCGTTAATTATAATGTTAAGAAACCTAGAAGAAGGATCTAGGGACTAGAGAAATAAGTAACAAATTTTAGTACCCGTAGCAGAAATACCAGTAGTTAGGTTAACTAGGTATAGGTTTAAACTTAAAAACAAAGATAAACTAAGAGTTAACCTAAAATATATAGTGTATTATATACTATTATAGATAGCTTGTGTGGATAATATATATAATATATATAGAGTACCTAAAGATAAGAACCGAAAGTACCTAGTAAGGATATATTAGGTACCAAAGAAAAAGCGGTTTAGGAATACTAAGTATATATATAGATAGCACCTAGTAGAAGTATAAGGTTAAGGGGACTTAATACTTTAACTAGGAAGATTCCTTATGGAAGAATGCCTAGATAGATAATAGTGGTGGGAGTGCCTAAAGAACACTTATCTATGGTATATAGAGGAAAAGAAATAAACTAAGTATTAGCTAAAGTTAAACTAAGTATAGGTAGGATCTAGCAGCTAATAGTTAGGAAAAGGGGAGGTATATAGGACCAGAGGGAACTAGTGTTAGAGCCTTAGACCCTTAAAGGAATTTAAGGACAATACCTAAATTTATAAGTTAAATAGCAAGATTAGTAGTTTAAAGTGTTGGTAGATAGTAGAGTAACTAGAAACCATATATTACCAAAAGCAGTAGAAAAAATAGGGTTACTATATAGATAAAAGGAACACCCGTATCCACTTATAATAATTTTAGAAGATTAGATAGCCTATAAAGGAGGCATTATTAATCTTAAAACAGGACCTATTTAGTTAACTATTAAAGGGAGACCAGTTAGAATGTCTTTTAATATCCTACCGTTAGGATAGGACGAGGCGATACTAGGAATACCTTGGTTATAGAAGTACAATCTAAAGATTAATTGGGTTATAGATTAGGTTAATATTAAGGATACTTAATGGTGTAAAGTGTGACAGTAAACCAAGTTGGTATGGTACTAAGTTGGAGCGATATATAAAGAGACTAAGCGAGGCTTAAGTTATATACTAAAGAGATACTATAAGTATAGTAAAAAGTTATAGTTACTAGAAAGTGAAAAGCTGTCAGAGTATATAGCATAGGACTATAAGATAGAATTAAAAGAGGAAATAAGTCTAAAGTTCTTTCTAATTTATAAGCTTACTAAAACAGAGTTAGTAGCGCTTAAGAAGTTTATTTAGAAAAACTTACGTAAGGGATATATTAGACCGTTATAGTTATTAGTAGGATATCTAGTACTGTTCATCCCAAAGAAAAACGGAAAACTTAGAATGTGTATAGACTATAGATAGTTAAACAGTATTACTAGGAAGGATAGGTATCCTTTACCCTTAATTAGCGAGATCTAAGATAGAATAGGTAACGTAAAGATCTTTATAAAGATAGATCTAAGGTAGGCATACCATTAGATTAGGATTAAGGAAGGCAATAAATAGAAGGCAGCCTTTAGGTTAAAGGAAGGACTATATAAGCTATTAGTTATATAATTTAGGCTTATAAACGTACCAGCAACGTTCTAAAAGCGAATTAATAGTGTATTAGAAGAACACCTAGATAAATTTGTTATAGTATACCTTAACAACATTATTATCTACTTAGAGAATAAGGAAGAGCATAGAGAACACGTTAAGTGGGTCTTAAAGAGACTACAAGAAAAACAGATGCTAGTAATAATTAAGAAATGCGAGTTCTTTACTAGGAAGACCAATTTCGTTAAATTTATTATTAAACTAGGCCAACTTAGTATAGATCTAAAGAAGATTAAGGCTATAGTGAATTGGTAAGAACTAGAGAATGTTACGCAGTTAAGATTATTTTTAGGGGTTTGCAATTATTGCAGAAGGTTTATAGCGCAATAGTTAAAGAATATTAAGCCATTTATGCGGTTAACAAAGAAATAAGAACTATAGGCATAAGGAAAGGAATAATAAGAACTATTTAAGAGAGTTAAAGAGTTATTTACCTAGGAGCTAGTTCTTAAGATCTATTAACTAGGTCTAGAGACGGTTATAGAAACAAATACATTAGACTTTACACTAGGGGCATACTTTATATAGAAATATCAAGATAGATAGCACCTAGTGGCATACTATAGTTAAAAGATAACACTACTAGAGTTAAACTATAACATCTATAACAAGGAGTTGTTAGGTATAGTTATAGTACTTAAGGAATAAAGAGCATTCTTACAAGGCACAGAAAAACTATTTATAGTTAAGACGGACTATAAGAACCTTATAGGATTCCTAATAATAAAGGAACTCAACTAAAGATAGGTTAGATAGGCGGAAATGCTTATAGAATACCATTTCGAAATTTAGTATACTAAAGGTATAGATAATGTATAAGCAGACGCTTTAAGTAGAAAGGCTAAACTATAAAGTAATAAAAAGCTATCAGGAGCTTTATTGCGAAGAGATTAAAATGGATTAATTAGGTATAATTATCTAAAGATTATAGCGATTAAGAAAAGTTAGATCTATAAGTTACTAAAAAGTAATTAAACACAGAAGATCTAAGAAGTATAGGCAGAGGATCCAGACTTAGAGTAATACGAAAATAGAGAAGTAATATATATACCTAAGTCTATTATAGAAGAGTTTATTAAGGAATTCTATAAGGGAATAATATAAGGACATAATGGAGCTATAGGCTTAGTGTTAAGGCTTTAAGAGGAGTATATTATTTAAGGAATCTAGGGACTAGTAAGATAAGTTATAAAGAAATATTTAGATTGCTAAAGAAACAAACCGACGAGGTATAAGCTATATAGAGGGCTATAACCTATTAAGACACTAGAAAGACCATGGGAGGTTATATTATAGGACTTTATTATTAAGTTACCAAAGTTAAGAGATTCTATTACAGGACAAGATTATAACGTAATTTTAGTAATAGTAGATAAGCTAATAAAGTAGGGATACTTTATAGCATACACTAAAGAGATATCAGCAGAAGATGTCGCTAGAATTTATATAAAGGAAGTATTTGCAAGACATAGAGCACTAAATAAGATTATATTAGATAGAGATCTAAGATTTATAGCAGCATTTTAGGAAGTGTTTTTAGTAGAACAAGGGGTTCGCGTAGTAATATCTACAGCGTATTATCCGTAGACGGACGGATAAACGGAAAAACTAAACTAGACACTAGAGCAGTATTTAAGGCATTATATTAATCACGTATAGAATAATTGGGTATCGTTATTACCAATTATATAGTTTGTATACAATGCAATACCATAAGAAGGAATAGGGACATTACCATTTAAGGCAAATTACGGATATAAACTAAGAATATTGTTATTACTATATTAAGTAAAAAAGACGAGTAGCACAGCTAAGCAAAGAATAGAGACGTTAATAAATCTTTATATAGACCTTAAAGAAACAGCTAAACTAGTATAAGAATAAATAAAAAAGTACTATAATACTAAGAGATCTAAGGGACTAGATCTTAAGGAGGGAGATAAAGTATAGCTATTATACAAAATTTTTAAGAGTTAACAACTAAGTAAAAAGTTGGACTATGTTAGACTAGGACCTTTTAAAGTTAAGTAAAGAATTTTATTAGTTACGTACAAGTTAAACCTACTAGCTAAAATAAAGATCTACCCTATATAATATATCGCAATGCTAGTGTTACGGACGCTTTAAGTATAATGTTACGACTACTTGGAGAAGAGTCGGCGGAAGCTAGTTAGTTGATATAGGCACGGTCTAGGATGGATCCGGTGGAACTATATAACGAGGAATGGTAAGCGAGTTATATAACGTTGTACGCAGTATACGAGGAGTACGTAGTATACGCTATATATAATATGTATAACACGTACCTCACATATAAGGGAGGATTTCTTAGGAGTATAGTTGTGTATTTAAAGGACCTTAGTCCCTACTATAAATAGTTCTTTTCTTATAGTAAATCTTAGAATATAATTAGAGTTAATCTGTTAGGCAACTACTCCACTAGTTATTATTATATTATTAATTTTGTTCTTACCTATATACCTAGCCTATTAATAGAACCCACTGTAGTTCCTACTATAAGGTTCCGTTACACATTCACTACCAAGGTTACGGTATTAAATAGAGAAATTAAACAATATGCCACTAAGAGCAGCACTAGTTACAACGGCGTTAGCAACAGCCACAACCTTAGGGCCAGGTAATACCAGTATAGATAAGGGGGATTCTTAAGTAGTTACATAAGGTTAGTTATAAGAAATGGTTAATTACTTACAAAATAATAATAGGATACTTAAAGAACGCATTAATAGTATTAGAGCAGCAAAGATTAAGTTACCTTTAATTAAACAGTTCTTAGGAGAGAAGTTAAAGCTTAAAGGGTTTCTTACGCAAATACACTTTAAAGTAGTATAGGAAGGAGCGAAGTTAGCAACGTTATTAGATTAAGTAGCCTATGCAGAATTATTCCTAATGGGGAGGGCACTTAAGTGGTTTAAGCTGTATCTCACGGAAATATAGGCTAATAGCATAACAACTACTAACTAAGATGTACGGTATATATTTGCTAGTTGGAACAGGTTTGCAGAGCGACTAATATAGATATTTAGAGACCTAGAAGCCATAACTACCGCAGAACGAAAGCTTTAGAACTTAGTATAACGCACTTTAGCAATTAAGTATATAACCCAGTTTCAAACACTAGCCACATAGGTTGAGTGGAACGATAGGGCGCTTATAGCACAGTATAAACAGGGACTTAAGGCTAAAGTTCAGGACATAATTATCCTAATGGAAGATGCGGATACTCTAAGAGAGTTAATAAATTAGTTAATAAAGATTAATAATAGGATCTACCAAAGGGAATAAGCTAAAAGAGGGCAAGATAGAGTTCCACAGTTATATAAGGCGTAGAGTACGCAACAATAGACATAGAGTTAGAAACTATGGCATGGCGCAGAGCTAATAGACCTAAGTAGTACCAAAGAAACCTAAAGATGGGAAAAGAAACTATAGAAACCTAGAGGTTAAAGATTAAGTAATTAAAGGACCTAGGAGCAGAGGCCAAACTAGAAATCTCCGTAGTAGAAGACGTTTAGGCGGACTCCATAGCAAAAAAGATGGTTTAAGGATAGAGCTTACATAAATTATAGAAAACAGGGTTATTTTACTAGAGACTATAGAGGTAGTTAGAGTAACTATATAGTAAAGAAAACCAGACCAGCAGACGGCACGTACGCATAGAGAGATAATGGTGCACTATAAGGAATAAAGGAATGTTTAATTAACAGTTTCGCGTATTATTACAACAACGCATGCCAAATTTATAAGGACGCTAAGTATGGCGCAAGCTATTAGCTATAGAAGCCATTATTATCTAAGTTTAAAGGAACTAGCGAACCAGCTCGCAGATCAGACATTAAAGACGATGAATTTAATATAGGCAAAGCATTTACCAATAATAAGGTAATAAAGGCAGCTTACTAAAAGCATACAGACCTTAGAGAAGTTAAAATAGAAGCAAAGACTAAAACCATCACCAAATAAGGTTTAGTAACGGACATTATAACACTATTAGATACAATTTCCATCGCTTTATAAGATAATAGGAGCAACGTTTAAAAGAAACTAAGTAAGTAGACAACTACTAGTACTAGCTTATTACTCAATAAAGGTAAAAGGTCACAGGCTTAAGATTCTTAAGAAGAGATAAGAGAAGCTTAAGACTCTTAAAGTGAGATAAGACACACCCAAGAACCCACAACGGACGAAAACCGATAGGAAAGGGTAGTAACTTAGTTCAGTAATAAACAAATAAGTATAGGACGTAAGTTCAAGAACTACAAGTTTAGAGAATAAATAAGAATATTAGTAATCCTAGGTAAATGCAGTATTTAGCCTAAAGATTAAACAGTTAATACCTAGATTAAAAAGCAAGATAACTATAAAGATCTAGCTATAAGACGTAGAAAATAAGAAACTATGGATAAGTTTAAAACAAGAATTATTGCATAGCAAGAGCAGAAGCTAGACAAGAGGTTAGCTATACCAGGTTATATAAGGGATAGAGCACCCATATAAAGAGTTACTAATAGGCCAAGTGCAGGGACACCTAGGGTAAAATAGTTAGATAAACTAAAATAAGAAAAGAATCTAGATATTCTAACCAGGTTTAAAAAAAGACATACCAAAGGATATTATAATACAATAATAACACAGTACTTTCTAACAGATAGACCATACACACTAAACCAGTTATATAGAAAGTGGTATAGGCAACAACACAACAATAAATAGGAAGATTTTTATATATAGCTGGACAAAAAAGTTGTCCAAGACTAACCTATTACGGAAAAACGCATAAGTTATATTAAAGGAGCGTTAATTATAATATTAAGGAACCTAAAAGAGGGATCTAGGGACTGGAGAAGTAAGCGACAAATCTTAGTACCTATAGTAGAGATACCAGTGGTTAGGTTAACTAGGTATAGGTTTAAACTTAAAGACGAAGACAAACTAAGAGTTAACCTAAAATATATAGCGTATTATACCCTATCGTGGATAGCTTGTGTGGATGATATATATAATATATATAGAGCACTAAAAGATAAGAACTAGAAGTACCTAGTAAGAATATATTAGGCACCAGAGGAAAAGCGGTTCAGAAACGCTAAGTATATATATAGTTAGCACCTAGTAAAAGTACAAGGTTAGGAAGACTTAACACTTTAACCAGGAAGATTCCTTATAGAAAAATGCCTAGATAGACAATAGTAGTGGGAGTGCCTAGAGAACACTTATCTATAGTACATAGAGGAAAAGAAACGAACTAAGTATTGGCTAAAGTTAAACTAAGTATAAGCAGGATCAAGCAGCCAATAGTTAGAAAAAGGGGAGGCGTATAGGACTAGAGGGAACTAGTATTAGAGCCTTAAACCCTTAAAGGAATTTAAGAATAACACCTAAATTTAAGAGCTAAGTGGCAAGATCAGCAGTTCAAAGTATTAGTAGATAGTGGAGTAATAAAAAACCACATATCACCAAAGGCAGTAGAAAGGATAGGGTTACCATACAGACAGAAGGAACACCCATATCCACTTATAATAATTTTAGGAGATTAGATAGCCTATAGAGGAGGCGTTATTAATCTCGAAATAGGACCTATTTAGGTAACTATCAAAGGGAGACCAGTTAGAATGTCTTTTAATATCCTACTGTTAGGACAGAACAAGGCGATATTAGAAATGCCTTAGTTACAGGAGTATAATCTAAAGATTGATTGGGTTATAGGTTAAGTCGATATTAAGGATATATAATAATACAAAGTAAGACAGCAAACCAAGTTGGTATAGTACTAAGTTGGAGCGACATACAAAGAGACTAAGTAAGGCTTAAGTTATATACCAAAGAGATACCACAAGTATGGAAAAAAGTTATAGTTACTAGAAAGTAAGAAGCTGTTAGAGCATACAGCTTAGGACTATAAGATAGAATTAGAAGAGAGAACAAGTCTAAAGTTCTTTCTAATCTATAAGCTTACTAAAACAGAGTTAGTAGCGCTTAAGGAGTTTGTCCAGGAGAACTTATAAAAGGGATATATTAGACTATCGCAGTTATTAGCAGGATATCCAGTACTATTCATCCTAAAGAAAAACGGAAAACTTAGGATGTGTATAGACTATAGACAATTGAATAGTATTACTAGGAAGGATAGGTATCCTTTACCCTTAATTAGCGAAATCTAAGACAGAATAGGCAACGTAAAAGTCTTTACAAAGATAGATCTGAGGTGGGCGTACCATTAGATCAGAATTAAGGAAGGCAATAAGTAGAAGGCAGCCTTTAGGTCAAAGGAAGGACTATACAAGCCATTAGTTATGCAGTTTAGGCTTATAAACGCACCAGCAACGTTCCAGAAGCGAATTAATAGTATATTAGGCGAACACCTAGATGAATTTATTATAGCATACCTTAACAACATTATCATCTACTTAGAAAGTAAGGAAGAGTATAGAGAACACGTCAAGTGGGTCTTAAAGAGACTATAGGAAGAAAAGATGCTAGTAGTAATTAAGAAATACAAGTTCTTTACCAAGAAGACTAATTTTGTTAGGTTTATTATTAAACCAGGCCAACTTAGTATAGATCCAAAGAAAATCGAGGCTATAGTAAATTGGCAAGAACCAGAGAACGTTATATAGTTAAGATCGTTCCTAGGGTTTTGCAATTACTGCAGAAGGTTTATAGCGCAATGGTTATAGGATATTAAGCCGTTTACACAGTTAACAAAGAAAGAAGAACTATGGGCGTAGGGAAAGGAATAACAAGAACTATTTAAAAGAATTAAAGAGTTATTTACCTAGGAGCCAGTTCTTAAGATCTATTAACTAGGTCTAGAGACGGTTGTAAAAATAGATATATTAGACTTTGCACTAGGAGTATACTTTCTATAGAAATATCAAGATGGATGGCACCCAGTGGTATATTATAGTCAAAAGATGACACTACTAGAGTTAAACTATAATATCTATAATAAGGAGTTGCTAGGTATAGTTACAGCACTTAAGAAATGGAGAGCATTCTTACAAGGTATAGAAAAACCATTTGTGGTAAAAATAGATTATAAGAACCTTATAGGATTTCTAGCAATAAAGGAACTTAACCAAAGACAGGTTAGATAGGCGGAAATGCTTATAGAATACTATTTCGAAATTTAGTATACTAAGGGTACAGATAATGCACGAGCAGATGCTCTAAGTAGGAAGGCTGAACTATAAAGCAATAAAAAGCTATTAGGAGCTTTGTTGCGAAAGGATTAAGACGGATTAATTAGGTATAATTATCCAAAGATTATAGTAACTAAGGAAAGTCAGATCTATAAGTTACTAGAGAGTAAGTAGATATAGAAGATCTAAGAAGCATAGGTAGAGGATCCAGACTTAGAGCAATACAAAAATAGAGAAGTAATATATGTGCCTAAGTCTATTGCAGAAGAGTTTATTAAGGAATTCCACAAGGGAATAATACAAGGACATAGTGGAGCTATAGGCTTAGTGTTAAGACTTTAAGAGGAGTATATTATTTAAGGAATCTGGGGACTAGTAAGATAAGTTATAAAGAAATATCTAGATTGCTAAAGGAACAAACCGACGAGGTATAAGCCGTATAGAGGGCTATAACCTATTAAGACACCAGAAAGACCATGGGAGGTTATATTATAGGACTTTATTGTTAAACTACTAAAGTTAAGAGATCCTATTACAGGATAAGATTATAACGTGATTTTAGTAATAGTAGATAAGCTAATAAAGTGGGGATACTTTATAGTATATACTAAAGAGATATTAGTAGAAGATATCGCTAGAATCTATATAAAAGAAGTATTTATAAGACATAGAGTACTAGACAAGATTATATTAGATAGAGATCTAAGATTTATAGCAGTATTTTAGGAAGTGTTTCTGGCAGAATAAGGGGTTTGCGCAGTAATATCTATAGTATATTATCCGTAGACGGATAGATAAACAGAAAGACTAAACTAGACACTAGAATAGTATTTAAGGCATTATATTAATTACGCATAGAACAATTGGGTATTATTGTTACCAGTTATATAGTTTATATACAATGCAACACTATAAAAAGGAATGGGAACATTACTATTTAAGGCGAATTACGGATATAAACTAAGAATATCGTTATTGCTACGTTAAGCAAAAAAGACAAGTAGCACAGCTAAGCAAAGAATAGAGACGTTAATAAATCTTTATACAGACCTTAAAGAAACAGCTAAACTAGTACAAGAACGAATAAAAAGGTACTATAATGCTAAGAGATCTAAGGGACCAGATCTTAAGGAGGGGAATAAAGTATAGCTACTACACAAAAATTTCAAGAGTCGACGACTAAGTAAGAAGTTAGACTACGTTAGGCTAGGACCTTTTAAAATTAAGTAAAGAGTTTTATTAGTTATATATAAGTTAAACCTACTAGCCAAAATAAAAATTTACCCTATATAGTATATCGCAATGCTAGAACCAGTACACGGAAATATTAAGCTACCAGTCTACAAGGTAGACACGTATAGAGGATAAGAGGAAGACAAATAGCAAGTTTTAAAGATTATTAGTTATAAGGATGTAGATAATAAAACGTGGTATAAAGTAAAGTAGATAAGCTATAGTAAGACTACCTAAAAACCACTAAGCAACCTAGAGAACGCTATAGGAAAGGTATAGGAGTATTAGAAGAGAATAGGTTAGGTAATATTAACAAAGAAAAATCGCAAAAAAATAAGTCACCTAAGGGGAACCTAAGAGGAGCAATTGCCAAGCTACTTGGAGTTGTTTCCCTTATAGGAGGAGAGTTAATTCTTTTGTTACCTAGCTTAGATAAACCCTATTAAACAAGTTTTTATTCCTTAGAACGGACCTTCTTATAAACACGTTTAAGATGAAGAAGATAGGCAGAAGCTAATAGGCGGGCTTTAAGGGCATGCTATTAAGCAGCTATAGCCTCCTACTCCGCTTCCTATAAACAACAAAGCTTATCCAAGGCGCTTAAGAGCTTACCGTTAAGCTTTATAGCAGTAGATTAAATATAAGACCCTATAACAGGTTACTTAGGGAACTTAAAGACTAATAAGAGTTATAGGACGCGCATATTTAGCGTTAGAGATAGAGCGAACATTGTAGGACAATTGAACGTTTGCTTTAGTACACTCTGAGTAAGACAAGGGTTATTAGGACGAAGGACTCGCTAGCGCAATATATACTAACCCCGCTTTTACGCAATAAGAATATGGAGACGGCATTATCTTACCAAGCGATAGTATGGCGGCCATGGTGCGAGCACGGCGCTGCGCTTGCAAGGAAGAGGAAGCTTTAGGTATAATAAGTAACAATATTAACCAGACTAATTAAACGGACATTACACCTCTAGTGGACGACTTGGAGAGGTTAGGAATCTTTAAGGACAAAGATAAAGAGGAGGGAGATAGTATTACAGACGCTTTAAGTATGATGTTATAACTACTTAGAGAAGAGTTGGCAGAAGCTAGTTGGTTAATACAGGCACGGTCTAGGATGGATCCAGTGGAACCATATAATAAGGAATAGTAAGCGAGTTATATAACGTTATACGCAGTATATAAGGAGTACGCAGTATACGCTACGTATAACATATATAACACGTACCTTATATATAAGGGAGGATTTCTTAGGAGTATGGTTGTGTATTTAAAGGACCTCAGTCCCTACTGTAGATAGTTCTCTCCTTGTAGTGAATCTTAGAATACAATTAGAGTTAATCTATTAGGCAATTACTCCACCAGTTATTATTACGTTGTTGATTTTGTTCTTACCTATATACCCAGCCTATTAACAGAACCCACCGTAGTTCCTACTATAAGGTTCCGTTACAGCTAGAGCTAGTATACGGGAATATTAAGCCACCAGTCTATAAGGTAGACATGTATAGAGGATAAAAGGAAGACAAATAGCAAGTTTTAAAGATCATTAGTTATAAGGATATAGATAACAAAATATAGTACAAAGTAAAGTAAATAGGCTATAAGGAGACTACCTAGAAACTACTAAGCAACCTAAGGAACGCTATAGGAAAGGTATAGAAGTATTAGAAGAAAGTAGGTTAGGTAATATTAATAAGGAAGGATTGCCAAAGAATAAGTTACCTAAGGGGGACCCAAGAGGAGCAATTACTGAGCTACTTAGAGTTGTTTCCCTTGTAGGAAGAGGGCTAGTCCTTTTATTACCTAGCTTAGATAAACCCTATTAAATAAGCTTCTATTCCTTAAAACGGACCTTCTTATAAATACGTTTAAGATGTTAAAGATAAGCATAAGCTAAATATTGAGCTTTAAGGATGCGTGTAGACTCTTCTAAGGCATATTAAACCTTAAGTAGAGCGGAGGCCAGCTTACTATTAAGCTTTATAGCGGCAGATTAAACACAAGACCCTATAATAAGTTACTTAGGGAACTTAAAGACTGTTAAGAGTTATAGGACGCGCACACTTAGCGTTAAAAATAGAGCGAATATCGCAGGATAATTAAATATTTGCTTTAGTATACTTAGAGCAAGAGGAGGGTTGTTAGGACAAAGGACTCGCTAGCGCAACACACACTAACCCCTCTTTAGCGCAATGAGAGTAAGGGATCGCCATTACCTCGCCTAGTAATAGTATAGAGGAAACTGTATAAAGGCAACGCTTAACCTAGGAAAGAGAAGAAGAAGCTTTAGGTATAATAAGTATGGATATTAACCAGAATAATTAAACGGATATTATACCTCTAGTGGATAACTTGGAGATGTTAGGAATCTTTAAGAACGAAGATAAAGAGGAAGGAGATGGTATTATGGACGCTTTAAGTATAATGTTATAACTACTTAGAGAAGAGTTGGTAAAAGCTAGTTAGTTAATATAGGCACGGTCTAGGATAGATCTGGTGGAACTATATAACGAGGAATAGTAACTAAGGTTATATGGTGTTAAACGTATTAACTGTATTAAATAAAAGGGACGTTATGTTTAATATAGATAACACGTACCTTATATACAAGAGAGGATTTCTTAGGAGTATGGTTGTGTATTTAAAGGACCTTAGTCCCTACCGTAGATAGTTCTCTCCTTGTAGTAAATCTTAGAA
>Ga0307507_10008441_pt1 | contig 14247 bp, 13 predicted proteins | sample 7_EM_MG_FD_207223 | JGI IMG/M metagenome (GOLD analysis project Ga0307507, IMG submission 207223) | Populus trichocarpa ectomycorrhiza microbial communities from riparian zone in the Pacific Northwest, United States - 7_EM | ecosystem: Host-associated > Plants > Roots > Unclassified | place... | reverse complement strand
TGGAACTTTTGTTAGTTGTTTACCACCAAATTAGCATTTCGGCTAGTTTTGATTTTCCAAACGGTCATAACTAGGGTAGCGGTCAAAACCCCGTTAACCACGTTACTTTCACTGATGCACTGGATAAACATGTCTGCGCAGACTATTTGGCTCCGTGTCCCTTTTCAAATCATTTCTAATTTGGAAGGCATATAGACAGTATGGCACAATATAGTCCCTGACTCATTCACAGACTTATCACCATCAGCCTGTGGAGGCACCAGGGAGCGACGAGTACACAGGAAGGAACAGCACTCAACATCAAACATAATTTGAGTTGGGAACAAGGAAAGACGCCAATTTAATGCTAAATAAAGGAATCACGGAACACATCAGGACGCCCATACCTGGACATCCGCTCCTCCAAGCTCTATCATAAGAGGCAATACCAAACATCGTGGTGAGCAACGGGTTGAAGAGATCCCCGCACATATATTTTTCAGTATCTCCGTTGGCTGACTCTCCATTGCTAATGCTGTTACTTCAGACATACCATCTCCAGAATTGCCGCTCGATCCTTTCATAAGGATGAACACAGAAGGGACACCAACCGAAATAGTATAAGAAAGGAGGATCATGCATGAAAGAATCATGGTCACACCTCTCATATAGTAAGCATACCTAGTGACATCTACCTGAACTGTAAATTTTGACAGGTCAGAAACCCCTGACAAATTATATATATTGTCTCCGTAGCCAGATTCTCAGTTTGGCTTTGGTATCATGTCTAAGCACTAGAGTCCGCATTCCTCGTTGCGGTCATTATTAGGACACTTACTCAACTCTGCTTGAATAGTTGCTGATGATCCTGTACGGGAAATGCCATTAGCGACCGTGGTGTTGGGGATCGATTTCACAGCGCCTTGGACAAATCCAGAGTCGTTTTCCTATCGGAAGGTTACATACCGGCGCGCTCTACAAGCGTGTGTAAACAGTTTTATTGGTGGCTTGAATTTGCAGGTTCAGGCATTGTGCCCATTCGGCGGTGACATCCACGGATGACGAATTAGAGTTGCAGACGTCGTGTCCACGACAATCGGAGGGTTGACCGCTCACGACCTTCATAACGTCACGAGTACCTTTGAAGGTAACAGGTATCCCTCGCGCATCAACAGCACAGGTAACAAGATTCGACCCGCCTAGCCAAGATGGTGGAAATGTGATGAGTGCGCCAATAGTATTGTTACCAAACGACTCCGGAGGAAGCTCTATAAATTGTAAGTCAAATATGGTGGCAGTGCCTTCAAGGGAAGCAGTAATCATCACAGATTGATTGCTAGACAGAGTTGGGAGTCTGTTCACAGAGGAAACGTAGATCCTTTCGCTTGTCTTTGGAAAGTTGTGCAATCGGATGGACTGACTTCTCCAGGACTTCGCAAAGTTCCTCGCAAGTGGCGAGAGCCTCCTTAGTTTTGCCTTGCTGCTCCCAAAACAGCACGTACTGATACAGAGTGTAGATTCGGTCCTTATGGTCACCCTTGACCGGCCCCTCCTTTCGTACCCCGCCGACGTATTTATTCGGGTCAAGAAGCCGCCTGAATATGTCCTCTGCTTCTTGATAGCGTTTCTGTGCAGCTAAGATTTCTGCTAAACGACGCTGCGCGGCCAGGACACCATGATGGTCTTCGCCAAGATTTCTCTGTGCAATCGGCATTCCCTTGCGTATCAGATTTTCTGCTCCGACATGATCTCCCATTGCATGTTTGATGTAAGCGAAGTTAGACATCGCTATCAGCGTGTACGGCTGCTCCCTGCCCAGTATCCTCAAACGCTCATTTAGGACTTCTTCCATTAAGTGATGCGCTGTCTGCAAGTATTCCCCCCCAATTTCCCGATAGGCCAATGCAAGGTTTTCTTTGGCAGTGAGAGTTTTCTCGTGGGTAGGGCCCATATTGGGATGTGATTTCATGCCTTCTATTGCCTTCAAGTGCTGATTTTTCGCTTTCTCGAACGCAAAGTAATTCCAGTAGACTTGGCCAAGATTGTCAATGGCGCACAAAGTATCTTGATGGTTCGATCCTAGAGTGTTTTTCATTCCTTCGATGGCTTGTTCGAGGAGGTCCTGAGCCTCTGGAAATCGACCCTGAATGTTACGAATTGTGCCCAAATTGTCTTTTATCTGGAGAGTTGTATGGTGTTCTTCTCCCAAAGAAGTCACAGCAGCTTGCAGCACTTGTTCGCTCAGATCTCCAGCGTCATTGAATCGTCCTTTGAGCCAGTACGTGGTTGCTAGGAAACGGGATATCCGTATTGAAGCATCATGTTCCAAACCTAGATTTGGTACAAGAAAGTCTCTCACTGCTTCCTGAAGTTGCTCTGCTTCGTCCCAACGTCCACATATGAAGTAGATATAACTGAACTTTGCCGCTTGCTTTGCTTGATGACGATCTGTTATGATCAAATCAGATTTAGGTTCGACCACTGGCCAAAGTCTGGCGCGCGCATGTTGGTTCTCTTGTATCTTCTCTCGGATTTCCTCTTTGCGGGCACGCAAATGTATGACGTGAAGTAAAAGGCTTCTTTGCAACTCCATCTCGTCTTTTGTAGCCTCACCTGATAGTGGAAGTGAGATGGACTGACCCAAGGTGTTCATGGCAGCCTGAGACCAGATGGCCTGCTCTCCTGAGGTCATTTGTGGTCGTTCCCGTACCCACACGTGAACCAACGGGTGTATTGAGTAACTTCTGTTCTCTTCATGATACGTTACCAATGACCACTGCATCAGTACATGTAATGCTTTCCGAAGCCGGAATTCGAACTTTGCAACTGGTAAAGACCCGCGCAAAACGTCGCGCAGCATTCTAGGTAGAATGGGCTGACTTCGGTCCTTCAATATCTCTGTTCGTAGTCCAAATAGCAACTCTCTGAACAACTGTGTCCATGACTTTGGCTTTTCCACAACTCTTGATTTTTTCTCCTGCTCTTCTTTCTCTTCTGCGGCGGCTTCTAGCCCAGGATTTTTTGCTGCTGCTACCAGCGCCTCGAGTCTGATATTATCACGGTTGAAAAACGCAAAAATTTTGAGTAGTTCAACTGCATCTCGGCTTTTTTCCGGGGTTTCCTCCTCGAGTTTCCGATATATTACCTCGTAGCTAGAGTAGACACTCATGTATGTTTTGTCATCTTCAGTCTCGGCATGCCCAGAATCCTTCCTAGCTTGGCGAATGGTTTCCCAGAACGTTTTAAAATAAGTCAGGTAGTTTCCAAGTTCGCACAACTTATTCGCGATTGCTGCTCCTGCATGGACGAGAGCAAGTGGCAAGCAGCCGAGAGCAGAGGTGATGAGGCTCGCTAATTCAACAGTGGTGGTATCCCAGGGGCTCTTCACGCAGGCCGCTTTCAGCAGAAGATCGGTCGCTGCCCCGCTCTCTAGCATCTCGAATTGGTATGACTTTGGCCCAACAGTGCCGTGCTTGATGTTTTCAGGAACACGGGTGGTCACGAGGATGAAGCCTCGCTCGCCCTCTGGAAAGAAGGCCTCGATGTCGACTGAAGGGTCATCTGCGTTATCGATAATCAATAGCCAGGGGACTTCAAGACTCGAGAGCCAACTCTTCGCGGCGCGTTCATTTGGTTCAACGCCACCAATTTTAGAGATTGCTGCGAATCCTTCCTTTGCGGTTTCATGGGAAGTGGCGTTAATGGAGAAGACACCCCAAAATCTAAACTGACTATTAGTCTTGGTCGCGCCTATTGACGTGAACCAACTTACTTCTGTCGATTGACTTGAGCAAATTTGGAACAAAATTCTGTCTTACCAGAGCCTCCGAGCCCTTGTACTACAAATCGTTTCTGCGAATTGTTTCCTTCGAGCAAGGAATCATCGTCGAGAGCCTTCCGGAGTTCGTCCAATAAAGCTTCACGGCCTGTGAAAATACTGCTGACAGATTTTGGTGGCATAAAGTGCTTGTTGATTGGCTTCGAAGCTACGGCAGCGGCAGCAGCGATGGATTCACGGAGCTACTCATAACCAGGTTACGTTAATTCGGATCACGATGGGGAGGGGACTGACACTATCATCATCAACAGAGCTAATCCTTGATCTGAGAACCTCTAGTTGATAGTCTAGCTTCGACTCCTGCTTGTGAAGTTTATCAGCTTTGTTTGAGAGGTTGCCGATGGCACTGTCGGTTGCTTTGTGAGAACTTCGTGTGTAATATCTGTGGGGTGAATGAGCTTTAATTGGTAACGACTTCGGGACTTGTACTCACAAATTCAGTGCTGTAAGTAACGTCTGGAGGCTGAGCTGGTATTTGGAAAGACTGTTATGGATTTTGGCTAAATCCGGATCCGTAGACTGCCTCTTCAGGGTCTTCCTGATTCCATCGGTCTTGCCCGTGGGTTTGGCTGTCTGGCTTTTACCCATGATATCTTTAACTTTCTCCTCCAGCCGCAGTACCACATCTTTGCAGCTATCCGCATTCGAATCGACCTTCTGCCATAGATCCTCGACTCCAGGCGAATGGTTTATTGGCAAACTCGGATCAGCTTCTTCGGTTAAGTCCTTGAGCTTCTTTATCGATTCGTTGACAGCGATCAGCGATGTGACTTCCTTCTGCAAGGCGTCGATATCTCCTTCGATTCTTCCAGCTGCATCCTTCACTCCGTTGAGGTAGGCACCCACTCTCCAGCAGACATCAAGCAATCCAACGGTACCAGTAATGATTGAAAGTGGGTCGGGCATGGTGCATCGTTATCGTTATTCTTTTCGTTTGAGTTGAGATGTGTTGGAATGGGCGCGGAAAGGTGCAAGAGATGGCATGGGAGTATGAGAGCGCGGGGATGGGATATGTATTACCTCAGCAAAATCACGAAGAGCTAAAAATATTGCTGGTTGCGCCATTTAGCAGAGTATTTTTCGTCATTTCACAAATCTCTCTGGTTTACCAGAACGTCCCAAAGCCTAATGAATGCTCTCTGAATGAACGTTCTACCCAGGCAGCCGTTTTTTTTCTCAGCTCAACAGTCGACAAAAACTTTACATGCGGAGATCAACTCGAGTCGAGAGAATTCTTTGCGGTGCGTTTCTCTCAGAGTGACGCGAACATCCATGATAATTGGGCATCTCAACCGCTCTGTGTGTCAGGAGTCAAGAAGCCATAGCGCCACAGTGTCTCACTCAAGGGCCAGTTGCAAGTCGAGGCGGGCTAAAATCCGCAGCCGACTTTCGCCTGAAAATTGGTTGCTAACGACAACCCCGCAGATCTTAATTCAACCAATGATTGTGCTTCCACGTTCTGAAGGATGCGTCTCAGCCGTCAATTGGATGGCCCGAAAGAGGTCAACGGCCGACAATTCCGGCCCGAACCAGTTGTGGAGTACCTCCGTTCCAATCAAAACCGTAACGCAAGCGCCGCCCCCACCAACCGTACCCTTATGAGCCCATCAACGAACGTGAGGCTTTCCGGTCAGGCTCCATCATTCCCTGAACGATAACCACAAACAGCCAATAGGTTTGAGTCTCGGATGTGGAATTCAGTTTCAGAGCTTCTTTGCGGCTTGTCGCTCAATGTAACCCTTTTCCTTGGTTTTTTGGGCTCTGGAGCCTACTCGCTTGCAAATGGACGGGGATCTGTATTGCATTTGACTGCAGATTGGCGCGCGGCAGCAATTTCGGTCGTGACCCATGTTATAGCGTCGCCCTAGCGAGCAATTGACGGGGAGCTTCTATTATGTCGGTCTCGCAACTTTCTCTCCCGGCGTACTACGCGGATGAAGATCTACTTTTAGGGGGACCGAGATATATCCACTGCGAACAACATGGCTGAAATGAACTTCAAAAGCATCTTAGCGACCATTGTCCTCCTTATCCCGTACCTCTACATCCGCCGCTATCAGACCCAAAAGGTTTCTTTTCCCCCAAAAACCCTACAACGCTACGCAGTTTTTGCACTTTTCGCGCCTCTACACTAACACAGACTTCACAGGCCGACGCACTCTACGCCAAACAACACAACTGCCAGCCCCTCAAAACACTACCCTACAAATGGCCTCTTGGACTCGACCTACTATGGACAGCATACCATCACGCCATGGAGGGACGTATTTTACGATTTTTTACAGCTCTAATCAGGACCGTCCCACCGACTTTCGAGCAGAAACTATTTGGGATTAGTGGTATTGATACTGTTGATCCGAAGAATATTGAGGCGGTTTTGGGAACGCAATTTACTGGTATTCCTATATTCTTTCCAGAACTCTAATGTGGGAGAATGGTGTACTGATAAGCCATTGTGAAGCTTTTGGTATGGGCGACCGGCCCAAAGTCTGGTACCCCCTAATCGGCCCCGGAATCTTCACCCAGGACGGCGAAGACTGGAAGCACTCGCGCGACCTTTTACGTCCTTTATTCCTCTCCAAACGCGTCGACAATTTCTTCGAAGTACAAGAGTCTGTCGAAGCATTGATAAAATGTATCCCGGACGGGGAAGTTGTGGATCTTCAACCATTGTTTTTCCGGTTTACGCTGGACACAACAACTTACCTTCTTTTTGGGAGATCGATAAGATCATTGGCAGATGAGAATGAAGAAGCTGAAGCTTTTGGCGAGTCCTTTCGGATTTCACAGGATTATCTTGCACATAGGGGGAGGCTGGGACCGCTGCATTGGATGCTGAACAACAAGACGTTTCGGGATGCGAATGCTACCGTGCATAAGTGGATTGATGGTGAAATCAAGGAGGCGCTTGCTGTGCATAACTCAAAGGATACTTCTGCGGAGAAGAGGACAAAGACGGATTATGGGTTCTTGGGATTTTTGATGGAGGAGACGCAAGAGCCTAAGGTATTGAGGGATGCGCTTTTGAATGTGCTGCTTGCGGGGAGAGATACCACTGCATGTATGTTGACATGGACGATGCGGTTGTTGGTGAAGCATGAGAACGTGATGGCGAAGCTGAGAGAAGAAATTAAGATGACTATTGGTGTTGGAGATGAAGCAAGAAATCCGAATAGGAATGATATGAAAAAAATGCTGTATTTGTCATATGTCCTGAAAGAAGGTATACCCTCCTCTTTCATCCTCCACTCGCCACATTTCCCCAGGCCTTGCTGATAAAAGTAATTAATCAAGTTCTCCGACTCTACCCCTCCGTCCCCCTCAATTCTCGCGCAGCAGTCAAAACAACTGTCCTTCCAACAGGCGGCGGACCAGACGGCACCGCGCCCGTATACGTCAAGAAAGGGACAGCGGTCGGTTATGCTGTCTACGCTATGCACCGTCGAAAGGAACTGTATGGCAGCGATGCAGAAGCGTTCCGGCCCGGGAGATGGGATCCGAACGTTAATAATGAGGTAAATTTGAAGAATATTGGGTGGGGATATCTTCCCTTTAACGGGGGGCCAAGAGTGTGTATAGGGCGTAGGTATTCATCTGCTCGTCCGTGTTCGTTGCTAAAATTCTATTCCAGAGGAATTTGCCCTCCTAGAAGCTTCGTACGCGATCATCAGACTCCTACAGACATTTAGTGAGTTTGAGTATGATCCCACGAAAGAGATGCCGGAGGTGGGGCAGGAGCGCCAAGATGTGACATTGGTTCTTGCGAGTGGGGATGGGTGCTGGATTCGAGCAAGAACATAACCATCGTATAACCCTGGTTCCCTTTGACTTCTGCAGTTAGAAATTAGTACAGCAGATACTTTTGCGAGGCTAGAGGCCTGGAAATTTGGTGGAGGGACATGGGATGGAAGATTTGAGACCGTAAGAATGGGGTGTGCAAGGATTTGAAGGAATTTTTGTTGGTAGTGGGATCGTAATGCAAATAATTTCAAGGGAAATTTTGAGGGTCGCAGTCACTTGACAGTTTGTGACTATTTTGGAGTCCGTCAGTTGGGCCAAATTTGGCGGCGGATGCAGTCTTTGGTCGTGGAGTTTAGGTAGTGAATGCTATCAAACAAAAAAGAACCTCTCACGTCAACACAGTTGTGACACCTCATATACGTGAGCTTGGGGGTTAAGGCGATTATCCTTCGATGCCTTCGTGGGAAAATAGTGTATTTGTATCCTACTGGCACTGTTTGCCTTTAGGAAGAGCAGACCGTCTGCTTGCAATGTCATCCCCTATCAGATATTTCTGCTCTTGCTCCCTTCTCCATTTCCAGCTCTGCCACGCCCTGAAATGATTCTTCCCTAGTACCCTAGCAGGCCTTGTGTTTGTGCCAGGGTCGACTTAAGTTTGTCCCAATCAAGATCCGAGTCGCTCAAATATGAGAAGATCGAACCTTTTATCGTACTTGTAGATCAAGTATAGGGGACTTCTGAGATCTTACTCTTGGTCTGGAGGGTGTATTTGATGAACCTGCTAGTTGCGACGAACCACAGTATTAGCAAAGGTTATCCACTGCCAAAAGTACAGAGGCACTCACTCGTTGAGTCGAGTGACGAGTCTGCCAGTTGCGCTTGAGATGCTTCGATGATTTGTGCTAAGAAACGACTATCAGCACAGGTAAGCAGGTAAGCCTAGGTATCAACTAAGCGTGGCTAATGGTACAATTGGGACGATCCAAAATAATCCACGCGCAGTCTTGAGGTTGAAGTCTGACGGAAGGAACATTCATACTTACAACGCGTCTGCTGTTGTGTGGGCTTTCGAGCTTGATGAAAGGACATGCCGAACAGGGCCAGGACCACCACGACGATTCCCGCCCCTATGTTGATGAATGCTGTATTGGAGAAATCCAAGTCGGCCAAGATAGAAGGCGACATACTCGCTGGGGCAAAGGCGGGGAGAATAGGGTTGCTCAATCGCTGGATAGTTTGTGCAGAGCGACGATGACGATGACCTGTGGCAGGAAGAGTCCGAGGTGATGCGATAAAGTACGGGAATTTCTGACCCTGTTCTTCCGTTCGGTGCAAGGCAGGGAATTGGCCGGAATGAGTCCGCTTCACTGCCAAATAGGGGAGTGCTATTTGGACACCCCCCATTTGCTAGATAGACACTCCCGATTGCTAGGTAGACACCCCCCCAGAATCAGGGTTGGCGCCTGCCTCAATAGGTTAGAATATCACGTGCGTTTAACTTGTTTGCATCTGCATGCGAAATCAAATCCTCATCAAAATCTCAACACCATCCTGCCGATAGCCCTTACCACCACCGCCATGGCTCTTAACGCCGCGCCTATAGCAAATTACGACTCGGCAGAGGCAGGAATCAAAGACCTTAATGCCCAAGCGAAGTTGCAAGGCTTTGCGATAATTATAAAGCGATCTAAAAAGGACAAACAGACTCCTGCGACTGTGCGCAAGTCATAACTTATGCGACCGCGGAGGCCGTTCGCAGACGCCAAAAAGAAGCAGCAGCACCCAATTAGGTTGAGGTCAACTGCGGATGCCTTGCCACCTATCGGCAGCAATATTTAACAGGTTTTGAGCGGTCGAAGGGCTTTGCCCTTTCAGGCAGACTTTGATAAGGGGACCTTCGGCGCATTCTAGCTTTAAATTGAACTCTACTACATATGCTATGGCTAAAATTAAGACTTGATTGAGGTGTTACAGTCATAAAAGTTACATTTTGAAAGTTTTGATTTTCGCGATGCAGATGTAAACAAGTCAAACACACGTGATATTCTAGCCTATTGAGGCAGGCACTAAACCTGACTTGGGGTGTGTCTACCTAGCAAATGGGGGGTGTCCAAATAGCACTCCCCGCCAAATATGGTCGGCCATTCGCTCATTGGTCTCCTGCGCCCACTTTTCCCCTAGGTTTTCACCGCCTTTTTGAGTCGATTCTTATCCAGGCCAAGGCAGTTTTTAAAAATGAGCATCCAGAGTGCCCCACACGATACGTGGGTAATCCCTTGTTTTTCAACAATTCTCGCCTCAATCGATCTCCTCCACCGTTTCGTCTTCAATTCACCCTCTTGAATCAATTCGCGACGCGTCTGTCTTGATTCGGTACGCAGACGCCTGATTTATCATGGCAGAGCCCATGGTAACCAACGAACCGCCTGCCAATACGTTCGTCGTGCAGGGAGAGGTGAGCATGGCTCGCCCCAAAAACCCTAAGGTTGCCAGACCCTTTCTGGATTGGGTCCTGAACCATCAAATCGGTTGGTTGCTCCTCCAAATTTGAAGTTGTTATTTGGGTTTTCAAATTGACTTCTCATTCTCTCCAGCGGTCGCATCAACTTTGATTTGCGGTGTGATCTCGTTGCACGTTCTCCACCCCGAGTCGCGAATCCACACGCGGAAATTCCTACAGCTTTCCTACCCCTCGCAAACAGACCAAACCTACACGCAAGGTCTAGACGATATACATTTTGTATTCGCGTGGATTATAAACTTCACTGCTCTCCGAGCTATCTCAATTGAATGGATTTTGCAGCCACTGGCCAGATCCTTGGGAGTGGCTAGAAAGAGTCATCTGCGATTTGCTGAGCAAGGATGGCTCACCTTATATTATAGTACCTTCTGGACCCTGGGTATGGTATGTATCTGCAACTCCCAAATACCCCTCCAGAGTCAATTTGAAGAATATTGGTACTTACAGTAGAATTATAGCATCTCTGGTACAATTCCGTTTACTGGCTCAACAATGCCGAGATTTGGACAGCCTGGCCTGCTAGAGAGATGTCAGGAACTTTCAAATGGTATTATCTGGTGCAACTGGCATTTTGGATTCAGCAAATTCTCGTTATCCACATTGAAGCTCGCCGGAAAGATCATGCCCAGATGCTCGTCCACCACATCATCACATGCACACTGATCTCAATCACCTACGTGTACCGCTACACCCGTGCAGCAAACGTGGTCCTCTGCCTCATGGATGTGGTTGATCTCCTTTTGCCCGTAAGTCGACCACAATTTCCTCCTATACATACATGTTGACCTAATGCCAATGGTCTACAGATCGCAAAAATCCTCCGCTACCTCCGCCACGAAACAGCGTGCAATATCGCCTTTGGTTTCTTTGTCGTGACCTGGTTCGTGGCCCGCCACGTCCTGTACCTAAAGCTCTGCTACGATATCTACACCGACGTGCCAGGACCCACCACCATGCTCTTCGGCTGCTACAACGGATCCACGAATGAGTTGATCCCAGACATACCCGCACATCCCGACTATTTCTCGCATCTCCTACGGCCCTTTGAAAATCTTGATAGTGTCATCTGTTTGAATACGGAGGTGAAGTATATTTTCCTCGGCATGTTGCTTCTACTGCAAACCCTGAGCCTGATTTGGTTCGGGATGATCCTTAAGGTCATTACAGGCGTCTTAATGGGGGGCAAAGCGGAAGATACCAGGAGTGACGACGAGGAAGAACTAGACGCAGACGTGGAAGAAGTTGAAGTGGAAAAGAAGAGGCGGCCAATGAACGTCACGGACCTGAACGTCTGTGTAGGAGGCGGCAGTGAAATCAGCAGCGGAATGACAGGAATGTCGACGATGACAAGTCCAAAACCAAGGATGACGACTGGGAGACGGAGGTTGATGGATGCGGAGAACAGGAAGGAGCTGTTAGCGAGAATTGGGTGCGAGAAGCCGATTTAGGAAGGTTCGGAACTGGTTTGATTGGCTTTATACCCCTAAGGTGCACGTGCTAAGGATGCAGGCCCGAAATTTCGTTTTTCAACTGTCTGCTTAAACGTAGAATTCCATTTACAGGTGTATACGAGTACTAGGATCACGTTGGGAATACTATAGGCATAATCAAATCAGACCTGGGTCCAGAAACTCTTAGCTCCCTGTTAATGACTTCGGGGAATCGGCGGCAAATTGTTTGAGAAAACTTGGTCTTTGCAGAGCTCTAAATTGCTCTGTACTTATTCTAGCCACCAACTTCTCAACTCCCTCTTATGCTTGTTCCGTCTATTCCCAAATATTCTTATTTCACTTCCTAACTCACTTCTTCCCAAAGAAATAAATCCCACTCCCCGCATCCTTCTCCTCCACAAACCGACAACTCGTATAATTCTTCCAAAATGCCCACAAAAACGGCGTCTTCACATCACTCCGATAATGCTCTCCCATGACACTTTTGATTGCGTTTGAGGCTTCTTCCGCGTGGTAGAATGGGATGCGAGGTGCACTAGGGGGTTGAGGCATTAGAATTGCTTGCTCAAAGTCATCAAATTGGAAGTGAAGATATAGTTCTGATGTACGGTTCATGGGCTGTCTTTCCTCCCAAAATATCTATCTCTTCCAGAGCTAGGGTCGTGGGACGGAAATTTGGGAGGGAAAGGTGTTTGTTTTTGATAAAAAGTAATGAGATTAGATATGAAAAAGAGAGGCGTACTGGTGATGCAAAACGTGGTGTTCGATCGCCCCGTGGATGATATTGCGGCCTATGAAACCGAAGTCGCGGTCTACGGTGCTGTTGGCGCCGCGGAGGAAGGACCAGGTTCTGCTGGGGTAGTAGGGGAGCATAGAGTCGGTGTGTTGGAGGAATGTGATGGTGACTGGAGATATGTCAGTCAACAGTGTATCTTAAGTACAACCAGATTTCAACTTGGAAGTTAGAAGCTTCAAATCGGGGGCAGCAGGGAAGAACTTACGAATCCAGTGATTAGTCCACAACCACGGCGCCCCATAAAGTAAGAAAACCTTCTCTGCACCAAAGTAACTGACGCTTGCCCACAATGCTGCAGCAACCAGGCCAATCCCAAAATCACTCAAAATAATATCATCCCGGTTACTCGGTTTGAAATTCGGCCCATCGCCACCGAAGTAGAAATGACTTCTTTTCCACCAAACCACAGCCCGCATTCGGGGTAGAGCGAAGTTGTTGATGGCGAGGTAGATAGGCCAAGCTATTAATTGATGCCCCACCAAGATTAATAGATTGAATATCGGCATATCCTCCACTAGGTCCCAGTACGTAAAAAATACTTTGGGTGAACGGGCCGCGCGGGCTACCATCCACACGTCCTTCGTCTGCAGTAAACCGAGCAATTAGCGCCTATCCTTCAGAAATGGTTTGGGGTGCTTGGTAATTACTTACATCTGGCACGAAAGCAATATCCCGTTCAATGTTATTCGTAGCCTTATGGTGCTGGGAATGCGTGAATCGCCAACTGTGATATGGTACCAATAGTAAAGAATGTATGATCAGACCCATGGAATTGTTGGCCCATTTGTACTTGCTCAACGCGCCATGCCCACATTCGTGCGCAAGTTCCCAGAGACCTGTAAAAATGAGCCCTTGGCAGAAAGAATAGACTGCCCATGCAACGACGCACAGAGAATGGGTTGGGAGAAGAGGTATTTGCGTTGCGAGTCCCATGAGAATAGCCACGAAGGTGAAGTCTCGTAGCACGTAACAAAGGGAGAGGAGGGTGTTGCGTTCAAAGCAATGGGCTGGGATCGCATCGTGGATTTCCTTCATGGTGTATGTTGGGGGTGTGAAGAATGGTTTTGTTTCTGCAGTTCCTTCGGCTTTTTCGGCTTTTTCTGCCGCAGGTAGTGATTCCTCTATCTTTCGAGTCATTATATCGACATCACTAGCTGGAGGCGGTATTTCTTGCATCTAGTGAGTTCCAATTGATCAGATAGCAGAATGAAGTGAAAGTTGGAGTTCGTAAAGAGATCCGGTGGAACGTCCCCCTAAGCGAGACACTCCAAGCGAGACATACGCCCTCAGATACATTTTATACTGCAGTTTTCTTATCTTCTGCAAATTTTTCGATAAGACGGCTCCCACAAAAAGAGTTATAATGTAAACCTATCTTTACAACCACGTCTTATCCCTTGTATTGATGGAGTCCGTAGAGTTGTGGCCCGTGCGCGCGATCAACAACACGGACTTCCTCGCGTCAAGATAAAATAGATAACTACATCACTACCAAAATGGTACGTAACTATATATCCAATGACATAGACCTTGTGCAGCCTAGTTAATACGTTCTTCCCAAAAATCGGGTCGCAAAAAAGCCACCGCTAGAGCCCGAAAAATTTATCTCAGTAAGCGACTCAGACGGCAAGGGCAAACTCGGGGTGCAGCTGAGCAAGGTCACGGAAAAGTTGAACGGGGTCACCGATGGGGTCGGCGAAAGCTGAACGGGGTCACCGATAGAGCCACCGGAAAAAGGTCGGCGGGGTTACACTTTTATCCATACAGAACGCGCATCGGCAGCCATATTTAACTTAAGCGACCACATGCACGGTGCATATACCAAGCATATGCACGCATATAACTATAGCAAATAAGAATATATCGCGGTAGTTAACCGGCTTATTAGTAGGTGTATATACTAAGCATATGCTTAGCATAT
>Ga0307507_10008440_pt1 | contig 14248 bp, 12 predicted proteins | sample 7_EM_MG_FD_207223 | JGI IMG/M metagenome (GOLD analysis project Ga0307507, IMG submission 207223) | Populus trichocarpa ectomycorrhiza microbial communities from riparian zone in the Pacific Northwest, United States - 7_EM | ecosystem: Host-associated > Plants > Roots > Unclassified | place... | reverse complement strand
TTTTTTTTGGTGTGGCCCCCCCCCCCCCCCCCCCCCGTCCTGGCTGTGCTCAGAAAGGGATGGACGACCTCTTGGCCCCCCGGTAGGTCATGCCAAAGTGTTCGACAAGCTTCGGGGGTGCGTATCGGTGCTTGAGTGCGCTCCGAATTTATTCTTCCGCCAAGGCCACATACGGTTGTGTTAACCAAAACTTTCTCCACCCTTCACAGGGATTGGAACGCTACTGAGGAATTGCTGTCAGTAGTCTATCTTATATAAAATAACCCTCCTTCCTAATGCTGCCACTGCGAATAATATCCACCGCCCCCCAAGTCACCACCCAACTTTAAAGCAAACTCTCTGGGATATTTTCCTTCTTCCCTTGGCTATTGCATGAAGTGATTCTCTTTATCGCTATTATAGGCTCTAAGCTTCCTCCTATAGCGTATGGTCATAATTTTCTCGGGTAGCTTTTGTTGGTTGCAAATTATTGGCCCACTATCCAGTGATTAAGTTTCCCCAGGATTAGAGGCATCACCCGCGAGTTTACTGCAGAGTGGATGTGGAGGGGAAAGGATCTATCTCGTGCGATCTTTGTCACCTATCTATGCTCCGCTATCCTGCTCTACGGTTTTTTTATTTCTGATTAACTTAAGTTTAGGATAATTTTGTGTGGGCCTACTTTTCGAGTTGCGCAAATTTAGACTTATTCCAGCAAGATATACCCGCCACTAACTTCTCCCTCCCGTCCTCTATACCTAATTACCCTCACTGTCAACTCAGCATAGCGCAAACCTCCAAAACTCCCTTGCCAGTGCACAACACCCGCTCCTCTCTCTCAAGCCATGCAGTAATGGCCCCCTCCTGTTCTACCAACGCTAAATCCCAAGATTGCCCATGAGCGATTAGTAAGAGCACCGCGAGTATTGAAATCTCTAGTATAAACACTATCACAAATTCCCGATTCGAGGAGGCGTTGTGGAAGGCAACCATTTTGTATTCTGGAGGATTATCGGTGGTGTAGTTGTAGCCGGGAAATGCTTGGTGATGATGGGTTGTGGTCTTTGCCGGGGAGGGGGGGTATATAAGGTATCTGTGGTTTCAAGATTGAGGGGGCGTGGTTGGTGGATGAAAATGGAGGGGACTATGACTCAGAGGGTAGTTTTCAAGAGGGATATACTCGTGCAGCCAAGAATAGGCACCTGTTTTGTGATGGCCACCGCCAGCCCGTAAAAAGTATAGTAGCCAGTGAAAGTCATATGAAAATGACCTCGCGATTCACCATAGTATTGGACGTTTTGTGGACTCCCGTGGGCTGATTTCGATTTTTCTTGGGAGGTAAGTAAGTATTCAGCATTGAGAGAATATTAGAACTCAAGAGTTTAAATTCATGGCGAAGCTCTGGGATCAGAAGGTATTAATCTCACTCATTGACTCTTGCAACAAGTTCGGGGTTTACACACATAGTGCTTCTCTAGAAAAGCAGCCTCAACGCTATCCTCCATATATAGTAGGCCCACGGTGGCTATTCCAAAAGAGGTGCCTATTCTTGGTGCGGAGACACGAGTAGAAGTTAGGGCATTTACCACCCTCTACCCTCACCCGCAACAAAAGTAGTTCGCCGAGCATTTTCCAATGCTCGACTACATCTACTCGTTCTCACCGGGGGGTTCGAACTCGCGCTGGTTGCTGTTTCGGATCGATGCGGACCAGTTCCTTAGCCGTTAGACCATCGGAACTGGTCGAAAATAAGCTCTCCCTTTCGAATTTTAAGCATGGTCCTCCCTAAACAGGAAATCTAAAAAAGAATTCTGATAGTAATATCAAGAGTTGCAACTCTTATCTTACCACCATGATCCTAGTGTTAAATTTTGTTTACTTTTCTTCCTCTCTACTCATGCATTTTATCCCTTCCCTATGCCTTCTAACATTGCCTCTGCTTTACATATCCATTATCAGCACAGCCCGCCGAAGCCCTTTGAATGCGCCTGGCCTACCGCTACCGCATTGCCATCCCGCGGGTAACCTCACCACTACTCCCTTCTATTTTAATCGCTCCCAAATTGTGTGATTAAACCTCCAGCTGGTAGTAGTCTACGGAGCTTCCCCCTATGACACGCGGTCAGAGGAACCCAAGAACATATAGTCATATTAATCAAACCCACATTCCGAAAAACTCCTGTTCGAGAATATTTTACCTACGGCAAAGAAACTACATGTAGAATTCCATTCCTATAAATATTATTGCTAACGACACGATATAAGTAACATGGCAAGGGCAAGGGCAAGTATAATACAGTACCGAATCGAGTTCACTTAGGTTTAAGTTGAGAAGGCAGACATTGACGGTACTGGCGAAGACTGCAGGATTTTAGGTCTTTTAACGGCGGAAGCACGAGTTAAGATGTAACCTGGCTCAAGAGAACTTGAAGCTAGAACCTCTCGTTATTTCATGGCCCCCCAACCATCCCCCTCTCGTATTTCTCATTCTTTGGTTCGTGTTGTTTTACCAACCCTGTTTACACCTGTAGTCCATTAACTTAGCTCTCTTCCCTCCTCCATGCTCTACACTTATACACCCTTCTTATTCGTTTCCCATCCCAGTTGTGTTAAGTTACTCTATGCTCGTCCATTGTTAGCTTTGTATGTACTTGCGCCACTGTATAACTCAGACGCAACCATGTTGTATTATAGGGGTGAGAGTTTCATAGATATGGACCAAGTTACATATGAGCATATCCTGTACACGTGAGAGTGTGCGCGCTGTGGGAATCTCCGGAGGGGAGTTTATGGTGAACGATTTACAGAGTTTGGTCTATTTTTTCTTTTTTCTCCCCACCACCTGCCCCTCGGCACTCCCCTGCTTACCGGGTTGTGGGGTAAACTTTTATCCTTACAATAGTACCGAAGGAATCTCCCTTTTTGCTCCCGCTATCTTTTTTTCTTTTTGAACATCCCAACTCACAATGCACCGTAACCTCACGGGTCAACCTACCCCCTTCCTCCTACCTTCCCTCGCTAGTTTTTCAGGCCCCCGTTGCCAGAAAAGCATTACAGGAGCTTTCGATATATATCAGAAACCCGACACAAGGAGCGCTCAAGAGTGAACGACTAAGATAAGAGCTTTCTCCAAAGGTTAGCTTGGTGCCATAGTACACTACCCGTGGTAGGGGTAGAGTACTGTGAACGAGATGATTAGTTAAGTCCTAAAACTAGAGCTTGACACCGGTAAAGGTTGTGATTGATTCTAGAAGTTGGAGGAGCTTTGTGGATCGTTCGGGGGCGCGACGGATAGTTTCAGAGCTTTAGTGATTTCCGGAGAAGATTCTCCTAACTTGTCGTTTCTTTGTTATCACGGGAGGCTGCGGAGGAATATGGGCATGCGTGGGGATATAGAGATAGGTGTGGTGATCCATGGAAGGATGGGGATATTTTTGATCATGTTTTTTTTTTCACGCACTTGTCTTTACCGTTAGCTCAGTCCGGGATATTAGAGTTGTTGAGTATGCTTTTTTTTTCCAGCAAAGCGAGGTATAGATAGTGCCTGGCGAAAAGACATAATATTCCCACGACAATGTACTGTATTAATTTGGTACTTCAGCATCCGATTGCGCTGTCGAATGATCAAATCGTACTTTCAAAATCGCAGTCCTGTACATTTGACCTCCGCACTCGCAAGCTGCGCCAAGACCAGTTATTAATGACCCGACGTTCAAAACCGAACTTGCGGGGTAGCCAGCCGCCCTCCGTTGACGGGATCTCGCTTGCCAGTGCGCTACCGTAGAGTAGTTTCCAGAAGGAACGTGCGCCTCGGCAGCAGCCGGGTTTAGACACCAGCAGGTGACCAATCCCCCCACACGAATCTGAACTTATCCACCCTCCTTTCTTTTCCTATCGCACCAGCAGAATCCGAACCACAATCACAAAATGTCACTCCCGCTGTCTGGGCATTTAGTTATTGAATTCGCGGGGTTAGCACCCGGGTACCTCACCCTCCCACCCTCCCTTGCACTCCCCACCTCCACACACTCTCTTCACGCTAATAGGTAAAGAGTAGTCCATACACCGGCCACCTTCTCCAAACCTACGGAGCCCGCGTGCTGCGCATAGACCCACACACCACCCCTCCAACACCCACCGCAGACACACTAACCGAGCACAAGCGCTCCCTAAAACTCAACCTCAAGTCTACCGCCGGTCACGCCCTGCTGCTGCGCCTCCTACCCAAGGCCACAATTCTAATAGACCCCTACCGCCCTGGCGTACTGGAAAAGCTAAACCTCTCCCCGGCCACCGTGCACGCCATCAATCCGAAACTGGTGTACGCGCGCCTCACGGGCTTCCGGCGCGACGGGAAGTACGCGAGCATGGCGGGGCACGATATCAATTACCTAGCCATCAGCGGGGCGCTAAGTCTCTTCGGGAGGAAGGGGGAGGCACCGACGGCGCCGGGGAACGTATTGGCGGATTTTGCCGGCGGGGGGCTGGTCTGCTTTTGCGGCATTCTACTGGCCTTATTGGACGATGGAAGGGAGGGGAGGGTTGTCGAGGCGAATATGGTGGATGGCACGGCGGGGCTGACTTCTTTCGCGCGCTTTGAGATGGCGAAGGGCGCCGCGGGTGCTTGGGGGAATGAGCGGGGTGGGAATATGTTGGATGGGGGGGCGCCGTTTTATGATACCTTCCAGACGAAGGATGGGAAGCATATGGCTGTGGGCGCGCTCGAGCAGAGCTTCTACGAGGCGTTCGTGGAGGGGCTGTTCGCGGGAACTGGATTGCATGGGAGGGTGCCGGATCGGAGGGTTCGGGGGAATTGGCCGGTTTTAAGGGAGTTGTTTAGGGAGAGGTTCCTTCAGAAGACTAGGGAGGAATGGGAGGGCATTTTTGACGGGACGGACGCATGCGTTACTCCCGTACTTGAACACGGGGATTTGATGGCGAGAGGGTTTGAGCAGAGGCCTATTGTCACGTTGAAGGGCGTGGAGGTGGAAGGTTCGGGGTGGACGGGGAAGATGTTGAAACCTGGGGAAGGGGGGCAGGAGGCACTGAGCGAGTGGTGGGGGTTGAAGGAGGGTGTTGAGTGGAGAGTTAGCGAAGAAGGGGTCTTTGGGGACGTGGGGGAGAAGGCAAAATTGTAGATCTCTTTTTCAAATATGTAAGATGTAAGTTATTTTTTGTCAGTGTTAGCGGAATTTATGGATTTAAAATCCACACGGTATCATGAATTTACGATCCGGTTGGAACTTATAAAAGTGCATTGATGCCAATCAATGCTTCATGCTTCATGAGCAACAGTAAACCCAGCACAGCTAAAAGAAACAATCCCCATCGATCCCGCCTGCCTGCATGAAATAAACAAATCCCCGAACCAGCCAGCCAGCGAAATCCCAAAAAAAACAAGGAACGCCTGAAGTATAGAGGAAACGAAGGAGACTACAATGGAGAAACAAACACTTAAAAAAATAACAAGGAAAACAATATAAGAATAATCAGGATCTCCTAGTAATCCGTTCCTGGAGCATCTCTTCCTGGCCGTCCGAAAACCTCCTTTTGAGGATATACTCCGTTTTTGTAACTCCGTTGACCGTAACCGAGCGAGTGGCGGCCATAGAAGAAACCACCCCCAAATTTCCCTGTCCACTAGAACTAACAATAGCTCCTCCGGTTTTATTCTCCGGTCTGCTCGATAGGGGGAGCAACTGTGCGTACGCATCTAGCTCTGTCTCTTCATTAACTTCCCCCTCCCTTTCTGGCCCCTCCTCGGTCTCGCTTTTCTCCCCCCCACCTCCTTCCCCTCCCCCCTTCCCCTTGGCCTCTGCCTTGCTGCCGCGACACACGCCCCGCACCCAAACATCTCCAAACCCACTCCGTGGCCAAACCATCTCCTGCGCCAACGCCCCCTTCAGCCCCAGCCCAGCGCTCTTCAAAAAGTTGCCAAGCACCTCCTCAGGATCCTGCAAGAATAGTTGACGCTCTATGGTCTTCCATTCTTCATTGATCATTCTCTTGCCTTTTCCATCACCCGTTCCTGTAACCACCTGTTGCGACTCTTCACCGGAGGGAGTGGCTGGCTGTGACGACGTTGGGGTGGTGTTGGGAGAATTATCCATGTCTGAGAATGACGGTGGCTGGAGCATGCTTGGTACTCCAATTAGTGAGTGGAGGACGCTAGAGATTTGTGTGTTTGTGTAGCGGCGGATGGATTGGAGGAGTGTGGGTTTCTCTGGTTCTGCCATAGTGCCGTAGGTTATCTGCGTTCTTGCTTTGCTTTGCTTTGCTTCCGCCGGTGTGTTTGTCCGCGTTCGTTTGCTTGCTTGTAGGTTGGTAGGTTGGAGCGGTTCGACAGACTTGCGTAGGTCAAATTTAGGGAAAATAGAAAAGGGAGAAAGGAAGGTTGAGCTGGCGACAGCAGGGATATTAATATGATACAAGATGATTTGTGGAATGATACAAGATTATTTGTGGAGAGATCCCTGCCCTCTCAACAACGTTGTTTCCACTCGGCAACAGCCTGCGCACCGTAGAGCGAGGGGAGAGGGCTTTTTTTCTTTCTTTTTCTTTTTTGATCTAGCTAGATCTAACTAGCTTTTATCGAAGAAGGTTGAAACCGAAAACCGAGAGAACAGCTTTCCTTAAGGCCTCTTAGTGTATGACTTTTCTGATTTTTCCGCCTAACCGCGATAGTAGTGATCAATGCTTTCTTTGCACCCTGATACCTGCCAAGACAAGGGTTTTTTGATGCAAAAGATCAGGTGTTTCACCCACAGTAGTAAACCGACAGGGTAAATGATCGGCCTCACCAAAAAAGATAGCCGGTTTGGGTGCAGATAATCTTGATGTTCCAAATCAGAAGTCTATGATATTATGTCGGTAGTCCACCTCAGGGTTTTTGAATCCTAAGTTAGGCCTTTGGAACGAGCTGGCCCTCTGTCAAAAGTGACACCTTTCGTCCCGCGTGACTATGAACCTCCAATCCTGGCGGCCCTGTCCTTCAACTCGCAGAAATGGCTTCCATATTAGAGCAATGATATGTCAATAATATACTTTGCTCAGGTACTCAAATTACAATTTTCTTGAACGAAAAACTGCTCATTACTATAGCCATCCTCCCTCGAGTCTATAGCCGGATATGGGGAGTGGGAGTTTTGGAGACAGGTAAGAAATTGGCCTAAATAGGGAGCGGGGATGGTAGCCTATACCCCTGTAAAGTCTCTAGTTTTTCAACGTTGTGGTTCTCGCTCTATCATAGGTCTTTTGAAGTCTGTTGGTTTATGTGATCACTCACCCAGTATGCGGCCTCGATCACTTCAAATGCTTTCTTCTTTGATTCTATGGATTCCATTCTTTGATAAAAAAAACAAAAGTGAGGATCGGTTGAGAATGGTGGGAGGGGTATTATATGTTGAGGAATGTGAGCACACACACTTGTACTGAGATACAAATTTATGACAAGGCGCTATGTATTATTAAGGGAAAAGAAAAGCAGGTGAGCAAGAGAGGGAGTTTTCGGGGCCCAGCACTATTGTGCCGCGCTTAGCTACTTTCCCATATGATATGATATGCGATGAATAATCTACTGTGCCTTGAGAGTTAGATACTGGTAGTTTTGCCCTACACTTACGAGGTTGGATCATTCCTATGGGCGGCAGGGCTAATACAGATCGGGGGATTAGGAGCTCCCATCTTGTACGGAGTAGGTGAAAAATGGGCAAAAGCCATACTGCGCATTCTAAACATTTTCCATTTCCCAATGTTCCCTTTCAAGCTGACTATAGCAGGCTCCGTGCGATGGGGTCACTCGAAAATCACAATTTTTGGGGGTGTTTTGGCCTGGTTTGTCGGTGACTAATGAGTGACTAATCTGAGTTTCGCTCACATACCAGCAGTAGGGGGGACAACTGACTGGATGGGTGCAGCGAACAGCCTCATCAAATTTGATGTACCGTATGCCGCTCAATTTCTCTGTTCATTATTCCCCCTACGACTGCTACCGCTACCGGTATGTTACTCCAATCGAGCCCAGCAGGACTTCCGTACCCAACCCTATCGCACTGGTTTCGGACCTTGCGAACCATAGCTACAATATTTGAGCTCTCGGGTTGAAGTGGCTTCTCGCGGCCTCCTTCGGCTTCTGGATGGTTTTTGCGCAAAGCCGGAGCTCCTCGGGATGGTTTGGTGGGGGCTGGATTTCAAAAAGGCGAAAATATGACGTTGAGAGGAATCTGGGCTGAGCTCCCAGGGTGTCGCATGTTATGTAATCTTAGCGGGAACCTTGGCGCGGTTACCGAGGTCAACCTTTCGATATTCGGATATCAAAAAAACAAAAACAAGGCTACAAGCCGATCTAGATCCTGAGCGACGATCTGGAGCCCGAGATTATGGCATATTCTCCGGAGGGTTTTGATGAAGTGTTATGCTTTGACCTAGACAATCACCGAAATCTGGTAGACTGTATCATGATTTCTAGCTTTCTACTTGCTTTGCAAACCGATGCAAATGGGAGAAACCGCCATCCCTAGAAGGAAGGGCAAGTTCCAACAGATTGGAGGTGGCCTTAGTAACGCTATGGTACTCGAGTAGGTAGGGAGAGTCGAGAGGTAACGCGGGGACAAACCTAGAGCCAGAACGGCAGCCTTGATGTGGGAATCGCTAGCGAAGAGACCCTCACACACTCGAGCACTGTGTGAAGCCATGGCAGCAACCCCCCTAACTATTGACCTGGATGCCCGAAATATCCCCTCGGTGAAATCTCTTATAAGGAGTTGTCTGGACTGAGAGCTGTTGATCAGGAGACATCAATGCTTCGGCTGGTACACGCTACCCTCCAGGAGTATTTACGCAGGCATCTCGACATTTCCCATAGCGCTCTTGAGGCCATTGCTAAAGTTTGTTTAGCTTATATTAGCCCCAATTCTACCGAAGACCTTTGGGAAGGCTTTTTATCTTCATAGAGGAATCCGAGTTTTTTGAGTATGCGTCTAATTATCGGGGAACTCATGCTATAAAAGAAATTACACTACCTGAAAAGACACTTGCTATCGAGGTGCTCCCGGACTACGAATGGCATCTACCTGAATGCTGCTTTCGCCTCGAAGAGTTCCACTAAAATTAATCTTACTTCCCTAAAAGCTTATCGGATCACACTGTATTGCAGGTGTTGGGATCACTGAAGTCGCAATTTCACTATGGAGAGCGTTGACATGTGCGTAAACGCCTGCCGCAAGGGTGGGCGCACACTGCTTTCTTTGGGCTGCCGGGGGAGGGCATCGTTGGGTGGTGGGATGACTACTCAACTTGAGGGACATCAGCATCGGCTTGACAGATGTGAACAGCGACGCACCTCTTTTTTAGGACATTTGGCATGCACATGAATCAGTAGCAAAGATTCTACTAAATCGAGCCGATGTCAATCGCAATAGAGCAGGTGTTTCTGGCCGAACACCACTCCTTAAGGTAACACCAACAAGGCATAAAGGGATAGCGGAAGCGCTGTTGGGCTGCTCTGATATTAGCCTAGGCCTGCTAGATAGTCGTGGCCATAGGCTACTCGGTATGGACGCCTGCTGCGGGCACAAGACAAGCTTTAGGATACCACTAGTTCGATTTGGTGCCAACCCGGGTTCAAATGATGTTTTAGGTGGGCAACCCAACCTTTTTCGCTGCTTAATACGAGCAGAACGAGATGATTCCCATCATTGTTATGTATCATCAAGCTTATAGAATCTAATGGTATGAAGTTAGCTACTGCTGTACATGATGGCGAGGGGTTACTCGCTTGCTGGGTGTTCCTGTTCCTGTGGCACCTACCGGTCTCTGGGCGGGTGCTCAAGCAGAAACTACAGGAGCGTTGCATCATTAACTCTTCCCCATGCTTTCATCCTCCAACTATCCCTTAGATTATTCGCTTTCCTCCCCTCCTCATTGCTCGCTTCCTCCATTCCATCCGCCTATCTATAATTGGGGACTGCTTCCATTCAGAAGAAGGGTAGGTCAAAACGCATCTCTTTGATACCGGGTTCTGCGCGGCCCAGGCCCTTTCGGGGGTCCCCGGAGGTAGGGCCAGCGGGCTCACCGGATCGCCACGATTTCTCGAAGGTACCCGGAAAGCAAACGAATGAATGCTCCGCCTTGGTTCCGACCACGTTCGGCAGGGCATACAGCGCTCATAACTCAGAGAGCCCTCTTCTCCCTCTGCGAAGGTAGAGGCATGTCGGGGGAGACCGGTGCGATACGTGCATCCACCCTATCGAGTCCCCTCGGGTGCATAGAACCAAAGCTCTGGTGTAATATGAGAGGGACTTAGCCTAGTAGGTTTTAATCACTTGCGCTATGTCACAAGGTGTGGACTATTGAACCACTAACCAAACCGCCCTGTACGGCCATTCACTAACCCACCAGACAAGAGGTGACCCATCAGAGCACTAGATTTGGACACATTTACTCGTGCTTCTTAGCCAGACACAGGGCCCACATTCCGGACGGATAGTGGCTATTTTTGTTGGTTATCGAGAGGCCGCGCGGAGTTCCCATTTCTTTCTTGGTAGATGCGAGACCACCCCACGCCACCCTCTCGGTGGGCTTTGTCTTCTCTTCTCTTTCCTCTCCTGCCTCACTCACTTTGCCTTGTCTTCCTCTCCCTTGCTTTTCTAGTCTTCCTCTTCCATTCAAGAGTGCGCTCACGGTCTTGGATAGGCCTGGGCAGTTCGTCTGTCTTGGGGCCGGGCGAGGACGGGTGACTTTTTTCCGCCCCGTTCCGTCCCCGCAGTAGTGTCTCGAGTCTTCTTTTTCTTTCCACATTATCGACAGCACTTTCATGTGTTACTTCATTTGTAGCGTCTACTTGCAGTGCTGGTATGTGTTGTATTTAGCATTTGCCGAGCGCCCTTACGTTCTTAACTGATAAGGATAAGGAGCACCTCCGGAGAAAGAATAGACCCTCCCACCGATGTATCTAAGACACAACCTGCTGGCTAAGATTGTATTTGGAGCGATAGAGGATGAGGTTATATGATACCACAGCGCATGAGGAACACGTATGTTCAGCCGGACTCAGAGTTGATGCATGCTGGGAGAGCACTAGCGATTGACCATAAGTGAGTCCGTGCCAGCATTTCGTTTATATCTGGATGATGTATAACTCACCAGGGTTTTTATATGTAACCTATTGCATTAATATTGAATTTTTGGAATAAAAAAAATGAGATGAAAGCAATAATAACTGCGGTGAGACTCAGTTGTGAATTGCGTTAAGAGATCCTTGCACGATAGTTCCACTTGCGTCTCGAAATGTGTAAAGAATAAAGTTGTCTTTTCTTGGGTTTTTGATCGCTGAAATTCCCGAACAATTGGGGGGGTTAAAGTCTATTAAGTATTAACTCGATTTCTCAAGGCAACTGGAGGTGGAAATTGTCTGGGATAATTCTTGAGATATGATAAAATAATAAAACCTACTCTCGGACTAAGCCAATGTTAAACGAGACTTTGCAAATTGTTTTAGGTACACACCTCTTGGGTAGTCTGCTGGAAGTCGACATAAGGTGATAAATAAGAGGCTTGGAGATAGAACCAAGGCGACCCGAGCTCAGTGGACAATTAGGGCTGAATATCTTGTAAGGAAGAGCCCGAACTTGCGGCAAAAATGATACCAGATCAAGCCTATGTCAACACCCAAGGGAATAGACAACCCTCGCTGACCACCCATCTCTCCAGCTAGCGCGGGTAGGCATGAAGAGGTCGTCAAAGTTCTCTCAGATAGGGCAAATATCAGCTTGACTATACATACATAGCTACTTTCAAATTCCTCATGGTTTTGTGAGCTGATCTAGGAATGAAGGAACTACGATGTGCTCTTGAGTCAGTCCTTCAACTAGGCCTACTATTGGAGACGGTATCGGAAAAATACCACTCATTTCCGCTCTTTCTCACTATTTGTGGCACACGGGAGTTATAAAACTGCTATGATAATTCCTTATGGCTCATTTCCACTTTTTCGTCCTTAGAGCTCTTGTCTCTCTTCATCGCTGAGTTCGGGGGTATACTACACACACCCCGTCTTCTACGCATTTTCCATTTTTCGGAATTGAGCACTAGAGATAAGTATACTATCCTAGCACTACCTGCTCCGCTGCTGAGTAGCCTTCGCCGATTTTCTCCTTCTCCATCATTTGTTCTAGAATGAGGGCTGTTTTTCTTTCATACCATTTTGAGATGTAGATATACTATCAATGTGAGAACAATCCATACAATAGAGATACACATTCCTAATCGCTATTCAATCATTCCTTCCTCCTATATATTACACTTTGAGAATGAGAGCGGGAGATGAGGTTCATAGAAAATCACTCGTGCTAGAAAAAATTATCCGAGTTACTAGACTTGTGACTCCTTATACAAAATTTTGGCACAACCCCTGGAATGAGATTACCGGAGGTAGAGATAATTATACCGTAGTACCCTTCTGCTGTACACTGGGATATTTTGGGGTTTCTAGGCGCCATAGGCTTTCCACTTAGAACCAGCAACCCATTCTCAACTTTGCCCCCCCCCCACAACAGAACCCACCGTTTTCACTGTACCAGTATTGTCTCACCTACAACTAAACTCTTCCTACGGAAATGAAGAGGGTTTAATCTACTTCTATAGGCAATATCAAGGTTATAACATAAATGAAGGAGCTAATTAAGACTATTTGTAGAAAAATATCAGCTTCTCATAGATTTTTATAAAAATTAATGTGAAAAAAATAAAAAGGTTGAGATATACAGGAAATCCTCATAGCTTTGTATATTTTTGGAAAAGACTACTTATCTAAACCATGTATCTTTATTTCCTAACTATTGCATATAAGACTATAATATTGGATAACAATTGAGTGTACAGTACTAGGGCAAAAGTATTCGTCCGATGCCCTTTTTACACCAAAAGTGCTCATCTTCACCATCCTCTTTCATTGCGCAATGTTTATGAGGATCAGCAAAAATTTGTCCTTGAATTAGCAAACATGTAGATAATATGAAGGAAGTTACAGAATCCTTAAATATTACCAAGCGATGGAGAAAAGATTCTTTAAGTATCTGGTATCTGTTTCCTTGTACTTTTTTGTATGGAGCTCGATACAAAAATCTAAGTCACTTTCATACTCATTGACACAATCATGAACAATAAAGGCGGCTTTGATTCCTTACACTTTTACTTGTAGATGTTTAAAGATATAGTGATTCCCTAGCTAATGGAAAAATTTCAAGTGTTTTTATATAAGTAGTATTGAGAATTGTTTATTTAAAAATGTCCATTTTTGGTGTAAAAAGGGCATCGGATGAGAACTTTTGCACCAGTACTTTACCAGGAAAATGTAAAAAGGTCCACAGGGAGGAACCTGCTTTTTTGCTGATGGGTAAAATTATTTATATTATTAAAGGAGTTAGTCTGTTCATCAATATATTTACTGTACCTACTTATCAAAATAAGTGATCCAATATTCAGATAGCTATCTAATCTGATTAGTATACAGAGAGAGTCCTTATGCCAACCCTCATACCTAGTAGTCATATTTACGTGTTGGCTCCCTAGTATCTCCTAGCTTGGTACACCTCAATTTTCTATATAATCCTTCCTCCTTGTGAGACTCTCTTTCCTTCATATAACCACTTTTCTCTTTACTCTTTTATTACAACTGATAACTTCCTTTATTATTCCCCTTACTCTTCTTAATTTTCTAGATACAACTCACATCTACTTACTACAGGCACTCTTTTCTACCTTCTCATACTCCCCTCTATATATATTATCACTCTCACACCTTATACCCCTCATTCTATATTATGATTTACCCCCCACAGCTCATTACTGCCTTTTGATTAATTTGGGTAATATTTGCTAAGTCAAAGTTCAGCCTTCACATACTCAATTGCACACATATAAACACTGCTCACTCTATTACCAATACCGCCACGAACCATCTCCTCTACACACCCGACGATTGAAATCTCAACACCATGAGAATTCATCGTCAACACACACCACCACCGCACTCTCAGTGAGCTGCACCCGCACTCTCCGTGAGCTGCACCCTCCCCCTCCCACCTTACTTCCCTTATCATGTTCTTGGGCCCTGGCGTCCTTGTTTCTAGGGGTCGTTTGGCTCAATCACCCCCTCCTTTCGCTTGCGCTTCGCTGCCTCGCTTAGCGTTCGCACGGTCGGCAACACCCTTTCGCCCATGTTACAGACGGCTGGGACTACAGTTCGCAGTAGGAGAAATCATTTCAACAG
>Ga0307507_10008439_pt1 | contig 14251 bp, 15 predicted proteins | sample 7_EM_MG_FD_207223 | JGI IMG/M metagenome (GOLD analysis project Ga0307507, IMG submission 207223) | Populus trichocarpa ectomycorrhiza microbial communities from riparian zone in the Pacific Northwest, United States - 7_EM | ecosystem: Host-associated > Plants > Roots > Unclassified | place... | reverse complement strand
ACCCTGTGCTGAGGTGTTTCTACTTTAGAACACCTTTTTAGTGTACTGTTTCGTGGTAGTGTTGTCTTTTACAGGTCTTCGAGCATATTGAAGTGGCCCGGTCTGCGAACCGACCGCAATTTCTACCGCCTTAGACTGCACATTTCTTGGCTGATACTTTAATCAACTGGACAGGGCTTGTCCATTGATCCTTATGATCATGTAATTTGTATTAAGTGCTACTACAGGGACTTATTGGTAAAAATGCTAAAATTCGCATTTTTAGGAGTGTATGGTTACACTCCGTATCACCGGAAATTCCCAGGACCATCAAAGACCGCAACCGCGGTCCAGTCTTCGGTCTCTAACGATTTCGGAAATTTTAAGACTGACAAAAGACCGGTCTAACTGGTCTCAACCGGTTCTCATAACCAAACACAAACACAACCCGTAATTACATAAATACAAACACAACTTTCCTCCTCCTGCCACCACCTTCCCCATCACCATCACCACCCTTTTGTGACAACTGCTTCGCATCGTGAGCACCCGTGATGGGCTAAACAACATACACATCAACTGCCACCTCACGTGCTGGAACCTCAGCAACAACATCCACATGGCCTCGGCATGCCATGTCCTCCATGACAACACCTGCCACTCTCTCAACATTGCCTATGGCCGCCACCTCCCACTACTGTCATCAACTGTTCACACCCACCTTGGCCCATGCATGCACACCAACCACAGCAGCAACAACGAGTGCCTGCTTGGTCGACGGCGCATGGAGACAACGACGTGGCACCCCTTTGGGTGTGCCATGTCGTCCAGATGGCGATGGCAGCACGCGTAGGGCAGGTGAGTAAATTGTATGCCCTACCACCCTTTTTCTCCTATCTAACAGCCACAATGCCTAGCGGCCTTTGTAACACCTGCCAACCACCACCACATCACCTCACCCTCTGCCACCTTTGGCATTGACAACATGCGATGATGATGGAGACAGGTGGACGACAATGACATGACGTGGCAGTAACAATGGATGACCACAACGATGATCAACAACCAAGGACAATGTGAAGAATGAGCCAGGCGACGACAGACAACCATAAGGACATGCGAGTGCTCCCCCCCCCTCCTCCTACCCCCCCTCGTTCACCCTCATGTAGCACTAGCCTAACACAGTATAATTAGTCATTTACATACATGTTTTACCCAACTCAGTAGCTACAAGACTGGTCCTCAACCAGTTGAGACCAGTCTTTCAACCATAAAAAACCGACCAAAACCACACTGAACCGGTTGACATCGGTTCAGTCTGGTTTTTTGTGGTTCTTCAACCTGTGAAGACTGGTCCCAGTCCTGGTCTTGTCAAATTTTGACAAAAGACTGGACTGGACTGGACTTCCAAGCACTATGTCATTGTGTGTCATGTCAGTCCAATGACAACAGATAACAACATCAGTTATTCAACGTGTGCAAGGGGAGGAGGGTGTCATGTGTCCCATGTCATTGCATGTTGTGTTGGTCCAATGACATTGGTTGTTCAACGTGTGCAAGGGGAGGAGGGTGGGGGTGAGCTGTGTGTGTGCCCCATGCAGGCTCCAGGGTGGAAATCGGTTGTTTGTCAAATAGTTGCCATGTTGTTGTCAGTGATGTGGCACCTGGGTTCAATATTAGATGAGGGGAGGAGGGTGGGGGTGAGCAGTATGTGTACCATGCAAGCTATAGGCCGGTCTGATGACGACAAACAAGAATATCAGTCATTTGTCATTTGATTGCCATGTCACTGTCAACGATGTGGCATCTAGAATTATGGTTGGTCAGTTGAGGGAGCGGGGTGGATGTGGCATTGTTGATTGATTGTGGACATGGGAAAGTGGTGCCACTTTGGCAACACATGACCAAATGGTCCATGCATGGCCACAGGGTATATAAACCCTCACCAAAAACATTGTTTTCCCTTGGGCTTACCCCATTTCATTATATACTATTAGTTGTAGCCAATATTAATGGTAGTTACATTAATTTAGTGTCTGTAATGTCAACTACATACATATACTGTGAGAAAACTGGTTGCAATCAGTTGCAACCAGTTTTCGAACAGTTTTCAATTATTTTCGAATTGAGGCAACCGACAACCCAACCACCCTCCAGAGTGGGCAACCACAACCAATGGTCTGGTTGCATTTGGTTGGGTTCAGTTCGGTTTCGGTTTTTTTTTCGGTCTATGCAACTGAACTTGCAAACACTATCTGTGAGTGCCTGTGATTACACATATGTAACCCAATATTTGTCACTGTCTCAAGGGTCTAATGTGTTTGTGTCCCTTCCTGTTCTTACTCAATTTGGCCATGAGAGATTTAGTGACTTCCTTTTGAGTTTCAAGGGTATCCTGTACCGTAAAATATAGAATTTACTATTGTACTAGTCTATTGCTATATACTTTGTATATACTACTCCTCATGATCCCATTCAAGTTGCCTCACATGAAGCTCACAAGAGCTGAGTGGTTGGAGGCCACAACCCCAGATGTTGCTGGCACCACATGTCCTCCATGAGATTCTGAGCACTGTGGTGCAGTTCTTCGGTTCATCTGGTTGTCAACAGGCATACAAGTGCCCTGACTCACTGGCAGCAGGGGTTGGCTAGTTTTTGGGCAGTAATCAGGAGGGCCAGAAAGGTGGATGGGAATGTACCAGGGAAGAAATTTTGAGGTTGTTTGTGTGTTGGGTTATGCGAAACAAGGCTATTTCCTTTGTTTGGGGGGGCCCAATTGCATGAAACAGGGTTGTTGGCATCATTTGGGGGCTGGTTTATGCGAGACAGGGCTCTGGGTGTTGTTGGGGGCAGGGTTACATGATATGAGGCTGTTGGCATTGTTTCAGGGCTCAATTATTCTTTTGTCTGCTGAGGTGGGGTATGTGAGGTGGGGCTGCAGAAAGTAAAGCAAGGGTAGCATACATTGTATCTCAACATCATGCCTAACTTCCTGAATGTGGGGTAGGATGTGCAGGGATGGGCATTCAATGATGGTGGGGGTGATTAGGAAAGAGGAATGTGTGAAGCTCAGTAAAAATGAAAAGTCCAGCAAGGTCTGACAGTGAACATGAAATAGTCAGGTGATACTATAACATGACCTGTGTTTTGTTTTTCCAACTTTTACCTGACTGTTCTTGAGCTAAATTCATCAGGTAATATTCAGCAACCTTCAGAACCATGCCTACTCTTTCCCTTGCTAATTTAGGAATAATAATGATTTCTTGGCCACATATTGGCAAGGGTTCGATCTGGCTCAGGTAGCAGTAGATAGTATTTAATATTTGTAACTTGGTATAGATACATGTATAATTTAAAGGGAGATAGGAAGGGAAGGGCTTGTACTAGTACTTAGACAACTTACAATGATCACTCCTCTGGAAAATCCAAACTTCTGTGAAGTGAAGTACAAGTCAGCACAAGTGTGCGAACAGGTTGCACTAGTGCCAATGTAGGGGGGAGTGGCACTTACCACAGAAACCATGTTCTGGCATCTGTCAGGGAAGAAAAATTGGTGTTACAACATGATGATAATGAGTATGACAGCCCTGGCTCACCTGATTACCCTATTCAGTACAAATGATTCCAAGTTGATGATTTGCTGGCAACTTGGCACTTACATCCACCAGGGAAATGGTGACAGAGCAGTCAAAGTCCCAAGTGAGTACAACAAAGGTACTGACCTTCAGCTTGAAGCCTGAGGATTGGTGAGTGCTGAGTGGTGGAAGGATACATGGTGGTTTCATTCAATGCATTGGAGAAAGAGAACTTGAATATGATTGTGGTGGGCACATGAGTTCTATATTATAATACAGACTCACATGCTCAACCAAACATTTCAAATTTCACCATCTCTTCATTCCTCCTTTCCAAATTCCAGGTCAGCAGATGGGGTGCATGGTTGTTTGCCATCCCCTGATACCTTTTAACACCTGTCATTTTAGCTTCAAGGAGGGAAAGTGAAGGCTGTCGACACCACAGATGACTAAACCCCCAATCCTTGGCCATCTGACATGGCAAAACAGCACCCAGCTGGCAACAAATCTGTGAGCTTGAGCACTGTGGAGTCCACTCCCCAAGTTCAATAATACTCTTGAAGTTCAAAATGGAGACATTTCCACAGGCAGTGCTGATGGCAGACAGGGATTGAAGGCTGAGTTGGAACAGCTGCTGAAGGTCACTTTCTTTATGCTGCATCCTCCTTTGTTAACCAGATTTCCTAGCAGACACTGCTAGTCAAAACAGACTCAATCACACTTCCAGTACCCACCAAACTGGACACAAAACAAGGTAAGAATACTCTGATGTCTCCCATGCTTCGCCACTAACTACTGTTTTCAAAAGACCCAATATCTGCAATCCTTCAAGATCTGAAGGTGCTCACAGGATCTTTCATCAAAAGTGCTATAATATGGTGAATGAGGTCCATTCCTACTTCCATGTTATATGAATGTGCTTGCAAATGTTAATCTACACCCATAGTGTAAAATCTGGAAAGGAAAAACCCTTTCAAACAAGGATTCAAAGTCATAAACTTGCATTGTCCTCCCCCTTCCTAACTTCTAGCATACAATAACAATTCTTCTGTAATTCCCTAAATATATAGGCCAATCAATGAGACTTTTGTCTGATCAATGAGAATGATCTGACTCCAGGGCTGACTAAAGCAAGACTGCAACATGACTAAATGATGGAAAATTGGACCCTATATCAAGAATGATCAGGAACAAAACTTGAATCATAAAAAAAACATGTGGTCAATTCCAAGAAATTCACAGATGAAAATGGTCATTTTGATCCAAAATGATGTATTTTGGGCTAAAATGATCAATTTAAAGCAACAATTCCTCAATAATGAGCACAGTTTTTTTTATGATTCAAGTTTTGGTTTACTCAAGACAGTTTGTACTTCAATCTAGCACAAGAGTTTACAAAAAGATCCTCTTTTCTGGTGAGATAAAAAAATTTCTACTTTCAAAAATCTCACAAAATCAGCTCTAAAGTCAGCATGCCTGAATCAATGACTCTAGTAAAATGCTCAGATGAGAGAGTATACACTGCATAATGATACCTTTTTACAAATTAGAAATTTTCAGACTCAATATAGAGTTATGTGTAAAACAATCATGTGACATTCTTTATTGTGAGTTAGTGTACAAAGACATGGATTGATACTAGATTTAAAAGGTTAGAGAGTTTTCCAGATACCCCAACCCCAGCACCTTCCTACACAGATCCAGGACCTTCAGTGGCTACTCCTCAGTCTCTTCATATTTTACTGACTATGTTCTTGCAAGATTTCCTGTGCTGGTCAAGGAATCAAGATGCTCTGGTCCCAGCACCTTTTTATGCAGATCCAGAGTCTTTAGAACAAGCTCCTCAGCCTCCTCATGTTTTCCTTGCTTTGAATATGTGAATGCAATATTTTTCATGCTGGTCAAGGTATCTGGATGTTCTGGCCCCAGCACCCTTTTACGCAGATCCAGAATGTTTAGATTAAGCTGCTCAGCCTCCTCATATTTTTCTTGCTTTGAATATGTGAGTGCAAGATTACTCATGCTGGTCAAGGTATCTGGATGTTCTGGCCCCCAGCAATCTTTTATGCAGATCCAGAACTTTCAGCAGCAGCTGTGCAGCCTCCTCATATTTTCCTTGAAGTGAATACATTCCTGCAAGAGCATTTGTGCTACTCAAGATATTTTGATGTTCTGGCCCAAACACCTTTTTACACAGATCCACAACTTTCATCTGCAGGTCTTCAGCCTCCCCATGCTTTCCTTGCTTTGAATATGTCAATGCAAGGTGTGCCATGATGGTCAAGGTATTTGGATTTTCTGGCCCCCGCAGTTTTTTACACAGATCTAAAATGTTCAGCTGCAGCTGTGCAGCCTCCTCATATTTTCCCTCCTTTGAATATGTCAATGCAAGATTATTCATGCTGGTCATGGTATGTGAATGTTCTGGCCCAAGCACTCTCTTATGCACATCCAAAACTTTTAGCTGCAGCTCCTTAGCCTCCACATATTTTCCCTGAAGTAAGTACATTCTGGCAAGAGAATTCATGCTGTTCAAGGTATTTGGGTGCTCTGGCCCAAGCACCTCTCTATACAGATCCAGGACTTTCATCTGCAATCCTTCAGCCTCAACATATTTTCCTTGCCTTGAATAGGTGAGTGCAAGATGTGCCATGTTGGTCAAGGTATCTGAATGTTCTGGTCCCAGCACTCTCTTGCACAGATTCAGAACTTTCAGCAGTAACTGTGCAGCCTCCTCATATTTTTCTTGAAGTGAGTACATTCCTGCAAGAGCATTTGTACTAGTCAAGGTATTTGGATGTTCTGGCCCCAGTACTCTTTCACGCAGATCCAGAACTTTTATCTGCAGCTGTATAGCCTCATCATATTTTCCTTCCTTTGAATATGTCAGTGCAAGATTGGCCATGTTGGTCAAGGTATCTGGATGTTCTGGCCCCAACACTCTTTTACGCAGATTCAGAACTTTCAGCTCCAGCTGTGCAGCCTCCTCATATTTTCCTTGGTGTGAATACATTCCTGCAAGAGTGTTTGTGCTAATCAAGGTGTCTGGATGTTCTGGTCCCAGTACTCTTTCACACAGATCCTGAACTTTCAGCTGCAGTTGTGCAGCCTCCTCATATTTTCCTTGCTTTGAATATGTGAGTGCAAGATTTGCCATGTTGGTCAAGGTATCTGGATGTTCTGGCCCCAGTACTCTTTTACGCAGTTCCAGAACCTTCAGATGCAGCTGTGCAGCTTCCTCACATTTTCCCTGATTTGAATATGTAAATGCAAGATAATTCATCCTTCTACAGGTATCTGGATGTTCTGGCCCCAGCACCCTATTATGCAAATCTAGGACTTTCATCTGCCAGTTTTCAGCCTCCTCATATTTTCCTTGGTATGAATATGTCAGTGCAAGATTTTCTATGCTGGTCAATATATTTGGATGTTCCAGCCCCAGTACTTTTTTCTGCAAATCCAAGACTTTCAGCTGCAGCTGCGCAGCCTCCTCATATTTTCCTTGATTTGAATATGTGAATGCAAGATTATTTATGCTAGTCAAGGTATCTGGATGTTCTGGCCCTAGCACCCTATTATGCAAATCCAGTACCTTTAGCTGCAGCTGTGCAGCATCCTCATGTTTTCCTTCAATTGAATACACTGCTGCAAGATTTGCCATGCTGGTCAAGGTTTTTGGATGTTCTGGCCCTAGTACTCTTTTACGCAGATCCAGAACTTTCAGCTGCAGCTGTGCAGCCTCTTTATATCTTCCTTGGCATAAATATGTCCATGCAATATTTGCCACACTGGTCAAAGTATCTGGATGTTCTGACCCCACCAATCTTTCCCACATATTTACAACTTTCATACGCAGCTGTGCAGCCTCCTCATATTTCCTTTGATTTGAATATGTGAAACTAAGATTATTCATCCCAGTCAAGGTATGTGGATGATCTGACCCCAGGAATCTTTTAAACAGGTCCAGGACTTTCAGCAGCAGCTCCTCAGCATCCTCATCATTTCCCTGGAGTGAATAGATTTCTGCAAGTTTATCCACACTGGTTGAGGTATTTGGATCTACTTGCTCCAGTAGTCTTCCGAACAGATCCAGACCTATCAGCTGCAGCTGTCCACCCTCTTTATATTTTCCCTGCTTTAAATATGTGAATGCAAGATTACTCCTGATGGTCAAGGTATCTGGATGTTCTGGCCCCAGGACTCTTTCAAGCAGATTCAGGACTTTCAGCTGCAGCTTCTCAGCCTCCTCATATTTTCCCTGGACTGAATACATTTCTGCAAGTCGGCCCATGCTCATCAAGGTATCTGGATCTTCTGGCCCCTGCTTCTTCACCCTCATTTCAACAACTTTACATTGAAGATGCTCTGCATCTTTCCACATTCCATTTTCATGCAATACATAACTGAACCTGGAATATTCATCATCATCAAATACTCTTTCAATGCCATATTCCTCCTGTAATTGGTAATTGGCTTTGAGGTGTGGTACAAGAAGCCTGTTGAATGCAATGTTCTCAGCTGTCATCTCATCTGTAATACAGTTTACAAGGATGAATTTTGACACTTGCATCATGCACTTCTTTTGAGATATTGACATTCTATCTCTACTCCATTGATGCACCAAAGGATGAATGGCATAAATTCCTGGAGAGGTTGAGTGCTGCTTGATCAAAGAAAATGACATAAGAACCCTAATTCCTTCATGAAAGAAGAATTGATTCCAAGACTGGTCTTCTTCAAGCTGCAGCAATTGATTGATACAAGTTTTAACTTTTTCCTCCAGTCTACTATGCTCTTCTTCAAAGAAATCCAAAGCTGCCTTTTCAACAGCAGCCTCAATGATATTCTCATGATGTAGAAATGCAGCAGTTTCAAGAATAAGAATGGCAGCCTGAGCAGCTGCTCTACCATGGCCATCAGATTTCTTGTTTGCCCTTGTTTCAATTTCATTAAATGACAAATCCCATGTTTCATAGACTGTATAATTATACTGGGATGCCCCTTTGAATGAAGGATGGTTCATCAGCCTGTTTCTATGTTGAGATAGATGCTCAAGGTAATTATCAATGCTGCAGAGACCAGCTTCAATGGAAGCTCCTGCTTGATCAACAGCTAGAGGTAAGCAGCAGAGCTCATTTACAATCTGCTGAGCTATGCTGTGGACATTCTCTGACTGATCAGTTAGATGACTGGTTTTCAGCAGGAGTAATATGGCATCCTCTTCAGCCATCTTATCAATTTCAACAGAGTTTTCATAAGATGTAACACGCCCAAGAGATTGGTTTCTGCTAGTAACCAAAATATTGCCCAGAGAACCACATGGAATAAATTTTTCTACAACTTCAGGTGCACCATCAGCACTGTCAAAAACAAGCAGCCATTCACTCTGCAGGGATCCAATCCAGATAAGAGCAGACTCAGAGGACCCAGAGACACCAGCAGCTTTAGCCTCAGCATGAGAACAAAGACCCTTTAAACCAAGAGCAATAGTATCTTCAGAAGATGCATCAATCCAGAAGACATGGGAGAATCTATATGTGCTTGTGGTAAGATCAGAAATATAGTGTGTGAAGAAACTTACCTTTTTGCCATCTTTTCAACAAACTTCAGACAAATCTGTGTTTTGCCAATACCCCCCATACCATACAACAAAAATGATTTCCTGTTTCTATCTACTTGATCTTGAGGTGCAAAGTGATCCATCAGCTTCTTGACAACATCCTCCCAGCCTGTAAATAAGGCACTTGAATTTGGTCTTCGGGGAACAAAGGGTAAATCATCTTGACCCCTGCTGGCATGTTCATGAACCTCGATCTTAACAAAAAGTCCAATTAATATCTTCAACCATCAATGCTGCTGTCATGGTACACACATTTTGAGCCACATAGAGTGTTGTATCCCTTATAATGAAATTGTGAGCTCCCTGCATTACATTCTGGGATTCCCAAAGAGAAAGGATGTGAGCCAAAAAATTTATATGCACATCTTAACACACCGGAGATGTTCCTCCCCCCGTAACTTCTAGCCCCATCGTAGATGTGGACCTAAATCTCGTCAGGACGCTATCTGCCAGGGTGTCATGAACTCCAACCTCGAACCGCTAGGGCGCGGCCATGAGCCGATCAAGCAATTTGTTGAACTTTCCTTTCAAACGATTTTCGCAGGGGCGATTGGAATCAGACATCGTGGTTCAAAAGAGAGTTGTGAATGCTGTGCGGCGTCAATCTTCCAGATGGGTACATATCGTTTCACAGAGTCAGCTGACGACCGTTCCTGATCAAGATCCCTCAAACTGCCAATGAAGAACGGCGCTCGAAGAGATTAACGCACAGTGGCGTGATTCAATGTCAAGTCAGCGAGGAGAAGGACGGCGGTCAACGGAGAAGTGTGAGAAAAAGAAACAAAACAACGCCTTTCAGCGGACTCAAGGGGACGAAGACATGAGGTGCTATTTCATTTCAGATATTCACAAGAGCAGCAGATCCACTATGGAGACACCACCAGAAACCTAGAAGAAACATTAAATTACATTGAAAGCCAAAAGACGAGCACACATACGTAGCTTCTTCGCCATATCCAAGTTGGGATTCTCACCTGTCAAACCGCACAAAACTTCAACCGCAGCACGACTAGCCTCTCCTCCACACCGTGAAGACATAATTTCCCTCGTTCGTATTCCTAAACGCGTTGTTAAAGGGAATTTTCCGGACTCAAAATGTCCCAAAAACACCTGCGTTGAGTTCAAGTGGAGTATGGCGGACGAAGTGAACCGTAGGATAGATGATCAAAAGATGGTTGCTTTGAAGGAAGTTGATGAAGCAGGACACGCACCTTAAATTTCAGAGACAAGACTATCGCATACGTAGTCATAATTGTCACAACCAAACTCCCTCTCCGTTGTCGTTGATCTTTCATTCACTTAGGGGTGGTCGACGCGGGTTTCCAAATCATCCGCGGTAAGGATTACGGCGGTGAAACGTTCGCGGGACACAAGGAAACCGACATGGCCTCACTGACGGAGAGAAACGAGGGTTGTGAGCGAAAACGTAGTGAATCGGAATCGATATGTACTGCCGCTGCCCATTCTTTGCCCTATGTTCCCTATGCAGCGGCCTTTTCAAAACCTTTACCCGTTTAAAAGCTTGTGCGCCATGCATGAACTTTCAATTCCGTGTTAGCCTTATCCTCACTGAGCAATGACAGAAGATACTCACCCGAGCGAATGTCGAAAACTGGACAGCTTGAGTCTCTCAAATGTAAATAGAAATTTGAGTGCAAATCCGAGGCACGCGAATGGTATGTAATAGGCTAGCAAAGCTGTTCGAGACGATGGTGGTCGAGGACGATGTTGACGTCGATCAAATTCGTCTCGATCAACGTTTGTTTTGGTTATTGTCTCTTTCCACTATGTACCACCCGTCGCGCATATGTGTAATGTTCCCCACGCCTGCCTCTTTTTCCTAATCCTCGGACTAATGATATTGTGCACATATAGCCACCTCCGAAGTTCCCCAACCCACATACGGGCGCCTCCCCCATTCTTTCTTTCCGTTTTGCAACGAGGGGAATGCTTGTCATAGGATCGGGACCATTAGCTGCATTGTGTACATTCGCGGCTTGAAGCTAACGCTTCACACGTATACATTCTCGCAAAAGGCGGCCTGCGTTCAGCATGCGAGGAAATTCAATGGCGCGTCAGGGAACGCCAACTGGAGTTTATAGACTGGGACCAGCTCGTTGACCTCGACGTTTGGCTTACCGGACCTACAGGCATTGCATTTGCATCTATCCCTCTCTCACACCAAATACTCACTATCCACGCGGACCTGTATTGGCGGACAAGCTTGTCCCGCAGGGTGTGCTAGATCTCGTACCCAGCAAGACAGAACTCATCATCACGAAGAAGTTCTCCGGGAATGCAGATAAAAGCCGGGAAGAGATGATGCATCTCGCTGTGGAAGGCGCACGGAAGAGGTTGTGCGTCATTCGCGTATGTTCTTTCTCTGAGTCTTTTTCTTGTCACGAACTTATTCACACTATGGAGTTAAAACAAGGCGATCCCTCTATACACGACCACTCCTCTGAAGAGGTTCCATGCGCGAGCCTGGGTTCGAGCCCCTCCTCGTTTCAGGTATCCGTGGCATCCCGCTCACACGTCGCGGTGTAGCCGAGAGCGTGGATGTGTGCGGGGAGGGGCACAGATGCCGGACATTGATCATTTCGATGTGTGTTGCGACGTTGCAGGGGGTTATTGATGCGTTTTTCGGTATTTCTTCATTGACTGGGCCTACTCCTGCTTCTTCGTCCAAGATATCTACATCTTCCACCACCACCACCAACACAGCAGCAGCAGCAGCCTACCAATGGCCATCATCGATCGCGCGTTAATGCCCGATCAACGCGTCACAAGCGGCTGTTTGTCAACTGACATACAAGCCCTCGAGGCGGGGGGACCTCAGCACCCCCCAGCCAGGAATAACCATTGTGGGATGGAGCGTCTTGGGATTATGGGGTGACGGTGCAGCCAGGGAAGGGGTGTTGGATGAGGGAGAGGGTGATGAAGGCGAAAGGAGGGAAAGGGACGAGCAGAGAGGGTGAAAATGTGGTTAGATGGGGAGGGCTGGGTGAGGAAGAGATTTGATGAGACGTGGGCGGGGTTGGTGTGAGTTAGTTGTACTTGTGAGAGCGAGCCGTTTTCTCTTCTTCTCGTGTTGTTCTGCAGTATTTATTTGGTTATCATCTTAGTAGCTTTTTATATACACTATGGAGGAGAGGAGGCCTTGGAGTGTCTCTTTGTTCTTCTCGAATACAAAAGCCCAGAGAATTAATACTTAGTCGTCGCTTGAAAATTTAAATTCCTTGAGACGGCGCTCTCTGGTGGAGAATGATTTCGAGAAACGAAATAAACATCCAAATCCCGAGATCTGACATACGACATGTGAGAAACCCTCCGGCCGGCCACCGGCCCTTTGCACAAGTCTGATAGATACCTACTGACACTGACATCGACATCGACATTTCATGAACACCGTCTTGATGGATAGAAAATGACATCGGCTCCGACGTTGAACCTGGCTCGGACGAGGTACAGGCGTGCGTCCCTTGTCATCATCTTCCAAATGTACCAGCAGGACCATCTATAGCTAAAACCGACACAGGGGCAGCAGAGGAGGAAAAGCTCGCTCACATCTTCGGGGGGCGTAACTACGCCGCCGATTTGTATGGCGTTCCCGCGAGTGCTCTGACTGGTTGGTCTGGGCAAATTAAGGTAAGCCCAACAACTCTAGTTGATAGTGTCGGCGGTGAGCGGTGAGCACTGACAGTTCATTCCTTCATCTACTTAATGGATGGAACAAAACGCTGGGTCCGGCGATGAAGATTAACGTCAAACGCCGCCTGAGGGCGGAGTATGTCCCCACTAGCCCATGAACTGCACCATCGTCTGAATGTCTCCCAAAAGATGAAAGTCCGGCTAGAAAACGACACCTGGTAGCCACTGCAGAGATATTCACTCCCCAAGCCTGCTAAATTTGCCACTGAATTCTTCAGGAAGTGTTGAAAGATGGCCACTCTTCGTTTGTTCGACTTGTACGGCATTCTCGGGGGCTTGATCTGGACAGTATAAGTAAGCCCAAAATCTCTCCCAAGAACTGAATAAGTTTGAATACTTAGTTGACAGACTGAGCGCTGACAGTTCATTTCTTCATCTACTTGACGGATGGAACAAAACACTGGCTCCGGCGTTAAAGAATAACGCCAAACGCCGCCCGAGGACGTCCCCCAACCTGTCAAACGGACCACGTCTGCCGAATGCACGCGATGAATGGGGTGGACCGGAGAATGCAGGAAAAAACCCACGAAACGCCGTTCACCTCGATTCTCCAAGACGCCGTGTGTTGGAGGCTTGCCACCGCGACCTATCCAACTTACATAGTGAAAATGCAGTGGCATTCTCGAACATTAGAGAATTGAAATTAGTAGTTGGTTTATCTGGGCACTGAGGAACGTTCAAAACCTCTTCCCGTTCTTTGTTTGATGGAATATCGCCAAACGCCACCCGAAGACGCCGTACAAGCGTTCCCTCATTGGCAGTAATCTACCAAACGCACCATCTAGGTGGAATGACGTCAGCAGAGGAAAGGACCCCACGAAACTCCATTCCAACTTACCTCTATACTTCGAGACAGGGGTAGCCATACTAAACCATAGGCTACCCTACTTTAGCTGGATGATCTGGAAAAAGGTAAGCTCAAACTGTGAAACTTGTGGTGTCAGCGGCGTTGAGCGCTGACATTTCATTTCAATCCGAGACTAGGAAAGCAAAACGACACACCGCCGGGGCAGCCGGGGAGCTCGCCCAAAATTCGCGATTCAATTGACTATTCTTCGGAGCGCGTTCAAGTTGGGTACGGGGGGTAGCCATCTGTCCAGTGCCAGCTAGCTGGACATATGATCTGGACTTGCCAAAATTAAGCCCAGGAGTGTCGGCACCGAGCGGCCAAATTGCCAACTGTGACATATCCTCCACCTTTGGAATACAATAAAGGTACTTACTATCGGGTACGGTGTCGGGGGATTTGTTCGTTATAACACCAGCCCGTAGCCTAAAGATGGAACATGAGAACTTCGCCCTAAACGATCAGCTTCAAGTTGATGCCCGAGCGTCGGCGATTGTAATCACTCACCTACATTCAGGA
>Ga0307507_10008437_pt1 | contig 14251 bp, 10 predicted proteins | sample 7_EM_MG_FD_207223 | JGI IMG/M metagenome (GOLD analysis project Ga0307507, IMG submission 207223) | Populus trichocarpa ectomycorrhiza microbial communities from riparian zone in the Pacific Northwest, United States - 7_EM | ecosystem: Host-associated > Plants > Roots > Unclassified | place... | reverse complement strand
TAAAGTCCTCCAAGTTATCCACTATGCGATTAATAAGCCCGTATATTAAACCAACCCTATACAGCTTTATATGGCCTATATTATCATTAAGCAGCGCATACTTAAGCATCCCTCTTGCTTAAAGCGCCGCATTAATAGCCGCAGTAAAATTAGCGTCTCTAGCATTAGCAGACAGGTGTAGTAGCGGCCCTATATTTGACTGTAGGATTAACCCTCCATGCCCTCCTCACGTACTTTAACTGTGCCTCTATTATTCCCTCTACTTCGCGCCATTCGTCTACATCATTAAGCTCTTTAGGTATTATAGGATCCTTCAGATTCAATAACGCAATAACGGCAGTTAATTAATCAAGCTGGAAAGAACAAAGACCGTAATATTCGTTAGCTTAATACGTATTTTAGGTAACAAACTCTTAGTATTTAAAGGCTCCAAACGGGACGGCTAGAACATTAGTGAATATCTTCGTGGTATTAGCGCATACAATTATATTTAGAATAAAGGTTTAATAATCTTTGGGCTGTTCTATAACAGTAGAGGGCGTCGGTATAGGTGGTGTAGGTTTAACAGTAAGGTCTACCTCTTTAGGCGCTTAGAAGTGTTCCTTACAGTATTCCTAGGTGCTTTAGCTCTCCTCCTATGCGTCATGGCGCTAACTAAAATAGGAAACAATATAGGCCTTAAATAGCTTCAAAAAATAGGCTACGGCGATATATTAGCATGGAGGATGGGTGGTGGCATGCGCGAGTACAGAAAAAGTGTTCAAACAGGTGAGGATTCGGCAAATTTCTATTTTTGATCATGGTTTCTGACATTTGATCGTCTCTTTCCGAAGCGACTGTAAGCCGTATTGAAACTTTGTGACCAACGGGAAGTTCGGTCCCTAAAACATCGCGTACGCGACCTCGTCATTCCAACTTTCTAGATACAAATGGATCGCCCATAGAATTGGGAAGTATATTGCTTCCCCAATTTCTTCCGCCATGAAAAGAATTGTAGCGTGAAATTTCTCTTCTAATACCGTCAGAATGAGGAGTCGAGCCTCAATTCTCCTCGCTATTGCGAACTTGCTAATTCCCGTCGCCGTCTTGATATTTGCTACGGGTTTCTTTCCTTACAAGCCCTTCCTACCAGGTCTCGCAAAGTTCCAGGAGTTAAAATATGGAGACCCGCCGGAAGCTCCATTTGACAAGGTCATCTTCATGGTTGTTGACGCTCTTCGAAGGTCAGGTTTTCCCTAGCAAGCGTCGACTCTGTTTGCTGACGAGAAAGTAGTGATTTTGTCTACTCAGCAGATTCAGGATTCACGTTTACACAAAGGTGTGTTAATTATTTTTGGCTGCAATTGAGTGGTGCTAATAGAGCCACAGTCTCATCTCGTCTGGCGCAGCCATACCATTTACTGCCCATGCCACATCTCCCACTATAACAATGCCACGAGTCAAAGCAATTACTACAGGCTCTATACCCTCCTTCCTCGATGTTATTCTCAATTTTGCCGAGTCGGACACTACATCAACTCTTGCACACCAAGACACTTGGCTTGCGCAATTAAAGGCAAAGGAGGATGGAAAATTGGTTATGTATGGCGATGACACGTGGCTGAAACTGTTCCCGGATACATTCAGTCGGGCTGATGGAACTTCGAGTTTCTTTGTTTCGGTCAGTGGTGCTTGCAGTCGATCCCGTGTACATAGAAGAATAGAACTGAAATATATTGGCAGGACTTCACAGAAGTTGACAACAATGTGACGAGACACGTGCCAGAGGAGCTGCTTGCCAGTGATTGGAATGCCATGATAATGCACTATCTCGGACTCGACCATATTGGACATAAGGCTGGGCCGAACAGGTGATACACTATGTTTCACGACTCGAAAGTATGGGCTAATCGATAATAGTCTAAATATGCTTCCTAAACAGATTGAAATGGATGGGATCGTCAAGGATATCTACGAAGCTATCGAAAGCGAGGCGCATCTTGAATCTACTTTATTCGTTCTTTGTGGCGACCACGGAATGAATGACGGCGGCAACCATGGGGGCTCTGCTCCAGGCGAGACTTCCCCAGCTTTGGTATTCATGTCCCCGAAATTGAAGACCATAACCAACGGCACTAAATGTCCAACAATTCCGACACAGGATTTTGACTATTACACAAAGATCGAGCAGTCAGATATCGCTCCCACTCTAGCAGGATTATTGGGATTTCCCGTCCCCTTGAACAACCTTGGAGTATTCATCCCGGAATTCTTATCTTTTTGGTCCGCTGGTTCGTTCAATCAACTAGTCCATGACACAAAAATTTGGTCGGCTATTGCTGATTCATCGAATTCATAGGCGCCGATCAAGTTCAGTTACTTCTCAGGAATGCGATGCAAATCCAGACTGTAGTCAGAGCCACCTTCCCGAATTCTGATTTCAGCCCTGGCCCCCAAGATAACTCGCGCTGTGAAGGCTCTTTATCTAGTGGAGATGATCTGGCATGCAAATGGCAGAGGGTGTTTGAAATTTTAGAGACAGCTGGCCAAGATCTTGATCCCGAAGTTGTTCTACCACCGCTGATGGAGGTAAGTCATCCAATGAAATCTGCCTTGTTTTCAATGGGGTCTTTTATGATTCGGGCAATCACTTCTATCATATTCGGTTATGCAATTGTCAAACGCGAAGATCATTCCTAGAGAAATTGCGCTAACTAGTGCAAAGTTTTGCAAGAGCGCTCAAGACACAATGAGCAGTACTGCTAGCAACTACGACTTATCGTGTTTGACGCTTGGCAGTATAGTCTCATTCGTCTCCGTCGTTCTCTCCCTTGTAGCACTGCGACCTAAATATTCGCAAATAACATCTACCGGTGCTTTCTTTACTTTACTTCTTGCTCTTTACAGTATCATGATGTTCGCAAGTAGTTATGTCGAAGAAGAGCAGCATTTCTGGTATTGGACCGCCTCCGCTTGGTTCTTCTATCTTTTCCTTTTCGAGTAAGTTCATGCCTTGACCTCGTTTTCTCTTCCACTATCTGAAGGGAATCCCAATATTCTTCAATAAACTTATTCGTCTACAGGTCTCGTAAAGAATGTATTGAAAACTTTGCTCTGCATCCAGCTCTTATGCTACTTGCACTTCTCCGAATCACACGACGCTGGAACCAAACGGGCCAGAAATATGCCGGTTCTCCCGATATCGTGCACAGCACCCTTCTCAACATACCTCTTGTTCTGTGGACACTCATTGGAGCCACTTATCTCCATATCACTTTTCGTCTTGCGCGACACATCGCACAATCTCTCTCTGAATCCAAGGACAACGAAGCTGAAAATGGCGTACCTGACATTGCTAGAATCGGTGGTGCCCTGTCAGTATTGCCATTGGGGGGCATGGCGTTTCTTTTTAAGTTAAGTTTCACTGCGAAGGATGCGCCGGAGCTAGTTGCGGGAATGGCAGGCACACTGTTAGGATGGGTAGAAGGACTCTCTCTTATTGGAGTAGCAAGATTAGTGTTTTGGGGGATTGGAGCGAGCGTGGTGTGGTTGGTTGTAAGTCATTGGAGAAGGAAGAGAAGCCGTAAAGGAGAGCAGGGCGTAGAGTCAACTCAGGAAGCTTTAGGTCTGAAGAACTCCACCGCTTTTTGTATGCTGAAACTCACGCAATCGCAGATCTTGCAATCGGTCTCTTCGATCTACTAAGCTTATTTCTAGTGACACAAACACGGGCGCAGAACATCCCTCTCTACCTTGTTTTTCGGGCGCAGCTGTTCTTTCTCGGTAAGATCCCATCCTGTGTCCTCGGCTTTGTGCTTCCCACGACGCTCCCTATTCTTCATAGCATTAACATGCTTTAGCTCACCTCAACCTCCCACCCATCCAAATAACGATCTCATCACTCCTCCTCTCACACGTCTCTTTCTTTGCTCTAGGAAACAGCAATGCTATTTCCTCCATTGACCTTTCAAACGCCTACAACGGAGTTACGGGTTACAATGTCCTCGCCGTCGGTCTTCTTGTTTTCATTAGCAACTGGGCTGGGCCAATATACTGGGCCAGCGTTGGAACGCTATTGCTCGGAGTGTATGAAGAGGAACAGGGTAAGGAGGGAAATGCGACACAGGAGCCAATTAAGATCAAGCCCTGGGTCGCCGTAGAGCGAACTCAACTAAAGGTGCAGGCAGATCCTAATCTGAAAAACGCGCAAGACTCGAACCTTTCCATACTTTCGCAGGATCCGGCCAAGCAGGAACAGCCTCCTTCATATTTCTTCAATCATCTCGCATGGTTGACGCTATTTACCTCGTTTAGTCTGCTCACTGTCATGGTAGCGTGTACAGCTCTCCGCACACATCTCTTTATCTGGACGGTTTTTAGTCCTAAGTATCTATATGCGATGGTGTGGGGTGTGGGGTTTCACCTAGGGATCAACGTTGGGTGGGGAAGTGTGATGTGGTGGGCTAGCCCATGCTGAGGGATTAAAGTGCATGCGAAAGCGAGGCCTTTGCAGTATAGGAGTATAAGAAACCAAATTCAAGTATCGGAGATTTCAATCTCAATGACTCGGATCCTTTCATAAAGCTTAAGGGAGAATTATGCCCGCTTATTATGGTCCACCTTGGCAGTGTTGCTGCTGCACCTACCAGAGCCCAGGTTTGGCTACCCATTGCACTGATTGCGGTAGGAAAGGGTGTCATCATTGCACCATCTAAGAGATTTTCCGATCCATCAATAGAAGGCGGAGAGTATGGTTGGGTAAGTCTGATGACCATAGGTTAATCGAGGGCAGGAGTTCGAATGTCTTGATTCCCTAGGTTCAGTATCGGGTATGTTTGTATGAAGATGATAGCAAGGCGTTTGCATTGATTCAATGGTCAATGAACGTGGTACTAATTCATCCTAACTGACTCCTACAGAATCAAAGCGCGGATAAAACCTCTATACCTACTCATATTTCTTTTACGAAAGAAACTACAAAAAACCGCGACTCTGTGTACCAATACAGCTTTTAGAGGGAAGCTTTGTATCTATTATACACAAAATCTACCAAAAATGGGCATGCATTCATTCCTCCCCCCAGGCATGGCAGTAAGTCTTCCAATTAAGTCCGAATTGACTTAAATTGGGTACAAAGCAATTCGATTCGATACAATTCACGAAGCGGCGTTAGGCGACAATTCTAGTGCAGAGGGGTGGGGTGGCTTAAATTGTTTAAATAAATTAGTAAGGTTATTAGCTGGAATACCTCTAACGAAGGACCCAGTCACCGGGGATCTGATTTATGAGATAACCTTTCTCCATCCCATCGACATCAACAACTGAGCATGGCTCCTGGAAACATAAATCTCGCCCACATCGACCATGCCCTTTCTGCCTTTCTCGACACACCGACTCCATCTTCACCGAACTCGCCCGAATTTAGAGGCCGCAGCGTCAATAACTTCCTCTTCCTCGTGGAAGGCAACGGCGCTGTGTACGATGCAATACGACAGTTAATCGACGACAAGGCCAATTGGGAGAAGGAAGACCTCCATTTCTTTACCATCAATAACCTTATTCGCGATTGGAATGCTCGCCAGGGTAACTGGTGTTCGCTTGAAGACGTTACGGTTCCCCCCGTTGCAGTGATCAAACAGCTCTATCACAAATTACGCCATCCTGAGGTTTTGGGTCGTTGTTCCATATCTATGGAGATTTCTAGTGTGCTGACTTGTACTGCGAAGCTGCCGAAGATACGCCCAGGACGCCTTCAGTACCAAGTATGAACGCCTCATTCCCTCAACGAGAAACGAGTCCCAGCCCTTCACTATTCACGCAGTTTACGGCCAAAGAGCAATCGATGGAACCCAAGAATGGAAGCGACACTGGCAACGAAGTACTAGGAAACACCCCTAATATCCAGAAGAGGAGGGTTGGTCGAAACCGCAACTACCGCGGTCAGGACAATGCACCTCATGCTGCAACAGCTGAGCTTGCCGCATCGAAACGAATCCCTGTGCGCCAGGACTTACAACCTATGATGCCTTTGCGCCGAAGTAGCCGGATGCCGCTCAAAGCCGCGCAAAAGCCTCTTGGGGTACGGAAGGATAAGACTTTGCGTAGAAGTGCGAGGATATCGGCCCAAAAAGATCAAAGCTGATCCAAAACAGTAGGCTATCTATTCGAAGTCCGACCTTTCAGGCAGTCCTATGTCTAACCCAACTTCAACCAGCACCCTGTGACATCCGTTCTTTCCACCTTTGGTATTGGTGTTTCGCACCTGAACATACTGGCCATCTTTCTACATCCACATGGAGGTACTGGCAGGCCAAACTGCTCAGCCCGAGAACAAGACGTTGCGTAAAGAAGAAAGTAATAACGTGAGAATCTTATAATTAAATGGTCAGGGGTCTTAGCGGTCGATGCGTGCGCACGTGCGCACGCAGTCTTCGACGGACTTCGGTAGAATTTGATTGATCTATGAGGACTTGGCAGGGATCAAGCTGGCGGAATTCGGTCAAAGCGTCGGAATTTATCTGTCGAGTGTTTCACCGAGACGTTCCTATTGTAACTAGGCTAGTCCCGTTACACTATAAGCCGCTTAAAAGGAGACATTGTGTAAGAGGCCAGTCTGACCGGAACGTATAATTATCTAATCGACAGTGTAAAACGAGAGTTACAGGTAAGTAGAAGGCAAGTCGAAGGTAGAACGAGCTTTACTTATTAAAGGACAAATGCTTTCTAACCTCTTCTATTTAGAGACTAATTGCTAGTTCTTCTCTAGAGGAGAACCAGCTCCCTTTATAATTCTTCTAAGACACTAGTAAAACCCTTCGCCCCTTATCTATCTAACCATATCTTCCCTAAGATATTAGTGGGATATTAGTAAAACCTTTATCTATCTTATTTAATATATACTTTTTAAAAAGCCTATTATAATTACCTCCCCTTTAAGGGTCTTAGTCCTTTAAAACTTTACCTCTTAATAAACTTTTATAGAGTTCTAACTAAAACTACTAGGGAAAATTCTTAATAAAAAGGTACTTTATAATACGGCTTATTACTAGCTCTTTACTTGTATAAAACTCTACTTTATCTTTTATTTCTTTACTCTTCTTCTACTATAGCTTTTTATAATGCCTTTATAATAGAACTTTAATAATAATAATATAAACTAGATAGGATTTACCTTCTTTATTATAAGAGTTTGTTATAAGCTAATCTAAAGGTTATCCTATATAACGCGCTAATTAGCTACTATCTCTATTTACCTAAAATAGGTCCTAATAATAATATCTTAATTTTAATTTCTTCTAGTTTATAAGCTGTTATTTCTTATATATCTTTTTATTAATAATATTATTTATCTTACCTTTTAGTAGACTGTTTTTTATTATATCTTAGCTTTTAGCTTCTATATCTCTAGCTATTCTTTTACTACTACTCTATTCTCTTTTTATAACGCATTTATAAGTAATAAAACCTCCATTTTATCTCTTTTTGTCAAACGGACAATTAGGTATAAGAACTCTGTCTATTAAAGAGGGCTCTAGAGCCTCTATATATACACTAGATAGGTAACAAATAGGTTGCAAATAGAATGACGACTACGTCGTTATTCGGTAATGGAAACAGGTATTTAAACATTTAATAAGACATATAAGGAGATATACGAGGTAAGGAGCGGGGTATTAAGATATAGGGTTCTAGGCTTAAAGCCAGTATTAAGATGGTGGTAAAGAAATTCGATCTAGTTTAATATACCCCCCTAGCTGCACAGAGCCTTCTGGGCTGCTGTAAAGTACCTAAAAAGTTATAATAGTAATTTGGTGTTAAGTTAAAGAAATCCTTTATATAGTTACCTTGCCTAAATATTATCTAAATTAAATTAAATTAGATCCTTAATGTTAACGAGGTTTAATTATTAAATAAACGTCTCGTGCTTTTAATGAGGTAGAGCCTTTATTAAGCCATTTACTATTATGTCCGTAGTAGGGACCCATTTAATATTAATCCTTTCTTTATAAACTTCCTAGTAAAGCTAGTAGGAATAGATATTAATGTGTCAGAGCTTAGTATTAAGCTCAGCGTTGCTTTTAGTAAGGAGTTATATTGTCTATATATTATTGTAGTAGATTACTTGCTTCTTATAGGTGTTAAATCCAACTTCTTTAAAGAATCGCTGCTATTAAATTGACTTAGTAGCTGCATGCGATAAAGCTAGGAGCTCTACCTTTATACTTGATTTTGTTACTAATTTTTGCTTAGTTAACTGCTAGTTAATTAGTCCTCTAAATAAGGTGAATAGGTAGCCTTCTATGCTTTTCCTATTAACTAGATTGTCTCTAAAAGATACATCGCTTGCCCTTATAAAGATTTAGTTCTTAAGGTTCTTCTTTAAGTACTTAATTATAAGGGTCTTTAATTGATAGAGGTAGGCAGCTGCTCTTGTAGCAGCTATATTGTAAGTTAGTAATGGATTTTATAAGAACTCTAATAGATTGCTTACGGTTCTCGCTATATCTAGACAAGTAATACTTGCTGTATATTGTATAGATTTAACTTTCCTTTAATAGAGATAGATGTCCTGCTTAAAGGCTTATTCCAGATTAAGGTTAAATTCCTTAAAGCCTATTAGTATATATATCTTATAATAATTTTTTACCTTAAAGCTAGTCGCGATTTTGTTAATATAGGAGTCCTAGCTAAGCCAAAGCTTCCTATTTTCTTATTTACATATTATTTAAATCCCTAAGAACTAGGTAAGGTTACCTAGGTCTTTTATTTTATACCTTTTATAAGGTGCTCCTTAAATATTTTAAGCTTAGGTAGGTCTTTCTTTTTATAGGCAACTGTAATATTGTTAATATAGAAGAAGACTATTAGCTAATTATTGTAATATAGGCAAGGCTCCTCCGCTACTAGCTTTAAGCCTTCCTTTTTTAGTATTATAGTTAAGTCGCCATGCTATAGTAAAGGTAATTATTATAATCTGTAAAGCGCTTGTTAAATCAATAGGCACTTACCCTTAATTAGAAATCTATCTAGATACTTAATATATATAACCTTGTCGATCTTGCTGTTTGCGAATATATTAACGGCGTTACCCTACTAGCAGTCTAGGTTAAATATTGCGATAATAGCTATTAAGGCTCTAAACAATTTTGCTGCCAAAGTTATAGTATACGTATCCTTATAAACTGACTTTTATAAATCACCTCTTATATAAAGATGAGTTTTAAACCTTATTAGATATCTATTGATATTAGTTTTATAGGTAAATACCCAGATAATAGGCATAGTTTTAATCTAAATTGTCTTTTTAATAATATAGAACGTTCCTTAATTTTAAAGGTCTGCGTATTCCTTTTTAGCAGCAGCTATAAATTCTTCCTTATATTAATGTTTTTAAAGATCCTTTTAATTTCTAGGCAGTAGTAGGAGCTAATTACGGTACAGCTTCTTATAAAATGTAAGCCCTATATTAAAGGCTGATCTTTAAGCTGGAAGGCTTTATTTATTAGTAATATTAGTAAGGAAACCTATATAGACCTTTAATTGTCCTTTAAGTCTCTTTCCTTTAACCACATTTTGCTCTCCTATATTGCTATTAATCTTCTTCTTTAGCTTAGCTTTATTAGTTAGAACTATAATACAGTGCGGCTTTTTTGCTGAGGTGTTTAAGGACGGTAGTAGAGGCTCTAGTAAGCTAGGTTTTGGTGTCTTATTTAGGGTAGGAAGCCTTAGAGCTAAGTTGTCTTTAGAGCTTAAATCTTATTGCTTACTACTCTTAGTATTAGGCTTCTTTTAATTTCTACTAGAATCCACCTATTGTCTTCCTTTAGTTTTATCTTAAATTTTATTGCCTTTGTTAGATAACAATTCTAATTTGTCTTAGAGATTCTCTATTTAATGGATATTAATAATTTCTAATATTTGGTTAGTCCTTACTTGGAGTATATTTACTAGATCTGGCTATAAGTTATTATAGAGCAACTACTTATTAAACTTTATATCTCTTATTCTAATAACTTTCTTTTAACTTAGAATATAGATTTAGAAGATATTCGTTAAATTATACCCTACTAGATATCCTATATAGGCCCTTAGCGCAAGCTTGTTTAGGTATAAAATATTATATTTAAGAAAATAGGCCCTATAGCTATAGGCTTATAGGTGTCCTATATTAGGTTTTGGTAATATTATACCTATTACTAACTAGACTTTCTTAAATGGTGTTTACCATCTAAGTCTTTTACTAGGCGTCTAATTAAGTAGATAGGTAGCTGCTTTATAGGCTTCTAGTATTAGCTCTTTTAGTAGATAAGCCTTAATTCTTATATACTAAGCCTTCTATATAATTACCCCCCTAAATTATTCCGCTGGACCGTTCTATAATTAAGTATTAGGTGCTAATCTTTTAAGAGTGATTCCTTATTTAGCTGTTTAATTCTTAAATTCGTTTCTAAGAGATATCTCTTTATTTATACAAATTATGGCTACCTTAAATCTGTATCGTTGTTTAATAATATTATAGGATATAATAACTCTTTAGGTAAGGGACGACTTCTTTACCATTATGTCTACCTTATTTATCCGCGTTGTGTTATTAAGGAAGTATACTATATACTTATTACTATTAAATACAACTATTTTGGGTATTAAATTAAGGTGGATTTTATAGAAAGGAACTATTAATAGAGTTGGTGTTCTTTTAGATATTACTTTATAAGCTTTACTCACTCTATACAATTTATATTCTACTATTGTTGGGCCCTTTAAAATTGCGCCTGTTACTAACTAAGGTAGTTACTTAATTACTTCTTTTCCTATATGGCCTAATTGCTAGTACTATATAAGACCTTCTGCCTAATTTAGTAGAGGCTTTAATAAATGCTTTACTGGCTTTAATTAAGTCATAAAGGAGGCCTTTGGTAAGTCTCCCTTTAGCTTATTATATTTAATGGTTTTCTAACTATAGTAGTAACTATAGTAGGCGTATATCTTGTTGTTGCTATAGAAGAGAATGTTCTCTTTGTTGTTCTAATAGACGCCTTTATTATTAAGCTTTTGGAGGCATACTAGGTTAGTATAGAAGCCTAGTATAAAGACTGCTCCTAAGAGCTATATCTATCTCTTCCCTTTTAGGTAGTTAATTATAACTATAGCTGTGCTATAGCCTACAATTTTTTCTATATGTGAGCCCGTGTAGATTTGGTCTAAGGTAGGCTTAATATCACTAACGAATCTAGCTTAATTATTAATAACGTATATATTGGTTCCCAAGTTAAGAATAACACTATTATAAAGCTTATAATTGGAAGCTATATTATAAGCTCCTACTTAATAAACTGTAATGCCTCCATTGGGATCTTTAGAGCTCTGCTGGTTGCTATCCTTTAGCTATTTATTAACTTAATTATCCTTTTTAATTTGCTTAATATAAGCCTTAATTTCTGGCGTTGTATTAGCAATTTTCTTATCCACCTTCTTCTAAATTTTATTACTTAGTTTAAACTATAATGGGCGAGGGATTAACTCTATAATATACTAGTATTTGTTAAAGTAGTAACGCTTTCCGCATAGGTACTTTGGCGGTAGTTGCCTTTTCTTCTTTTACTTATCTACTAATGATTTAGGCTTTAATTTAGGCTTTAAATTTAGTAACTTACTTAACTTGTCCTTAAAGGTGGCTGCGAAGGATCCTTATAGGGGTTTGCCCTTTTGGGCGAGCTCTATACAATAGTAATTTTGGTAGATTTTAACTAGTTTAAAGAAGCTTAAAAGTATTTCTTTCTTCCACTCTATCCTTTTAAGCTAGCTTCCAAAATTTAGACTAGCTTGGTATAATTAAATTGACTATATATATAAAGTCTCTTACTAATTAGTTACTATTTACCTTAGGTAGATCTAGCTCCTTACACTTAGTATATACCCTTTTTTACTCCTCTAACCAGACCTTAAAGTTCTAGTTCTAAGGCGCTTTCTTAAGCTTTATATACTAGGTGGCTACTTAAAGCTTTTTAGCGTTGTTAGTTAGAGTAATTCTCTGCTTTAGTAACACCAAGATATTATAGGTGGTAACGCATTTAAACGTGTAGATAAGGTAGGTACGTAAGATTAAGCTTTGGATATGGCTGTGTAATATATTAAGAGCTAACAGCTGTTTTCTATATAGCTTTATATTATCCCTATAGTCGGCTTTAAGCGTATAGAGCTTCTCCTTCTCCTCCTTATCTAGCTCTATAAGCTTCATCTTCCCCTAGCTATTAGCATCCTTAGGTAAGGCTTAAATAGGTTCTTTAAGCTTTGGCAGTTTAGTCTTAGGTATTAATAGGTTAACATACTCCTAGAGACAATTATTATTTGCTTTTAACTTAATAACCTTAATCTATTTATCTTAATTATTTAGGCTTATAAGGATAATAGATAATATAATAACGGGTCTGGTTTCTTGTTAAGAGTTTATTATTATAATTATTTATAATTAAGATAATAATTAATTAGAATAAAGACTTTAGAATTAAAGATGATGTAGTAGTTAGCTTAGGCTTATAACTATTAAACGGACAATTAGGTATAAGAACTTTGTCTATTAAAGAGGGCTCTAGAGCCTCTATATATATACCAGATAGGTAATAAATAGGTTGTAAATAGAATGACGACTATATTGTTATTCGGTAATGGAAATAGGTATTTAGATATTTGATAAGATATATAAGGAGATATACAAGGTAAGGAGTGGGGTATTAAGATATAGGGTTTTAGGCTTAAAGCTAGTATTAAAATAGTGGTAAGGAAATCCGATCTAGTTCGACACTTTTAATAATACTAACTTCCTATAATATTCTCTTATAATAGCTTATAGTTATACTATATATCCCTAAATTAGTAGCAGTATTATCCCTCTTTTAATAGCACTATAAACCACTTCTATTACTCCTATAGTGGTTTTTCTAAAGTACTACCGTTATTATATTTACGCGCTTATACTAAACCTAGCCTACGCCTATAAGATACCACGCTTTAGTAATGTTGGTAACACAGGGTAACTCCCTCACCAGTACTACTCAAGTAGATACAGTGATGTTGTTGATAATGCTTGATTGTATGGAAGTAAGGAAGGGCGAAGAGCCTAAGGCTCCTCGCCACGCTAGTGCCGTGACGACACGTGACGACCGCTTGCCTCATTCCCGACACTGGTAACTCTTCTTTTATAGTTGCTATTTATATACACTTATAGATTACTACTATACAAAGATACTAAGCGAAGAAGAAGAAGAAGAAGAACGTTGGGGGTTAATGCAAAGATAGAGGGGCCGCCAAGGCGCTAGTAGTAAGCAAGCCAATAGCGATTTTCTATCCTGGGGATGGAAAATCCTAATTGGCTGCTCTTAAATTGCTATATCTCCTACTCCCTCTTGACCTAACCTTTAACTTATACACGCAGAGTATTTGTATTAATAAACGTCTCTAGTGCCTTATTTAGGTTTGCCTTTGTTATTACGTCTACTGGGTTATCTTAGCCATTAATCTATTAAATCTTAAAGATTTCTTAACGCTTGTAGGATTGCTAAAGTGCCATAATATTAATTATAAGACGCTTCTCCTTTATAGTACTAAGCTTGACTAAGCACTTATAAAGGGAATATAAGTCGGTGCATACAATTGTAGGAATAGTAGGAAGTTTAAGCTGATCTATAATTATCTTAAGGGTAGTTCCAATTGCAATTACTATATTAGCTCCGCTAACTATTCCATATATCGCTAACACTAGAACGCTTTAAGTAACGCGCTTACTCTTAGTTAAGCTCTAATAGATAAGATTGCCGTAGATTATAAAGTTATTCTCTCTAGTAGATTTATTTGTAATAATAATTTTATATCCTAGCTGGGAGCTAAAATCTTTATTATTTATAAACGATTTATTAACAAATATAAAGAGCTTAGCAGTAGGAAGGTTAATAGGCATATAGAGTAATCCTTAATTAAGATGGTTTATTTGCTAGGAAAGGCGCTTATTTAGGGTAAGAATATCCTCCTTAGTTAGTTCCTGGTATTAAGTAGCAACAGAAAGATTAAAGGAAGCCTTAAGTTAATAGATAGAAGCAATATAAGCTCTATAAGCGCATTACTCCATATATTCTTGCTTTAGAGAATTAATATTAATAATATTAACTGTCGGTACCAGTAGAGGTTGTAAATAACGTTACTAGATGAATAGCGTAGAGCGTATGCGGTAGGGGCCGTATGGCGTGGCGTAGGTCACCTGACTACCTACGGCCCGATA
>Ga0307507_10008436_pt1 | contig 14257 bp, 15 predicted proteins | sample 7_EM_MG_FD_207223 | JGI IMG/M metagenome (GOLD analysis project Ga0307507, IMG submission 207223) | Populus trichocarpa ectomycorrhiza microbial communities from riparian zone in the Pacific Northwest, United States - 7_EM | ecosystem: Host-associated > Plants > Roots > Unclassified | place... | reverse complement strand
CGCAAGATCGGGATTGTGTCAGGCAGAGTTGAGATAGTTCCGCACGCGTCTGGGAGGCATCATGAGGGCATCTAGATATTACGTAGGAGCGTACAGATAGAATAGAAAAAGTCAAGCTACGATCAGGACACACAGCACGTAGAGAGGGTGAAATCAGGATAATGGTGGGCCGGCAGAGAGTGTCTGGAGGTAGAAGCCAAAGGAGGGAGATACCAGGACTAGAGAGCTCAGGATCATGGGATCCTGATGTGAGGCGTCGGAACGAGCGAAGCCCAGGGGCGGAAGATAAAGATCGGACGTCAGGACAGAAGACGCCAGGATCAGTGGTGATCAGGATGGAGCGGTGGATCATCAGGCGTCGCCCTGGTGCAGCAACCGAGAATCACAGGTGTTCAGGACACAAGAGCAAAGGACCAGGCGCAGTCAGGGCGCAGAGAACGTAGGGTCCGTGTCAGGATAGTGTCAGGGCGCGGCACGTCAGGTGACGCAAAATCAGGACGCAACGTCAGATCGACGTTGCGTCCTGATTCGCGATGGACGTTATGTGCGCTAGGTGCACCAGACGCATGGGGCGCCCCTGGCGCAGAGTATTATTTTTGCTGATGCAGCGTTGGGATGTCGTTATCCGCCGGTGGAGAGAGAAGGGAATCCTCCGCGAAATGTATACCACTCGCGCTCAAATCGTCGAACCGGTTGAATGTACAACACTTGGCGGAACTGGGAAGGCATCCTGCTCATGGCGACATGACACGGAAGCGCAGGGGTCTTTTCGACGACGAAAATTGTGATGAGCGTAAGTCCAAGAGATTTCGTTTGGCTTCCATGGTTAGGGAATTTTTGGAAAGTGAGGAGGTACGGAAGCGCAGTGCTTCCTTCGATGACGAGGATAGTCATGAGCGTAAGCCCAAGAGATACCGTTCGAGCCTCTGAGAGTTTGATTTGACACCGCGGCTATCGTTCGCTGAGTCTACCTAGACGTATAGTGTATTAGTAATATTGGTTAGCATTAAAGTTCTTAGGGGTTTCGAATATATCTCTTATAGCCTGCCTGCCTGCCTGCCTGCCTGCCTGCCTGCCTGCCTGCCTGCCTGCCTGCCTGCCTGCCTGACCATCTCCATCTGATCAGTTCACGTTCATCTGGCTTCGCTCATGTGTGGTCTTGCGCTGGATGGATGAAAAATTCAAGTGATGTAGATGGTGCCTTGGCAGACGCCAAGAGACGTCGCGTCCCATATGTCTCTTGGCATCTCTATCCTTGTGAGGCTTAAAACCTTATTTCATCACACGCGGTGGAAATCTCTCAGACTCAGAAGTGTTCACGATCATTGGATTGTCTATGTTCTATATCTTTATCCATCACAATTCGTAGATCCGCTATGTGGCTAGTTCATCTGGCCCACGATACCGGTATCCACTTCGGTGTGCGACGTGGTTGTACTAGCACACCCTACTTTGTGTTCTTTGCTCGTATGGTACACCCACCCAGGGCTAATTGTCAGGAAAAGTACACCCGGCATCGCCGAGGGGTATATAAGGACCCCTCCTACCCCTCCTTCCACTTTGGGGTTCCCACTCTCCATACGTTCCTCTTCGCTCTTCTCCCCACGTCTGGCGCCAGATTCCGACCTACCTACATCAACCTCCCTCGGAGATCCTCGTCTCTTAGTTGACGTATCAATAATTTTTCTCATCTTTTTCATTGAGTTCTATTCAATCTAAACATCGCACACGTCCCCATGGCACCTCCGACCTCACGAAACAGCAGTTAGAGAAGGGAAAGTAAGTAAACTACGTCTATATATTCGTGAGCAAATTTTAATGTTTCCATTCGCCTTAGATGCCCTATTGCGCAGCCCCAGAGGATTGACGCTAAGAGCAGACCATGAAGAAAAACTCTGCGGCGTATAGTCGCTCGTTACCCCGCTGAGGAGAGAGCGTAAGTAATCACGGAAAGCACCAGATTCGCATTGCAGGATATAGCGCTGACAACCAACTTTCTTGTGAACAGACACCTGGCGCTGCACGCGCACTTCGAGCCAGCTATTGAAGACTCGGGCACCGTGTAGGTCAAAGAAAACCCCCACCCAGGTATCAGAATCTGTCACAGTAAGAATTGAGCACAAATTAGGAAGGGGTATGGCGACACTGCGTACGGTAAATCGTGGTGCGGGTTCTCCTATCCCGGTGTCACATCTGGTGCCTACTTCGATTGGCGTGAGCAGCTCAAGGCCTATATGACAGCCCGCAACCTTGACCCCGGTCACTTAATAGAAGCCCAAGTGGAAGCAATCAGTGTCTTCGCTCGCGCCCTTCCCCACGTGAAAGATCGCACCACTCATATTAAAAAAAACTACCACCCAGATGACGTCGTGGAACTCACCCGTCACCTGAAGATGCTAGTTAAAGATTCGCCTAGGAAACTCCACACCTCTAAGCTGGGTCGAATCACTGAGCGCGCCGTTGGTAGAGACGTCGCGGCATCTCTGAATAGGTGATTATTCCCATCTATCTCCCGTCAGCCTCGCACTAACTTATTTTGCCAGAGTCTCAATTGTCAACTTATTGCCCGCGGGCAGTAAGAATCCATATCATTCACCGAACGGGAGCCCCAGAAGCGGGACATCCGTTCCTCAACCATCCCTGGTGTGCTAGCGACTCGGACCAGGGAATCGCATGGGGTGTGTTGACAACACCGAGCATGAAAAATCTGGTCGCGGTGGCTAGAGGGCAGTCTTTGGCGGAGGAAATCGGATGCCCACGATATCTGATCTGGGCGACTGGTGAGGGTGCCGTCAGGCTACGTCCTGAGCCCGAAAACCTCTCCCCCTGCGACAGCTCATCTTTCTCCATAGCAATAATGACATTCTAGCGTGGCTCCTTGCAAACAATGGCGAGGAGCCCCTCGATCTCTCTGTCGTCGAGTCACGTCGCAAGAATAGAGAGGATACAGCCCAGACGCCCGAGCCTGCCAAAGGGAGATACCCGTTTCTCAATCGCAATATTTGGGAAGATACCGTGGGGATCATGCAAGCGGATGGGGATGAGGATGCGGATGACCAGGAGGAGGAATGGTTAGAGGCCAAGAGCGAGGGGGAACCGCAGGCGCCTCCTGACAAGGGGGCGATTGTTTTGGACGACGTAAGTATCGACACCTAACATTAACATGAAGATCAAAACACGATGGCTAATTGATGCTGTAGGACGAGGAATTGGGAGCCCCTGGCCCCTCGACACGACGGAGGGCTACGCCACGAGAAATAGAGTACGCCCGGAGCGATGATCCGTTCGCTCCGCTCTCGCTGGAGTCGGCCTCTAGGCCTTCTGCGCCCTCTACGCAAACGAAACTCCAAGACTTCCGGAAGGTTCTATGGGAGATGCCCTGGATGGCAGACTATATTACGGATACCGGGCTGGCAGCTGTGCTGCGTTCGGGACTCGATGGTGCCCCGGATACCCCTCTTTCTAGCCTACACGGATTCCGCGACGAACGTTCAGTCTCCCCCGCCGTGCCTCCGATTGATCCGCAGGTTCACACAACTCGAGTGAGTGCGACCGAACAAGCAGCTCGCACAATTGAACCGGCAGCCGCGCTGCGTTCAGAACATGATGGTGCCCAGGACAGCCCTCCTCCCAGCCGGCGCGTAATCTGCGACGAACGTCCAGCCTACCCCCCCGTTGCTCCGATTGATGCGCAGGTTCACACCACTTCACTGAGAGCGACAGAACAAGCAGCTCGCACAACTGAACAGCCGCCCACCACGCTTCCAGCCCCGACAGAACCAGCAGCCCCCGTGACACCCCCGGAGCCCAGGCCTTCTTCAACGTCCAGTTTGAGTAGTGCCCCAAACAACACCAAATCGCCATCGGCCCAACTGCGCTGTTCAAAAAGACGCGGGGCTGGACGAAAATAATTTGGGATTTCCTAGTTTCTCGGGTATTGTTTTTTCTTTTTCTTCTTTTCCCTAGATCTTATTTCGCGTTAGTCAGAATTCTCAGTTTGTGGTTCGTTAGCTGGCGTCAGGCGGACTAAACTAGTCAAACCCATGAGCGCAGGGCGTCAATACAGGATTCTAGACGTTTGGAGGTGTTGATTCGACGTTAGGAGATCAGGTTCAATAATCCTAATTGGCTTTAGGCGTGGCGAGTGTCTTGCTAGAATCATTGTCACTAACTGAGACTCGTTGTGGCTAGATTTTGCTTAGCCTACTACATTAGCCACCCACATTTCGTCAAACCTTTTTCGACCAGAGTCGGGACGACCATGATACCTGAGGACGTCGAGAGCATGGCGTGAATACAGAATTCCTGACCTTCACTGGTGTTCATTCGACTTAGGAGATAAGATTCAATAATCCTAATCTGCTTTAGGCGTGGCGAGTGTCTTGCTAGAATTAGTGTGGCTAACCGATACTGGTTGTGGCTAGATTTTGCTTGGCACCTACATTAGTGACGCCAATCTCGCCGAACCTTTTCAACTAGAGTCGGGACGACCATCATACCTGAGGACGTCGAGATCATGATGATAATGTTGAACAAGCAGAAAAACCCTTTTTACAGGCGACTATTTTCTTTCAATACCGAGTGATAGTCTGTGATTCTCCCAACCCCCCCCCTAAGTCCTAGCGTATCAGACCTCACGCATCCATTGAACATAACCACAGATTCCTCATCTTCGCGACACGAAAGATACATTCCATTGTTCTACCTCCTAATTCCTATTTTGCCTAACTTTGATCAACCGTTCAGCATTCCACCATGTCTAGACAACCGCAAGCCAATTCACGCAGCGAGCCAACCTCCCGAGTAGGATATCTGAATGGCCGTAGATGCCAAGTCGTACCCGATGGCATACGATCAGCGAGATCGAGGTCGGGAAGGCAACAAAACCAATCCGGCAGCTCACCTCGCACCCTGCCGAACGAGCAGGCGTCGCATCTGCACCCTACACCAACAAACGCAACCAGAGCACTCGACAGACCATAAAAGCGCCCCCGGAGAAGGATGATACAGAGCACGACCTATACCGATATTGAGACGTAACCTGAGGCACAAGTACCAACGGAAACAGTTCGTCTAAGCGATGATAGCAGTAATGAGTACGAAAACTCTCGCGGATCAGATCAGACTGAATCGGACACTTAGCCAGACACAGAAGACGATGACATTCCAGATTCTACTGGAGCAGGGCTGCGTCACCCGTCACAAACAGCGGACAAACAAACAAACAATCCGGTATCGACTAAGCGAGTTTCAATCACCTCCGGACCCCGGGAGGAAGCACTCGTTAGGCAGACGCCCCCAGCTCGAGAACGTATAATGCCCGGTAGAGCGTAGACTGCGCCAGTGCTCCCCTCATCCAGTGAAGCCTGATATGCATCCCCACTGGCCACTCAGAGTCCCACTACGTCGGGAGTTAGAAGTTCGAGTCCAGCCGGCGAATCGAGCACGCCACACTCTGAGGACATCTGGCCAGGTACCCAGTCAAGGCGAAATACAGCGAAAGGAGTAAAGGCGGCTGTAGTAACGCGGGCCAAAGCTCTCATTCTCTGGTACACCCTGTTTTTTGACCCACTCCCAGGCCCAATTACTTTGACGTCTGAGGCACACCGTGCTTGGCTTAAAGCGCTTGATTATATAGCTGATGCAGGCAATATGGAAGCGTCGGAGGAAAACATAAAGATAGTAAGTGGAAACAGATAGACAGGGATGACGCCCTCCTGAAGCCAGGTATAGTACTAATTCTGAAAGATACGCAATAGACACTCTCGGGTAAGATCCCAGTTTGTTTCCCATGTTAAAGATGAGATTAGAAAATTATACGATTTGCCAGAAGATGGCACGGCGATTGCGCGCAGGATGGACTACCTGGGGGAAAAGGATAGATGTATGTGCTCCCCAAACGGATATGAGGTTGGTGCGTCTTAGTTGGAAAACTTTCTTCTAATAACTAACAGGTATTACACTCGGCTTAGAAATTGACATATCGATTTGGGGCGCCCCAGATTCCCGAGGCCATATGTGGTAAGTACTTCAGAGGCAGGAAAATGCGTGGGATTGTCGAACCCGATTTTCTTGGGCCTATCAACGGCACGATGATTTGCTTAACGTGTGCAATCCTCTGTCATACCCTACGAGCCTGGGAAACAGGAGTATATAAGAAATCAGGCGAGTTCAAGCCTGACGCGGTAGGAGGTCAGCCAGAACCCGGACCCATCTCGTATTCTCCAGGACGCTAACATGATCCGAACCAGTAAAGCCCTTTTGGCCCGGCAAACTCAGACGTGGGCTGATTGCTTAGACTGGGTAGAGGCGATAATTCTGGACAAGATTCGCGGGACCATCAGGGCAAAGATGGAGAAGAAGCTCGGCGTGCGACAAGACGACCGTGAAGAGTATACCGACGATTGGGCAGCGGTAGCCGCTGAGCTGCAGAGTCAGGCATCCAGCCAGACTACGCGACGGCCAGCCCACCAAAGCGAAACTCCCCGCGATTGGGTTCTGGTAGCCGCCGAGCTGCAGAGTCAACCATCCAGCCAGGCTACGGAACGGCCAGCCCACCGAATTCAAACTCCGAGCAGCCGGCACATTGGGACCCCAGTGGGGCAGCAGGATAGTCAAAACAATTCGCAGGAGACTGATGTGTCTTTTGATTTCATCCAGACATCAGCTGCCCGGGTTCTCGGATTTCTCAATTCTTCTCCGCCGAGGGCAGATTGTTCGCGGGAGGTGACCAGAGAACTATCGTTGGACAGGACTGTGAGTCCTACTCCATCGTGAGGCCTCTCGCTAAGCCTTGATGGAATAGAGCCAGCACAACAGGAGACAAGTGACAGTGAGCGGGGGGATGTGGAACAGGGGCGTAATGGGAGCGTTGGTGAGGGCAATTAGGAAATGATATGTCGAATATGTCGCGTATCTGTCGTGTAGCTTAATTAATTAATACTATTTGTTTGACGGGGATGTGTTGCTATGAGAACGTAAAGGGTAATGTGGGCGTTCAGAGTACGAGTAGTAGAATCAATGAAAGGGACACGCCACGGGGGCGTCTGGGCGATCTTAAAGTAAAAGTCAGGGGGTGACTTCGGAAAGAAAAGGATTGAGCGTGCGCAAGATCGGGATTGTGTCAGCCAGAGTTGAGATAGTTCCCCACGGGTCGGGGAGGCATCATGAGGGCATCTAGATATTACGTAGAAGCGTACACATAGAATAGAAAAAGTCATGCTACGATCAGGACACACAGCACGTAGAGAGGGTGAAATCAGGATAATGGTGTGCCGGCAGAGAGTGTCTCGAGGTAGAAGCCAAATGATTGAGATACCAGGACTAGAGATATCAGCAAAATGTAAAACCCAGTCCTGGTCCACCAAGGGGGGTTATGCTCCCTCTGGTCCTCCTGGTCCACCCTGATCCACCCTGGTCCACATTTTCGGTAAAACTTCAAAAAGTGTGGATCAGAATGGATTGGATTGGAACAGGTGGACCACGGGAACCACAAACCCCCTTGGTGGACCAGGAGCGTTCAGGACCAGCGTGGACCATGCTCCGACATTTTCCTGATGGAGCTCAGGATCCTGGGATCCTGATGTGAGGCGTCGGAAGGAGGGAAGCCCAGGCGCAGAAGATAAAGATCGGACGTCAGGACAGAAGACGCCAGGATCCGTGGTGATCAGGATGGAGCGGTGGATCATGAGGCGTCGCCCTGGTGCAGCAACCGAGAATCAGAGGTGTTCAGGACGCAAGAGTAGAGGACTAGGCGCAGTCAGGGCGCAGAGAATGTAGGGTCTGTGTCAGGATAGCGTCGGGGCGCAGCACTTCAGGTGACGCAAAATCAGGACACAACGTCACATCGACGTTCCGTCCTGATTTGCGATTCACGTTATGTGCGCTAGGTGCGCCAGACACATGGGGAGCCCCTAACGCAGAGTATTATTTTTGCTGATGTGCACACCAGCCACATCGAATAAGAAATCCAAGCCTGACCAGCAAACGGGGGTAAGAAAGAAAATCAAATAAACAAATGGGGAGGAACCGATAGTGTTACGATCCTCTCTTTCTCCAGGTGATTCTTGCAGCAGGTAACCGATTGTTTCATAACGATCGCTTCTGCTCTGCCTAATAGCTCTTGCAATAGCTAAGTCTGTTGACTGCTATCTAGCAACGACAATCGCTTGGCTCATAGAAGACAGCAGTGTCTTGATTCCCGAAAGTATCAGAGATGAAGATCTTTTGTATTGAAAGTAGAGTGTATGAAAGAACTTAGATGGTTGCGTGAAGAACCCAAATCCCATGCCTTTTGTCCTTTTTTTTCTTTTTTTCTTTTTCATCTTAGATTTGTTTCGTCTTCTTGGTACAAAAGATGCATGCAGTGCTAGCTATGGTATAAAAAAACCTCCAATAACTGACCCACCGGCACCAGGGAACAAACCATCAATCCAAGGCCCTCTGGTACGAGACCAACCGCAGTCCAGCCACGCAAAATAGTAAATCAAACTCCGACTAAAGGGGCGGAATAAGAAAATCAAATAAATACATGGGGAGGAATCAACAGGAAAAGCCTTGCCGTGGACACGATCAAAAAAAAGTCATTGTTATAACCACTTATGAAACCCAAAGTAAACAACAATAAAAGAAGAACAATGGGGGTGCGGGGGCCACTCTAAACCGAAGCGGCGTTGGTAGAATTACTGAGAACCCAAGGCGTTGACATCCGCCACTGAGGCAGTGCAATACGACGACTGAGTGTAACTGAGGGGCCCAATCGTGGAGAAGTCGCATGATGACGCAAAGGGGCAGTAAGGTGCCAGCCGAGTGAGTGGATTGTAGCTGAAACCGAGCAACAGGAGGGGAGACCTTGTGGGGGGAGAGGAGGGGTAAAGCCAATAACCGTGGAAACTATCGGTAACCGTGTGCGTGTCTGACTAGGCAGCCTCTAACGGAGGTGAAGAGAATGAAGAAATCGACTGTAGCTTGTTGAAAGGTTTTCTCCTACTGCGAACTGTAGTCCCAGGCGTCTGTAACATGGGTGAGAGGCGGTTACCGCCCGTGCAGACGCTAAGCGAGGCAGCGAAGCGCGAGTGGAGAGCGGGGGTGATAGAGCCAAACAACGCCTAGAAACAAGTACGCCAGGGCCCAAGGACATGATGATGGAAGTAAGGTGAGAGGGGGGGGGTGCAGCTCACGGAGAGTGGGGTGCAGCTAACTGCGAGTGCGGGGGTGGTGGATGTTGACGATGAAAGCTCAAGCTGTTGAGATTTCAATCGCCGTGTGTGTACAGGAGATGGTTCGTGACCCAAATCCCATGCCTTTATTTTTATTTTTTTATTTTTTTATTATGTGTTTATTGTTTTTAGGTACAAGAAGCTTGGTGCAGCACTAGGTATGAAAAGCACAAACCCTATAAAACGAAAACAAATAAACAAAAGAAAAGACCTTTCGTTATCCTCCGCGCTGACTGAAACTATTTTGGGGCCAACCCCATTCGCCCACTATCCCTTCTGGGGAATAAACTATCAGGAGAACTACAACGCCAAAGTACATCTTCGTTACGCGTTTTTTGCAAGGAAAAGTAAATTTAGGAAGTATAAGACAGCCAGTGCCCGTGAAGGAAACAACTCTCGCCGGAACTTGGTTTAGTCTTGGGTAGGTGGGGTGGTTGAGGGGGAGGTGGGAAAGAAAAAATATTCTGGGACCATGTTGGAGGGGAAGCTGGTCCTCGTGTCTGTGATGTACTCACCCAATGCTCGTATGAGGTGGGGTTCGGCCCATAATGTGGCATCGTGCTCGAGGGAGGAGATGCCTTTCAGTAGGGCATCTTGGACCCTTGTGCGGGCGGGGCAGGTGAGGATGACATGCTGGAACGTTTCTGGTCCAGTTCCGCATCATGGGCAGGTCGGGTCTGGGTTCTCGTCGGACCAGGAGGGGTGGGTGGCCAGGTAGCTCTTTGCTGCTCGCATGTGGTGGATCCTTCCTGCCACGAACTTCCCCAGGCCCATAAAAGGGTGCGGGGAGAGGGAAGCGGGAAGTCATAGTAGGGGGGGGTGGGGGCATTGGTGGCCCAGTCCTGGAGGAGCCTGTTCATTGCACGGGCCCGGAGGGCCTGCTAGGTCTTTCTCACAAGGTCAGAGGGGGGGGATGTTCATGCCAGGTGGGGGTGGGCCGGGTAGGACGAGAGGAAGGCGTGTCAGGCCCTCTTGTAGGGGTAGTGTGGGGGGTGCCAAGGCGTCCACCGGGAGGTGTTTCGTTAGTTGTCGCGAGCTGACCTTTTTTCGCCAGTCAAGGGGGAGGTAAACGGAGGAGAGGCCTTTCGTGAGGTGTCTGGATGAATCCTGGGCCCTGAAGGAGGAGAGGGAAGGAAAGGATTGTGGGAGTCTGGCAGACGCTGGACTGGTGTATGGGGGGGCGCAGGGCACTCTGAGGGCGGCTAGGCGTCTTCTATATCTGCAGTACGATATGACCGGAGGAAGACAAGCTTCGCCGGAGAGAATAGAGGTAGATGTGGAGAAAAAGTTGTTTGTTGTCCATCTTTGTACTCTGTGCCAGAAGCTGTTCATCCCTCTGAGCGCGGAGGAGTTCGGGGTGAGAAGGTCAGCCCCGTACGTGAGGATGGGGAGGAGGAGGCCGTTGGCGATACGGTGCCAGAGGAAGGGTCTTACACCCGCCCCCGGGGAGGACAGGCGCTTGACGAAGGAGAAGATGGCCTGGGCTAGGGATAGCCTGTGTCTCAAGTGGTGGGTGGTGGTGAGAGCAGGGGTAAACAAGTACTAGCCCAGCCACCTGGTAACCTTGGAGGGGTGGAAGACGGGGCCTTCTAGTTCAATCGGGGCTGTCGAGGGGGGGCTCCTCTGGCGCAGGGTTCGCCAGTGGATGAGTTCAGTTTTGGGGACTGAGAAGGACACACCTAGGTCCCGGCCCCTGGCAGCGATAGTGGTGAAGAGTCTTTGTATGCTCCGTATCTTGCCTTTGTGAGAAGGGAAGGCCACAGTGAGTCAGAAGTCGTCGACATAGGAGACAATAAGTTCTTTAGGAATCGACATATGCAGGGGGGAGATGTCTAGGGGGACAAATGAGGCGGAGATTGGCGAACCCTGCGGGGTGCCAACAGAAACAGGGGAGAGGCGGTTAGGAGAGCCTTGGAAAACAAGCCTGCAGGTCCTCTCAGACAGGAAGGAGAATACCCAGTCGACCCTGTAAGAGGGTATGTGGGAGGCACGGAGTCTAGCCATGAGGGTGGAGGGGTTGACATTGTCGAAGCCAGCTTTTGTGTCCAGGAAAAGGGTGGAGACTTGAAGTCTAGATCTCTGGAGGGTTTTTATTTCGTGTTTGAGGGCAAGGCAGGCGTCGGAGGAGCTAAGTCCTGGCAGGGAGCCACACTGATTTTGGTGGAGTAGGCCCTGGGATCTAGCAATCGCGGACAGCCTGACTGTCATTACTCGTTCGAGGATCTTTGAAATGGTTTTGAGGAGTACGATAATGCGGAAAGAGCCGCGGAAGTCGTAGGAGGCCTTGCCCGTATTTGGGAAATGTCGGAGCGTGGTCCAAGCTGGTCCTGAAAGCTCCTGGTCCACCAAGGGGGGTCGTGGTCCCCTTGGTCCACATGGTCCACTCCGATCCGTTCTGATCCACACTTTCGGAAATTTTACCAAAAATGTGGATCAGGGTGGACCAGGGTGGACCAGGAGGACCAGGGGGACCATAACCCCCCTTGGTGGACCTGGAGTGGTTTTTACATTTTGCTGACCCAGGCTTGTCGAGAACTACCCCGTTTGCTGTTTCTAGTGAGGGGGGGTGGTAGCCAAAAGCCACAAGGGGGAGCCGGAGTTCAAGGATGATCGTGGAGTCAATAAGGGTGATCTTTTTCTATACGGAATAGGGGATCCCGTCGGGGCCAGGGGCCGAGGAGGAGGAAGACTTGGAGAAGGCCACCTTGATTTCCTCTGTGGTGAGGGGGACAGCTGATGGGTTTCTCTTTAGGCGACCTCTGCCGGGCAGAGGGTGCTTGCGGGGGAAGAAGTGATCTAGTAGCACTTTGTTGATTGCGACAGGGCCTGAGGCGTCAGGGAGGGAGGAATATCGGGGGTCTTTCTCGGGGCGACCAACTGCTTGGCTGTCGAGATCTTGTTTGGAGAGGTCTTCGCACGGAAGTCGGCCCAGTAGGAGGCTTTTGCCTTTTGAATGGCTTTCAAGTAGCAAAGTATGGACTGTCTTGCTATGGTGTAGAAGTCGGTGGTCCGGAGTCTCTTGGCCCTGCAGGTGGCGTTTGTGAATTCCTTCCGGAGGGTTGTCCGGGGTGGGGTCCACCAGGCTTTCGACCTGGGTGAGGCCACCCGAGCGGGGTGTGGCGGCTTCGTTTGTTGTCGTAAGTGCGGAGAGGGCTGAGGAGAACCATTGGTCAAGTTGGTTGGGGGAGGGGTTGTCGGAAGGGGGAGGGACTAGCCACTATTTGAGCTTGTCATCAAGGCTTGGCCAGTCGGCGTCCTGCCAGCGTGGTCTAGGTTTGCTGTGATGGGGGGAGTGGGGCGTATGGAAATCACAATAGGGGTGTGGTCTGACCCCGTAGAGGGGAGGGACGATGTGTCCCAAGCATGGAAGGAAGGAAAGATATGCGGGTTGGCCAAGGCCAGGTCAATGGCGCTCGGTCTGTGGCTCATTGTGAAGGGAAATCGGGTGTAGATGCCTCTAGTGTTGAGGAGGATGAAGCGCACATCTGTGGCTCGGTCGAAGTAAGGGGCGGACTATCTTCCTTCTTTTGTGGTGAGGAGCCTCGAGGGGTCGGTTGCGGAGTAATGGATGTTGGAGTCGCCTGCGACCAGGTCTAGGCATTGGAGGTCCAACGGGGACAACTAGGGGGAAAATGAGTGGGGGGCCGGGGGGAGTGGTCTGGCATAGGCGTTGCCAATTCTACAATGGGGGAATATTGAGCCAAAACAGCCATGTGGGGTGAAAACCTCTAGCGCAATGAAGTCAACTGTTTCCGGGAGATAGAATGGTAGCATTGCAAAATCTTGCGCAAACTTTTGTGATACGTAGCAGGCCCCTTTGGGCCTAGCAATGGGAGGAGCAAAGGATTGAAATGAAGAAAAACTAACGAGAAAACGCTTGGAGGATGGGGGATCTTGTAAAAGAACGACATCGACAGGAGGGCCTTCCGTCAGGGAGGAAAACAAGGAAAGAAACACATCCCAGCTACCCAGGCTGTTGTGTTGAACGAGAGTGAGGTTGGTTGCGGGAGCCAGTCCTTGGTGTGAGGTAGAACAGGGGTTCCTAATCATCTCCGGGACGAACCAGAGGGTTTGGTGGGAGTTACCGGTGACGGATCCTGGCTAGTGGGTGCTAGCTGGGACCCACTGGGGGGGGCGGGGGCGTCTTTCCATTGGTGGGGGGGTCTGGGGCTGGAAAGGTTGATGGTCTGGGCTGGAGGGGCCTTGGGAGTAGAGGGCGCTGGACGGCCATCATCGCCAACCTCCATGGCTTACCCAAATCTCATGCCTTTTAACTTTATTCGTTTTTTTTTTTATATCATACATCCATTGTTTTTAGGTACAAGAAGGGTCACCCAGCGCTAGTTATGGAAAAAACAAAACCTATAAAACAAAACAAAATAACAAAAGAAACAATTTCCTCGTTCCTCCTCGGTAGCTGATTGTTAAGCATCGACCCATTCGGCTGTTGTTCCTCTCGGAAACAAAAATATAAGGACATTACAACGCAAAAACTACTTCTCATCCTTCGCGTTTCTTGCAAGGAAAGATATATATCAGGAAAATTAAAACAACCACACTTCCTCAAAAAAAGGAAAAAAAAGCCCACGCGGGCAAGGCCGGTGCAGTCTTGGGTAAGGGGGGGGGAGGGTGAGGGAGCTGGGCTGCGGTCGGGGAGCATGTCCGGGGGAAAGCCGGTTTTCGTCTTTGTGATGAATTTGCCTAGGGCTCGTATACGGTGGGGTTGAGTCCATAAAGTGGCGTCGCGCCCGAGGGAGGAGCCTTTTTTCAGCAAGAGGCTTCGGACCCTTTCGCGCGCGGGGCAGGTGAGGATGGCGTGCTGGAACGTCTCTGATTCGGTCTCGCAGCGGGGGCAGGTCAGGTCTGTGTTCTCATTGAACCAGGAAAGGTGGGGGGCTGTATAGCCGTTAGGCGCTCGCATTTGGTTAATTCTCCCCGGCACAAATTTCCCCAGACCCATGCAAGGGTGGGGGGGGAGGGAGGAGGGGTATTCGTAATAAGGGGGGGTGGGGGCATCGATGGTCCAATCCTGGAGGAGC
>Ga0307507_10008434_pt1 | contig 14260 bp, 14 predicted proteins | sample 7_EM_MG_FD_207223 | JGI IMG/M metagenome (GOLD analysis project Ga0307507, IMG submission 207223) | Populus trichocarpa ectomycorrhiza microbial communities from riparian zone in the Pacific Northwest, United States - 7_EM | ecosystem: Host-associated > Plants > Roots > Unclassified | place... | reverse complement strand
TTCATGATCATAACCGTCATAACTACTCACGACACTGCTATTCATTTATCCTAAAATTTGTTTGTCTAAATGCCAGCCCTCCATTGACATTCCAGCTGTATTTTTGCTACCTTGGAAAGTCCATCCTTCAAGTCTAGTTTCATGCCAAGTCAAGAACCTATGACTCGCAAAAAACCGATGCACGCTGCCTGCTGAATTCGCTGCTGCCTACTATGGGTTGCCACTGTCCAATGCTGTTGAATTCTAGGCAATTTGCACTCGTTGGTGCGTGCTCACACCTAGAACTCTAACAAACCATCCCCACCAGAAGAGTCCAACGTCCTCGTCGGAATAGAGATGAGGTATTCCTGCACTTTGTCTTCGAATTGCCACAAATCCATGTCCTTTTCCCATTAAACCTTCGAGTTTTTCTCCCATTTTACTAAAAACTCAGTTCGTCAATTCTTTCTATGCTGGTCAAGTTGACGATGTGATCTTGACAATACTATTATCAAACTATTTGGGAATCGTTGAAGGAGCTCTTTGTGACTTACTTTGTTTTGGATCTTCTTGATCTTATTAGAAATGTCTCAAATAACTTATATGAAAAGTTTGATGAAACTTTAGTCGTAATGGCATCTTTAATCTATAGGCAACAACCTTCGCTTTTTCCATGATTTCGAAAGGTCCATCATATCTCGGTACCAACCCTAGATGCTTTGTTTCCCTATAATTTTCTTCAAGATTTGTGGAGTTTATTTGAGCAACACCTTGTCGCCCTCACTGAATTCCAGTAGTCTTCGTTTCTTGCTCAAACAACACCTTGAAGATGGATGCTTAATTATGCTAACCAGAAACGAAGATTGCTGGAATTCATTGAGGGCGACAAGGTGTTGCTCAAATTAACTCCACAAATCTGGAAGAAAATTGTGGGGAAGACAGCATCAAGGGTTGGTGCCGAGATATGATGGACCTTCTGAAATCATGAAAAAAATAGGGGTTGCTGCCTATAGATTGAAATTGCCAGAATGGCTAAAGCTTCATCCAACTTTGCATGTAAGTTATTTGAGACATTTCCATGAAGATCAAGAAAATCCAAAACAAAGCAAATCGCAAAGAGCTCCTCCAACGATTAACAAACAGTTTGACGATGATATTGTCAAGATCATCGTTGACTCAACCAGCATAGGAAGAATCGACGAACTGAGTTTTTAGTAAAATGGGAGAAAAACTCGAAGGTTTCATGGGAAAAGGACATGGATTTGTGGCAATTCGAAGACAAAGTGCAGGAATATCTCACCTCTATTCCGACAAGGACATCAAACTCTTCTAGTGGGGATGATTTGTTAGAGTTCTAGGCACGAGTACGCTCCAACGAATGCAAACTGCCTAGAATTCAGCAGCAAAGGACAATGGCAGCCCACAGTGGGCAACAACGAATACAACAGGCAGCGTGCATCGATTTTGTACGAATCATAGGTTCTTGACTTGGCATGAAACTGGACTTGGAGGATGGACTTGCCATGGTGGCAAAAACACAACTGGAATGTTAGTAGATGGTTGACATTTAGATAAACAAATTTCAGGTTACATGGACAACAGTGTGGTGAGTAGTTATGACGGTTATGGTAATGGGGACATGCCTGTTGAACATGTGGGCATGATTGAGATTGCTCCTCAAGACACTAAGATCATGAGTCAAAACCACCCACTATGTTCATGGGGGAGAAAGTGTCCCACTACTTTCTAAAAAGTAGGGATGATAGTTATATGCTTTGTAAACCACTCATACTTGTCTATAAATAAGCTTGGAAGGCCATTGTTGTGTAGCATGCAATCTTTGTGCATGACACAAACACTTGTATTGTGTAAATCCTTTGTTTACGAGATTAATAAAGGTTGAGAGTTTTTGTTGTGTGCTTTGGGATTATTTATTTGTGTTGGTTATTTGCTTATGACAAGAAAATTGTGAGAACCTCTTTGGGTGAGCGAAACACATAGTTGTAGGTAAACATGAGTGAAAGGGAAGGCAAGACTTAGTCTAGTCAGGACTAAACTGCTGTAAAGGGCTGAATTTTGGGGTGAAAAATTTAACCCCGTGACAAGTGGTATCAAAGATTTAAGTGTTATGTTTGCATCACTATATGATTTGAACATGAGATCCTCTGTGATTGGCATGCTTATTGTTGCATCACTATATGATTTCCCTAATACAAGATAGTGATGATGCCTAGAAGACAATCAAAGATTGAAGTGTTATGTGTCCACGGACTTCCTTGTGTTCAGGAATTTTGTCTGCTGCCAATGTCACCATGTCTTCTTGGTAGATCATTTTCTATAGAAGGATCCATTATATCTTGAAAGGGTATTTTTGTGGACAAAATTTGTTCTGGTTAGGGTTCTTTTTGGCTGGGTGGTGGGGAGGGGGTTGTGATTGAAGTCCACAGTTAAATGCATTGAAAATCGCTGTAAAACCTCCATGCTACATTTTGCTTTCTTTACCCACACAAGGGCAAGGTCACGTGATTGAAGTCCTCAGTTAAATGCATGGAAAACCACTGTACAACCTCCATGCTACATTTTGCTTTCTTTACGCACACGCAGATAGGGGGTGGGGGGGGGGACTATGGTTCAATGAAACACTTCATGCAATCGAGAAACAAGAGGAATAAATCACATGCAATCGAGAAACAAGAGGAATAACCATTCCATAGACTAGGTTTTAGTGGAAATTGTAGTTGGGAATAATGGAATTATTCACATGAATGGACTGATTTTTAGAATGTGAGGGAGGGAGCAGGCAGCTGCTAGTAAAACTCTGAAGCAGTTATCACATTTTCTGTTTATTTGTTTCAGGTGTACACTTATTCAAAGTTTGCAGCAATTGTTGTTTGCATCTTCAACAACTGCACAGCCAATACTGACACCTCGGGTATAATTGCACTGTCATTTCTTTCGTCTTATGTTTAACTGGTTGAATGGTCTTTTGACAGTTTTTGTCCTTCCATGTTCTTGTTGGTTTATGCTCTTATTACTTAAATATCTGAGTTATATGTATGGCCCAGTGATTAATTTTAAATATCAAAACATGCAGCATCACTTCTGATTGATTTCTGAAACTTCAAATGATTGTAAATCAAAAATATTGATGCCCTTGCTGGGTGTTTCCAGAATTTCCTCTTTGAAGCATAGTTACCTGATCTTTGTTGGAGAACCTATATTTTTATCGAACTTTTCATGTGTCCTTACCGTGCCTTCAATGTTGTCTTTAGAGAGAGGTTACTGCCATTTTGGACCTTTCAAAGGGACATGGGTGTTCTGGTGGCTTTATGGATATTAGATACAAGGACTGACTGGAGTAATCATTCTACGTTGTTTCTAATATATACAGTTTTCGAATCTTCCCTGATGCACTGTCTGAATATATTAAGCGCTCATTGTGCTGTTTCTTTTGTGTTCTAACTTGACATGTTTGCACCTGTGACATTTGTTGCCTGTTTTAGACATTAATGAAGGAGCTTGATGAAATGGAAAAGATCAACGCAAAACTATCTGTGGCGGTTGAAGAGGTGACCCTTGAACACTGCAAGAAGAATGAGGTGAGCTTACATTGATATATTATGAAAAATCATCCCATGGGTTAATTCCTACTTATAACTGAATCATCACTTCACAGTATATTAAAACAATACAAGAATAACTGGACTGTCAAAATTTTGAGACAAATGCATTTCCTTACCTGGTTTAGTCTGCAGTGAATTAACCTTCCAAGTGGAGGGAGGATAATTAGGGGCCCTTCAGTAAGCCTTTAAAGATGACAACAATAACAAAGGTGACTGTAAACCGTAACACTTAATGTTAAGAAAAGAAAAGAAATCAAATCGTGACTTAGCTTTTAGGGGTAAACCGCAACACTTAATGTTAAGAAAAGAAATGAAATCGTGACTTAGCTTTCAGGGCAACATGTTTCTTTTGCACACTATGAGATAATACCTTTCTCTAGCATATCTCCAATTGCTTACATACATCAAAGATAGTTTTTATAGCGAATCTTAAAAGAAATTGCCACACCCCTACATAGAAAGATTCTTCTGCTTCTATGCCTGCACCATGCTACGCCACAAGGAAGAAGTCCCCGTCCTCTGCTCAATTTTTAAAACCACACCTATTACGCCATGCATCTGAATTTCCTGTCCACGTTCTTTTCTCTTGCAGATTGTAAAACATCATTCACAAGAGGTTGGACTTCAAAGGCGTGTTTTTGTTGATTTCTTCTGCAATCCTGAACGTTTGAGAAGCCAAGTTAGAGAATTGACTGCCCGAGTCAGAGCTTTGCAAGTTGCTTGATCCACTTGTTCATTTAGTCTGTCTGTCTATTCTATTCTCACCTCTAAAAAAAAAAAAGACAAGCTGAATTGTTTCTTGAATCTAGAGTTACGTCCATACTGTAATCCATACTGTAATCGGAAGAGTATCATGAGTCCAATGGCAGCTTCTGTTGCTACTGAAGCTCCACATTAGACAAGGAACAAATGTTATCCATTACCAAGGGTTTCGTAAATGCAACATCAATGAAACATGGAACAGAGAAATGGATTCTTTCTGCCGTAGCTTATTTGCAGATGCCACTGGCACGAGCACAAGCAAAAACATTAATATATAATAACATCACAAAAAATAATACATATTCATTGCATCCATAACATAATATAAATAAACAATGGACATATACTTGTAATCATATTGACAATTTAAATAGGTAGGTTCTCCTTACTAAGTTTCTACTAAGTCTCTCTTTAACAGTTTACTTTACATCATCGTGCGATCTTACGTTGCATTATTTCTTTGGTCTATAATCAACACCAATCAATCATTAACATGTATTATGATGTGGAACGTTAACATGTATTACGTGGTATGTTGGACATCCTTTCATAACTAATTATTATTTTCTAATTATGGTCAATTAGTCTACAGTTTTTATACATTAATCGCAAGTGTAATTGATACGTTAATATTCCTATTTTAGTGTGTGTATATATATATATATAAAGTGTCATTTTACATAGAACTAAAGTAGTGTTTGGTTACTGTCTCATGATAAAAAAAAATAAAGATAATGAAGATAAAAATGTTTTTTTTGTTGAAGAGATAAACTAGAGACTATTTATTATTTTTTATCCCTAAAATATTCTTGTAAATCACTTTTAATTTCAAAATTATTCAACTAAAGCATATAAAGATAAAAATAATTATTATTATAATCTTAAAATCTGAAACAGGTTTCGCCTCGGAGCAAGGCCCGAGTCATTGGTTGGGAGGGTCAACTTTTTTTTTTTAATATCAAAACAACATCGTTTTAATAGAAAAAATTTCAGAAAAAAAGTCAATATGTTTTTGACCTTGCCTTTAACTAGGTTTTACCCAAGGGTTGTGAGTCTTCCTAAGTTTTTTATTACATCAAACTATGTCAATCATTTTTCTATTTTTTCTTACAGTCAGACCTGTCTAGGCTTTGGGTTGGCTGGATTTTGAGTTGATCCACCAAGTCGGTCTAAGTTTTATAATTAGAGTTATTATACTATTATTAATTCAAACACTCGATATAAATTAAAGTAATATATAATAATAATAATAATAATACATATTAAGGATAAAATAGTTTTTTTATTTTTATCTTTAAACATGATACAAAACAAATATTATTACTAGATACAATTTTATCTTTATTTTCTATTATGTTTTATTTTTTTTATTTTCATTGTTTCTGACTCTATGTGAAACAATAACCAAATATTAACTTAATTTATTTTCAGTGATTAAAAAAAAATTATTTTTTAAAGTGTTTTGTTTTTTTTAAAAATATTAAAATATTTTTTTTAAATTTATTTTTAATTTTCATAAATGAAAACAATCTAAAAATATATATATAAAAAAATTTTAAAAATCAAGATTGTACCGAAAAGACAAATACGTAATATTTGACGTAATTTTACGGGACACCCAAACGAATTTCATAACTGAATATGAGGTCAAGAAATCCAATCTAATAATCCAATTCTAAGCTGCGGTGTCCATGAAAATCCGAACCCCAACTGAAAATGAACACGATCATCCACAAACCAAGCCCATCTCCAAATCACCCATCTTCACTCTTCCCTCAAATCAGCAGATGCAAGACTACAAGACACCTCAAGCAAATCCATGCCCACTTCATCAAAACAGGCCAAATACACCACCCTCTTGCTGCTGCTGAACTCCTCAAATTTCTCACCCTCTCTACTCAACGTGAAATCAAATACGCACGTAAGTTTTTTAGCCAAATCCATCATCCCAATTGTTTCTCTTGGAATACTATAATTAGAGCTTTAGCTGATTCTGATGACGATGATCTTTTTCATGTTAACTCATTAGAGGCATTACTGTATTTTTCCCACATGCTTACTGATGGTCTCGTGGAACCTAATAAATTCACTTTCCCTTGTGTGCTAAAAGCCTGTGCGAAATTGGCTAGGATTGAAGAGGGGAAACAGCTTCATGGGTTTGTTGTGAAATTAGGATTGGTTAGTGATGAGTTTGTTCGTAGTAATCTTGTTAGAGTGTATGTTATGTGTGGGGCCATGAAAGATGCTCATGTTTTGTTTTATCAGACGAGGCTAGAGGGTAATGTTGTTTTATGGAATGTTATGATAGATGGGTATGTGAGGATGGGGGATCTTAGAGCTTCTAGGGAGTTGTTTGATAGTATGCCTAATAAAAGTGTGGTTTCGTGGAATGTGATGATATCTGGATGTGCACAAAATGGACACTTTAAGGAGGCAATTGAGATGTTTCATGATATGCAATTGGGAGATGTGCCTCCAAATTACGTGACTTTGGTTAGTGTTCTTCCTGCTATCTCGCGACTAGGGGCTATTGAATTAGGAAAATGGGTGCATCTGTTTGCAGAGAAGAATGAGATTGAAATCGATGATGTGCTTGGTTCTGCTTTGATCGATATGTATTCTAAGTGTGGTAGCATTGACAAAGCAGTCCAGGTATTTGAGGGGATAAGAAATAAAAAGAATCCCATTACTTGGAGTGCTATCATTGGCGGGCTTGCTATGCATGGTCGAGCAAGGGACGCTCTTGATCACTTTTGGAGAATGCAACAAGCTGGAGTGACTCCCAGTGATGTTGTGTATATTGGTGTATTGAGTGCTTGTAGCCATGCTGGTTTAATTGAAGAGGGTCGATCTATTTATTACCATATGGTTAACATTGTTGGTCTCTTGCCTAGGATTGAACATTATGGGTGCATGGTTGATCTATTAGGCCGTGCTGGGTGTTTAGAAGAGGCTGAACAGCTTATACTTAACATGCCTGTTAAACCGGATGATGTGATATTGAAGGCCTTGCTTGGTGCTTGTAAAATGCACGGAAACATTGAGATGGGAGAACGTATTGCAAAAATTTTGATGGGTTGGTATCCACATGATAGTGGATCTTATGTGGCTCTCTCCAATATGTTTGCCTCCGAAGGAAACTGGGAGGGGGTTGTCAAGGTGAGGCTTAAAATGAAGGAATTGGATATAAGGAAAGACCCTGGATGTAGTTCGATTGAGCTTGATGGAGTGATACACGAATTCCTTGTGGAAGATGATTCCCATCCTAGAGCTGAAGGAATCCATTCGATGTTGGAGGAAATGTCAGATCGATTAAGGTCAGTGGGATACAGGCCAAACACTACCCAAGTCTTGCTCAACATGGACGAAAAAGAAAAACAAAGTGCATTGCACTATCATAGTGAAAAGATTGCAATTGCCTTTGGCTTAATCAGTACAAGGCCCCAGACACCACTCCAAATTGTTAAGAACCTGCGTGTCTGTGAAGATTGTCACTCTTCAATAAAACTTGTCTCAAAGATTTATAATCGGAAGATAATCGTAAGAGACCGGAAGCGCTTCCATCATTTCGAGAACGGTTCGTGTTCCTGTATGGACTATTGGTGACTTGCCATTTTCTAACCACAATTTTCCAGCACTTTACTAGTACTAATTATAAATAGCTTAATAGGACTTTTCTGCGATCTATTTAGCATAAATTGGATGAGAAGAAGAGCATGGACAGAGCACAGCTCATGATGAGAAATGATCTTAGGTGGGATATGATTGAAAGCTGCAATATCCCAGGGTCTCATGTACTGGTGTGTTTCAAAATCCTTTGAAAAAGAGTAGTCTCAGACACATTGAGCTAGCTCACTTGTTTGATGTTTCCATTCTGTAAAGAAGGAAGTTACAAGCCATTAGAATTATTTTGTGCAGAGGAAATTTTGGCCTAAATGTCAAATTAAACACACGGAGAGTGATGTAACTTCATTGTGGTCCTGTAATTTTCACAAGTTCCTAATGCCATCCTTATATTCCATTTCCGACAATCATTTTAATCTCTGCTTCCAAACTTATGAGTCAAGAATCCCAGAACCCCTCAGCTCCCGAAGTCTTCGCTGCACAGTATAATTTCTTTAAAGGTCAACATTCACTTTCTTTTATTCTTGGATATATTATATAATATACTAAAAAAGCTTAGTGTTATTACTATTTACCAGTAGTATAATAACATAGTTGCCCTTGCTATAGAGAGTTGCTAAGACCGCAGGGGAGAGTGATGTTGTCTTTTTATTGGGATGCATTTGACATTGAAAGGATGGTTTGGGAGAAAACGGTCAGTGCAAATTTTAGTGGAGCATGGTGGGGTGCCTCTGTTACTGTTTACCTAGACATAAAACACTATGATTAGAGCAGTGTAATGGCAAGGCTGTCCTTGCCACATAGAGTTGCGAAGACTATAGAGGAAGGGTGGGGTTGTCTTTTCATTGAGATGCATTTGACACTGAAAGGATGGTTTGGGAGAACAATTTGTGCACATTTTGGTGGGACATGGTGGGGCCGCAGACACTTGGCATTAGGGCTGTAATGTCCTAGGCGCTGGGGCCAGACCCGCGCACTTGGGTCTGTAGACTCGCGCGTCTAGGGTTTGCAGAACCACGCGTTGGATGTAGACCCGCACGCCTGGGTCTCTTCTGACCTGCACCTGGGGTCTGCAGACCCCCCGAGGGGCTGCAGACCCGTGTAGCTGGGTCTGCAGACCTTGCAGAGAAGAAAAATGAAAAAAAATAATAACAATTATTATTATTATTATTATTATTATTATTTTTAATATTATCATTAATATTTTTTTAAATTTTTTTACTATAAATAATAATAAAAATTTAATATTATTATTAATATGATAAATATTATTATTTGTATCCTAAATATTATCATTTTTATTATAATTAAAAGTACTAAAATTAAAAATATTATTATTTGTGTTATAAATATTATGATTTTTATTATAATTAATATTATTACTGTTTACCTAGATACAAAGTACTGTGAATTGGAGCAGTGTAATGACAAAGTTGTCCTTATCATAGAGAGTTGCAAAGACTGTAGGGGGAGGGTGTGGTTGTCTTTTCATTGGGATGCATTTGGTATTGAAAGGATGATCTGACAGAAAATAGTATGTGCAATTTTTGGTGGGGCATGATGAGGCTGCAGGCACTTGGCGCTAGGGCTGTCATGCCCTGTGCACTAGGGCCAGACCCTCGCATGTGGGTCTGCAAACCCGCATGTCTGGGTCTGCAGACCTACTCGCTTGGTTCTGCAGAATCGGGCGCTGGATGCAGACCCGCACGTCTGAGTCTCTTCAGACCTGCACCTGGGGTCTGCAGACCCCCTTAGGGGTTGCAGACTCGTACGACTGGGTCTGTAGACCTTGCAGAAAAGAAAAATGAAAAAAAATAATAACAATTATTATTATTATTATTATTAACAATAATATTTTTTTAAAATTATTACTATAAATAATAATGAAATTTAATATTATTATTAATATGATAAATATTATTATTTATATTCTAAATATTATTATTTTTATTATAATTAAAAGTATTAATATTAAAAATATTATTATTTGCATAGTTATTAAACCCGGCCTAGCTTTGGCCGGGTCCCGGGTTTCATGGGTCAACTCGGAAAATGTTTTAAAAATAAAGTTTTAATATTTATATGAAAAAATTAAGAAAAAATCAATATAAATATAAGCTATACATATTGTAAACAATGAAGTTTAAAAGAATATTTTTAATTTTTTTTTATCCCACATTAAAAATATATTATGTTAAGCTTTTTGAAGTCGATGTATTTAAACTAAAAAAGTTTTTTATCCCACATTGAAAAAACATATCGTTTTTCATGGGAACATAGAGTATATATACTAATAGTTTCAATCCCACATTGAAAAAACGTAACTTTTTTCTTATGAACATAAAATATTACTAATGAGTTTCAAATCCCACATAAAAAAAAAACTTTTTTCTTGGGAACATAGAGTATATATACTAATGGGTTTCAAATCCCACATTGAAAAGATATTATGTTATCTTTTTAAGTTTAAGTATTTAAACCAAAAGGTTTTTTTTATCCCACATTGAAAAAACATAATTTTTTTCTTGGGAACATAGAGTATATATACTAATGAGTTTCAAATCCCACATTTGAAGAAAAAAACAAAACACCAGGTCTCGCCCGGGTCACGGGTTGACCGCCGGGTCGACCGGGTTTGGCTGGGTCGTTGCACCAGCCGGTCTTTTGATAAACCCGGATCGGTCTAGCCCCCGAGTCGACCTGTCGGGCCAGTCCGGGTTTAATAACTATGATTATTTATGTTATAAATATTATGATTTTTATTATAATTAATATTATTACTGTTTACCTAGACACAAAACACTGTGGATTGAAGCAGTGTAATGACAGAGCTGCCCTTGCCATAGAGAGTTGCAAAGACTACAGGGGGAGGGTGGGGTTGTTTTTTTATTAGGATGCATTTGACATTGAAGGGATGGTTTGAGAGAAAACGGTCAGTGTAAATTTTGGTGGGGCATGGTGGGGTGCCCCTGTTACTGTTTATCTAGACACAAAACACTGTGGATTGAAGTAGTGTAATGGTAGAGTTATCTTTGTCACAAAGAGTTGCAAAGACTGCAATGGAGGGTGGGGTTGTCTTTTCATTGGGATGCATTTGACATTGAAAGGATGGTTTGAGAGAAAATAGTCCGTGCAAATTTTGGTGGGGCATGGTGGGGATGCAGGCTCCAGGTTGCAGACACCTGACGCTGGGGTTGCCATGTCCTGAGTGCTAGAGCCAAACCCACGCGCCTGGCTGCAGACCCAGGCGAGCGGGCCTGTGCGTCTCGGTCTGTAGACTCGCATGCCCAGGGTCTTCAGACTTGCTCGCTTGGGTTTGCAGAACCGCGTGTTGGATGTAGACCCGCATGCCTGGGTCTCTTCTGACCTACGCCTAAGGTCTGCAGACCGCTCGAGAGCTTGCAGACCAGTGCGGCTGGGTTTGCAGACCTTATAGAGAAGAAAAATGAAAAAAAGTATAATAACAATTATTATTATTATTATTATCATTAATAAATTTGTTTTTAAAAAAATATTACTATAAAAACTTGGTCAGACAAGTTTAATATTATTATTAATATGATAAATATTATTATTTGTATTCTAAATATTTTTATTTTTATTATAATTAAAAATATTATTATCTGTATTATAAATATTTTGATTTTTATTATAATTAATATCATTAATATTAAAAATATCATTATTTTAATTATAATTAATATAATAATTAATAAATTTATAAAAAATATTATTAATATTTAAAAACAATAATAGACTTGATTTGAAAGGTAAAATTAAGAATTATTATTACTATTATTAGCTTTTTTTTTTTTAAAAAAATAGTATTACCATAGAAAAAAAACCATAATTGTTTTTAAAAGATTAAAAAATATAAGAACTTAGGCAGATAAGTTAAATATTATTATTAATATTATTAAAATTAAAATAAATATTATTACTATAAAAAAAACATAGATTTGATTTTAAGGGTAAAATAAATTATTATTATTAACTTGGGTCAGACATCCCTTTCCACACTCAAGAAAATTAAGGCTGGAAAGGAGCGTCTAATCCAAGTTGTTTGGGTGTGTCAGGGGCGCAGACCAAAATTACTTAGGTCTTATAGCCTCACCTGGCCTAATGCTTTGGCGTCCGGACCTAAGGTTGTTGGGTCCGACGTCTAGACCCATAGGTAATGCGTCTGTGTACGGATCAAGGCTAATGGATCTGGCGTTATGATCTAATTCCCTTGGGTCTGCGACCCAAGGCTAATGGGTTTGGCGTCAGGATCCAAGGTTAATGAGTTCGGTATCCAGTCCTAATTCTCTTGGGTCCCTCATCAAGATCCAAGGATAATGGGTATCGCGTCAGGATCCAATTCTCTTGGGTCCGGCGTCAGGACCCAAGACTAAAAAGTTCTATGTTAGGATCCAATTCTCTTGGGTTCGGTATTAGGACCTGGGGGTAATGAGTTCGGTGTCCGGACCCAATTCTCTTGGCTTCGGCATCAGGATTCAAGGCTAATGGGTCTGGCGTGCGGTCCCAATTCTCTTGGGTTCAGCGTCTGAACCCAATTCTCTTGGGTTTCGTGTTAGGACCCAAGGGTAATGGGTCCTACGTCATGACCCAATTCACTTGGGTCCTGGCTTAGGACCCAATTTTCTTGGGTCTCGCGTCAGGACCCAAGGGTAATGGGTCCTACGTCATGACCCAATTCACTTGGGTCCTGGCTCAGGACCCAAGGCTAATGGGTCCTGCTTCAGGATCCAATTTTCTTGGATCCAAGGGTAATGAGTCTTGTGTTCGAGCACAATTCTCTTGGGTCCGGCATTAGGACCCAATTCTCTTGGATCTGGCGTCAGGACCTAAGGTTAATGGATCCGGCATCCGGTTCTAATTCGGGTCCAACATTATAGCCAGACTCAATGCTCTTAGATCTTAGATTTATTTGATATTTTTTATGAAAGTAAAAGTTAGTCCGCGGTGTAGCGCGAGCCACCTAGCTGCTGCACTATTTTGGTTTGATTGTTATTTTGGGTTTTGTAAATTATTAGTTATTCAAACAATGTGGAAGGTTGGGAAGGATGGTATCGAGGCAGGGACCAATCTGGTGCCTGTAAGAAAAACCCATAAAATCATAGATTAGCCTCCACTACAGTACCGTTACAGTTAAAAACTGAAAGATTTTATAATCATACCATTTTTTACAGTGAAAGAGCATTTTCTTTTAGTATTTGTATAATATTATGCAATTTTAAATCATATAAATTTTTTTGTTCAATTATTAAGTTAACATGACTTATTGGATTCAGATAGGTCAATGAACTTAATCTCAAATTTATCATTGCCTGAACATCATTTTTTTTTTATTCTAGAAACAATTTGATCCAACCCGTGGTGTAGCATAGACCACCACTCGAGTCACCTCTTTTACCTTTTTTTTTAATTGAATCTTTTTTTTCCCTTTTAATATTTGGTTGATTAGAACTTGAATTTCATAAGGTTATCATGATCTCTTGTCTCAAATCATGATTTTTAAGGGTTAACCATGGTTGAACCAAGTCAAGTCAATGTGTCATCGTCTTAATATTCTTAAAAAAATACCGTTCAATATGACATCATCTCATTATTTTTAAAACATATCTAATATGCTTTGAATTTTTTATTTCTTAATGTTTTTTTTTTAAGATTGGAAAAAATAATTTAAACCGGGTAAAAATGAGCATAGCCCATATATATCTAATATAAATAAAATTGGCGGAGACTTCCAAACACCGCAAAACCAAATACATGTTTCTTCAATAATCAAAGTATTTCCTACCACATAGAAATTGGCTAAAAAAATAAATGCAAGCAACAATTTTATCTAGCCTAATTCCGCAGATTTTCAGAACCAGGAAAAATATTGGACCTCAACTTCTATTTCATGTCATTAATTAGCAAGTTCAAGAAAAAAACATCCAGCTGTTGTGCTTTGTGCTAGGATTGCATTTGTGAAGTCATTTGATGTGTCTTTTGACCTGCAGCATCGAAAGCTTCGGCTATATTTTACAGTCAACTGTCACAAAGAGACTGGTAATATCAATCTCTACGAAATGTTACTGCCCAAAAGACAACATGAATCGACAAAAGGAAAGCGGAGGCCAAATTATTGACCAAATTACACAAGAGGAGACCCCCAACATATTCTAAAGCTGGTAACTAGAGTTCCTCACTCTGTCATAGCAGGCTTGTTCTCGCTAGCTTTGGGTCTCTGTTCCTTTGGCTTCTGCTCCTCCATTTTCCTGAAA
>Ga0307507_10008433_pt1 | contig 14261 bp, 8 predicted proteins | sample 7_EM_MG_FD_207223 | JGI IMG/M metagenome (GOLD analysis project Ga0307507, IMG submission 207223) | Populus trichocarpa ectomycorrhiza microbial communities from riparian zone in the Pacific Northwest, United States - 7_EM | ecosystem: Host-associated > Plants > Roots > Unclassified | place... | reverse complement strand
TGAAATTATATTTTTTTTCAATTTCATTCTCATTCAACTTTTTAATTTGTAAGATTTGTTCCTCATTATTTTAATAAACTTGAGAAAAATAAAACATTAATAAGTTATTTTCCAGCTCATTTTCCATAACATAACTAAACACTGAAAAATGTTTTCCAACTTATTTTTCATTATACTACCAAACATCAGAAAATAATTCACTTCGAAATTCATTTTTTTTAAAAAAATTACTTTAATAAACAGGGCCTAAATTAATTTTGAAATTAATATAACAAACACGTTCCCATGTTTCAAATGTCCATAACCACTCTTGAATTAACAATATTTCTATTAATAATTTAGTGCATAGTTGTGATCGCAACTTCAAATTCAATTTTCCCACTCATTAATGAAAAAAAAAAAAAAAACTTAGGTCCCAAAACGCGACCTTATCCAAACCAAATCCCGCAATTCGCTTAAATCGCGATTCGCAGGTAATGCAAGCATTTAAAAAACTCCAAAACATGGGCTCCACACCCTTTAGATCACAATCCAACGGCACATAATTATTCCAACACAAAAAAAATGAGTGAGATTCACCGATGTGGAAGTGGGGCCACCGCCCTCACACAACGACGAGAGCAGCATGCTCTCTGCCCCCCCTCGTTTTGACCGCTTCAATAGCTGGAGAAGAAAGAGACCTGGGCGCGTGAACCCTTTCTTCCATCTCGCGCGTTGCCCAACCATCACATTCAAAAGTAAGTCAAAAGACACGAGACAAAACATCACTCATTCCCTTCACTCATTCAAAATGGGCCCCGATGCTTCTTTGTTCCACCTCCACAACAACGCGCCAGCTTCACTCTGTGCCCTCCCACCCCTGCCTCCGGTCCTTGCCTTTAAGAGTTTGAAAATCCTCTCTCATTTTCTTGTCCTTCAATCAACAAAAACTATAATTGTTTCTTTACACTCTACATGCAAAAAGAGAGAGAGTTGGTAACTGTAGGGGCGGCAGCAGAGATTGAGATAATTGATTTTTGAAAAGAAAAGGAAAAACAAAAAAAAATCTAATAGAGAGAGATCAAGGATGAACGTTGTAGGGAGACGACAGATGCCGAGATCGAATTCGACGACGGCGCATCACCACCGTCAGTACTCGGATAATTTCCTGGACAGTAGTAGATGGCTTCTTCAGTCATCTTCACAGGTTGGTTAGTTAGTTAATGAGTTAATCTCAATCTTTCTTTGCCTATGTTTCTTCTTAAGAAAAAGAGATGGGTGGCGTTTGAAAATTGCAGGACTTTGGACACAGGTCAAGATCATCGAGTCTAAGAAAGATCGGAGATGATCAGTTCAGTCCTGGTCTATTCGATCTCCATTCTTTTGATACTGACTTGTTGCCAGAGCTAAAACCACTTAATCAAGCAGCAGCTGCAAGTCGAGGTGAAAATAATAACCTTACTAAAAGTATGTCTTTGGACAAGGAAAGATTGAACAGCAACAACAATGTTGCAAAGATCAAAGTTGTGGTATGTTGACTCTGTTTATTTACTCAAATCAAAATCTTTTCTTGTAGTTGTAGTGATTGGTTGAGAGAATTTGTAATCTTGCAGGTACGTAAGAGACCGTTAAACAAAAAGGAGATAGCAAAGAAAGAGGAAGACATCATCACCATCGAATCGAATTCGAATTCGAATTCTCTCACAGTTCATGAAACCAAACTCAAGGTGATTACTGCTTGCTGACTAAATGTTTCTTTACATTGACATTGTTGTGGTATTTGTATGTACAATGTGAATCCAAGGATGTCGTCGTGCATTGAATCTCTATTATTTTTCTTTGTTGTTGTTTTGAATGGAAGGGTGTAAAATGCTATGATAATGTATGCATGTGCAGGTTGATTTGACTGAATATGTTGAGAAACATGAATTTGTTTTTGATGCGGTGCTGAATGAAGGTGTTTCGAATGATGAAGTGAGTATTAGTATATCGACAATTGGTGTTTCATTATAGGAATGAATTATCAGCTGGTTTCATCTGATTTCTTTTTCTTTTTTCTTTTTTCTATTGATGTATCTAGGTGTACTCCCAGACTGTTCAACCAATAGTTCCTCTAATTTTCCAGCGAACAAAAGCAACTTGCTTTGCATATGGGCAAACAGGCAAGCAGTTTGGATTTATATGATATTCTCTCTGCTTGATACTGACTAACAGAATCACTTTCCTTGTTATAAACTCTTCTAACTTATTTCTCCCCATTCTCCTGCTTTTACCTTGGCTATAACTAAACTACACAAGTCAGTGCTTGGTATTCCATGTCATGTAACTTTCCCTGGTTTAACGGCATGGTAAAACTCTTTTAATATTTGGGGTAATGGTGTTTAAATGTGGTCTACAAATGCAGCAAATGACCTTCATAGAAAGTGAAAAAGGGAAGAATAGGAGGAAAGAAATCCTGTGTTTTGGTTTGTTGTTTCTGTGGTCTTATTGTTTTATGTTTTCCATGCCTTCCTTACTCCTTTCCATCATATTTTTGTGAATAAACTTGGTGATTAATAATTCCCAACCAGGGAGTGGAAAGACTTATACCATGCAACCGCTGCCTCTCAAAGCATCCCAAGACATATTAGGATTGATGCGCCATACATATTGGAACCAAGGCTTTCAATTGTTTGTCAGTTTCTTTGAGATATATGGAGGGAAACTATTTGATCTCCTCAATGATCGGAAGTAAGTTATTGAAGGTCATAGGTTTTGGGTTGGCTAAAAATCTAAAGTTATGTTCAATCATCCAAACGGCTTCTTGGTTCTGCAGAAAGCTGTGCATGAGGGAGGATGGGAAACAACAGGTCTGCATTGTTGGTTTGCAAGAATACAGAGTTTCAGATGTTGAGGCAATTAGGGAGTTCATTGAGAAAGGAAATGCCACAAGAAGCACTGGCACAACTGGTGCAAATGAGGAATCCTCCCGATCACATGCTATACTTCAGCTTGCCATCAAGAAGTCAGCCAATGGCTCTGACTCAAAGCCTTCCCGGTTAGTGGGAAAATTGTCTTTTATAGATCTTGCTGGAAGTGAGCGCGGGGCAGATACTACTGATAATGATAAACAGACAAGGTAGACCATGCTCTTACTATCTTGTTTCTCTGAAACTGTCCTTATTTCAACTAGTTGTGGTTCCATTGGATGCCCAAACAGATCTTCTTGGTCACAAATTGCACCAAGTCAACAATTTGACCTTTTTTCTTTCTTCTACAATTATGACTACTGTCTTAGCACCTTGATGTCAAAAAAATTCTGCGGGGTTCAATTAAACCACTAAATAATTTTTACTTTTTTTTTCAGAATAGAAGGTGCTGAAATTAATAAGAGCTTACTCGCCCTGAAAGAATGTATCAGAGCTCTTGACAGTGACCAGGGTCACATACCCTTCAGAGGCAGTAAGCTGACAGAAGTTCTCAGAGATTCATTTGTTGGTGACTCCCGCACTGTTATGATATCATGTATTTCACCAAGCTCAGGATCATGTGAACACACTCTCAACACTCTCAGATATGCTGATAGGTATGGGGTTTTGTAACTGAAGTAGCTGTGAGGAAGTGAGCTCTATGTTTTGCTTGAATACCTCTGACAGACATTTATTTTCCAGGGTTAAGAGTCTATCAAAAGGGAACAACTCCAAGAGGGATCCATTGTCTTCTTCCAACCTTAGGGAATCAACTACCTTGCCCTTGACTTCATTTTCACCATCTGAACCAACCTTTGTAGATAGCATAGCTGATTTTCCCAATGAAAAGAGCAGGTTTGGATGGTCAAGACCAACTGAGAGAGAAACATCTCCACCTTTTAATATGGACCGTGTTCCAAGCGGAAGGGCAGAGGGAAATTTATCTGCATCTGTTCAAACAGATTATTACAAGGTCCAGAGTGTTGGTCAAAGTGGCATCATTGCTAATGATTGCAATTACACTGAAGAATCCTATGAACATGAAAAACCATCATGGATGAATAATAATAAGAAGGTAGACACCTTCCAAAAATCAGCTTTGGAGGATAGGCGGAGAACAGATACTCTGATGAAACAGAGGGATGTCCTTGCAGTTCAGGCTAACAATTCTCATTCAGATGATGAACTTAATGTCCTGTTGAAGGCAAGTGCATTCTAGATATTCTATATTGTTTCTGAACAGTTGTTCAATTGCGAATTAAATTTTGCTGTGGCTTCTTTTAGGAAGAGGAAGATCTTGTATCTGCGCACCGAAAACAAGTGGAGGAGACAATAGACATTGTTAGGGAGGTGAGTCATGATATCTTTTTGATGCATCACATTTCTCTGCCATAATAAAACTGAAATAATCTTTCATATTTATGCAGGAGATGGACTTGCTTGCTGAAGCTGACCAACCAGGCAATCAACTTGATGAATATATCTCCAAGTTAAATGCCATTCTTTCACAGAAGGCTGCAGGAATAGTACAACTGCAGACCCGTTTGGCTCAATTCCAGAAACTTATGAATGAGTATAATGTTTTAGTATCATAATTGTCCACTTGATCAATATCAAAGAGTGCCAGGGATCAAATGCTAAGTCTCTGATTATTTGTTGTGATGGCTCTTCTTCACTTGTTGCGGTTTTGGTTTGATTATATTGTAACTTAACCCGGTTACAGGGGGATAATGCTTTTTAGGGTTGGGGTGAGTGGTTGGATTTGAGCCTTGTTTCTTCCCCTAATAGCCAGCAGTATTGTGGCTCGACATGGATATCCTGTTTGGATTGCAAAGCTATAATACACATATTTTTTAAAGAACCGTGACATTAAAAAGTGTTTTAGCAAAAGATATCCTGTTTGGATTGCTAGCATCCTATAATACAAACGCTGTTGATTGCTAGCATATTGTTTTTGATGGTTACTCCACATGGATCATGCTGGAATTGATACAGTTGATTTGCTGTTCTCTGGAACTCTTCGTGAATGAATAATTCTGCCGCTGCATTACTATCAACAACTTGCTGGTTTTGGTGCCGCGGAGGCATGTGATGCTTGTCACTTCTGTATCTCTAGCTAAGAGAGTAGTGATTTTATTTTCATTTTCCTTTATTATTGTCCCAGTTTGGTTGCTTGATTTCTAATAAACTTTTCTGACGACATGCTGGTAGATTATTAGCCCTTTTCGGCAACTGTCACTGCATTTGCTTATTGTCTATCTCTGCTGCCAAACTCGAGCAAACTTGGCATTTGCTCATGATACAAGGTTCCTTTAACTTGGAGATTTTTTATACCTAATTAGCAACCCAGACGATGTGGTTCTCTGGTAGAAATAATGCCCTCGTAGACTCGAACTAGCCTATCTGAGTTGGATGGTTTAATATGGACCGGAAATGTAAATAGAGTTAAGAGACATGGGTTGTGGCCATCTGGTCTGGATTTCAGACCTTTTCGGTTGCTGATTGTTCAATGGTTGACTACATCATTCCATCCTGGTTTCTTTTTTTATTTTTGATTAATGTTGGTGTCCGAGCCAGCTTGCGTGTATCTCGACTAATCCTACGGGTCTTGAAGTTAACGACCATGTAAGTCTTCAGTGGTCTTGAGGTTAGTGGTCTTGAGGTTTGTGAGACTTGAACTGGTGACATTTAGGGAGCAAATCTAGGGTCTGATCAGCTGAGGTATATGCAGTTTAATTTAGAAATTATTAATTTATTATTATAAATCCCAATAAACAGCAAAAATAAACTTAGTTGATATTGCAGCACCTTCTATTACATATGGCCTAAAAGAAACAAGACAAATATAAACATGATTAGCAAAACAATGATGGATAGAAACACCATTAGCAGCAGATAGCCTAAAAGTCAGAAGGCCAGAGCCATGTTCTGTCCACATTCATGACAAGCCCACATGATGGATCAACATTGTCTAGCTTATTTATTGTTAAATCCAAATGAAGGAGGAGTGATTCAAGTGAGAAACATGAGAGGACAGGCTTCTTTGGGACCCATTTGAGTTCATTTGTGACTGTGGGCGCATTCAACACATGACACTGCGAGCAAAAGTTGAAGGAGAAAGAAAGAGGTGGCACTCTTTTCAATCACATGAAAGCATCGTGGGGCTACAACATTTGGATGATTTTAATGTCATCTTGTTGGGTGGGCACTTGAACTTTAGTTATGCCACAACGAATCAACTAACACTAAAAGATTGAAGCCACATTTATGTCACCAACATGCTTGTAGTTTGATGGTGCTTTTGTAAAATACAATGGTAGAGGTCTTAGTATAAACTTTTGTGAATCCATTGCCGACGAGTCGCGGTTCCGGTGTTTGTCAAGAAGCATTTATTATTTTAAAATTATGTTTCGAGATTTTTTTTTATTTTTTTATTGATGGTTTTTTTCTTGAATTCTAAAAAAAGTATATGATAGCACATTAAGAAAATGTAAGGGGAAAAAATTTGTTGGTCTTGCTGTCATAATCCAGTTTTGACTCTTTTTTTTTATTTTTTTTGAAAAATATTCCAAAGATAGCGAAAATTAAAAAGAAATAAAAAAATATTTTTGATGTATTTGTGTTGTTTTTGGCATTTTCAATGTCTTTTCAAAAGAATTAAAAATTTTAAAAATCTACTTTCGACGCATTTATTTTAAAATCACTGATTTATTTTTCTAATCGAGTCAACGTTGATGTTGTATTTTTTTTAAAAAAATATTTGAAAAAGATGACCAAAAGTGCAAAAAGAAAAATAAAAATGAGGGATCAAAGTGATTTTGGGTTGCTTAGTCACAAAGTTTGCTTGGGAGCCAAGCAATTGGAAAAGAAAAAACAAATTATTTTGCCTATAAATATTGAGAAAATCTCATATACAGGGGGGGAATTGGTAGGAGCATTAGCCAAAAAAGAAAAGCTAAAAAACATTATACCTCACATTCTCTCCTAAAAGACACAAAAAACTATATTCCCGTTATTCCTAAACCCAGCCGCCAACCATACAGATGAGAGAACAAAAAAACACCATGGAGGCCATCTTATCTAACACCATCGTAACCCTTTCTCAAAACACCATAGCCATCTTATCCAACACCATCATAACCCTTTCTTAGAACACCATAGCCACTATACTTTTCGTAAAACCCACCATCAACTATAACCAGCAGTCAAATATGCTCATTTTCTAAAAATCACAGCGCCTTCCCCAAACCACAATAAAGCAAACCAAACATTGTAGTAATCTCCCTATCTCATTATTGAAAGCCCCTCTAGCCACACAAACTAGTGTGATATAAACAAAGTTAGGCCCAAATTTAGTCTTAAAATGTTTGTTGACCAGTTTTACGAGATTAGACATATCTCTCAAACTGTATATCGAAATAAGTTGAAATTTTCAGGGAGATACTAGACACATGAAACTATAGTTTGGTAAATGTTTAGGTCAAATAGATTTTAGAAACATATTATTTCAGAGAGTCAAAGTTACTAGACAAATATTGTCAAATCTGTCAAACTAGACCTTTGTGTACTGTTTTGGACATATATAGAGCTACAAGTGGAATATTTCTGCGATTCAAGTTTGTTTGGAATCTAGACATCTCAAGCTTTCCAACCATATATGGTAGGCCTAGTAATGCATCCAGACGAGAGTAAACAACATGTTTGAAGATAAGACTGAAAATCTACAAAGAATGTATGAAAATTGGAGATACGAGCTACATGAAAAAATTGTGGCATGAATACTTGTTTTTATTATCCTATTTTATTTATTTATTTCATTTTGAATAATTATTTTGAATTTGAGTTTTTTCTGGCCCATTATATATATAAGGTATGATTTAGCATCCTTAAATACAAAAATTTAAGAAAAATATTTTTGTTAATATCTTTGCATGTATTTTGTTGGATTTAATAACCAGTTTATGAAATCCATGAGAACATGACCTACATTTTAAAAATAACAAAAAAATATTTTTTTTGTTCCAATATCAAGGATTATTAACTTATATGTAAGACGTATTCCCAATATTAAAATAAAAAAATGACTCAAGAATGACTAGGCTTGACCTTAAAACTATGATTCACTCTACTGGGATGAACCAACTTTAACTATTAGTTAGACTAACAGTTAGAAAACACAATAACACTTTAGTTTATATTAGGTAGATAAACAATATAGCTTATTTTAGGTATGTTGTACTAGGGGTGATACATCATTTCTATACACAACCAGTTTCCTTATCCAGATTCTAAGACCAGTTAGGGTTCCTAGTGCAAATGCTAAAGAGTTAATTTGAAAAAAAAATCAAACAAAAAAGAAAAAAAATAACCTGAGTTGACTTGGTTAACTTGTCAACCCCAGGTCAAAAGACCTCGATAACTCTATAGAAAGGAAATGAAAAAAATTTCAAGTCCAACTCCTTATCAACCCAATATTGAAGGATAAAATTGAAAAAAAAATTCATTTAAAAGAGGAAAAGAAAAATATGAGTCAACCTAACTAACCCACAAAACTCGTGACTCGGGTCATGAAACTATAATAACCTCATAGAAAAAAAAAACAAAATTATACAGCTTAATTCCCAATTAGTACAATCCTTAAGGATGTAGTTGACAAAGAAATTAATTAAAAAAATGACAAAAAATAACATGAGTCAACTTGGCTAACCTGCAAAACTTGTGAACTAAATTATAAGATCATGATAACTTCATAAAAAGAAGATCAAAATAAATTATAAAGTTTAATACCTATTAAATCCAATGTTAGAGGATGAAATTAAAAAAAAAAACTAAGCTTGCAATAAAAAAAAGGTCCTAAAAAACTTTCAGGACTAGAGTGAAAAAGGCTAACCAAGAAACACGTTTCTTGATTCCACTAAAAACTGAGGATACAACCTATTGAAATATTTCTAGGCTTCACCATCGGAAGGGTACCCCATCATTCCATCCACCGCATCATGTGAATGATGCAATGTCATGTGCTCAACAGTCTTTAGTGACATGAATAACCTTTGTAGTCTAAGTGTGATGAGAAGTATCTAAATCTTCTATGTGTGACAGGAGTCCTTCCCCTGCTAGTTCTGGTTTTATAACGAACATGCCCATATTTTCTGCACTCGGTTAACTCTATATTTTCAAGGTAGACAACATGTAGAAATTTAGACACATGTCAATTTTCTGGTATCTTAGGCCGAGGGGTTTTATCATAAATTTAACAACATAAAAGTTTTCTTTTAGCCTATTCTCTTCAAGTAAAATGCTTTTTGCCCATTCAACAATTCTGTTGTAACTAGCCTCACTCAACCTATGATATGAATTGATGGTAAACACCTGTACAATGACTGATAATTCACTTTGATTTGTGCACCCATCCCATAATAGTTCATCGGAGTCTTTCAAAAGATCAAAAAACCTGGCCGCGTCTGTATTAGGTTCATCATCTACTATTGGGCATTGACTGTCATAACCCTGATTCAGTCTCATCACATCCATAACAATATTTGTATAAGAATTGCTATTTTCATCTACAACTTCATGCACATTGTTAGAACTAGAAGTTAACCCAACCATCCTTTCTACCATGGTCTTGTAAGGAACATATAGTTTATCGTGTGCAAACCAACACATGTATCTCTTAATAAACCCTTTTTATAGAAGATATATTGTTACAATATCTAGATCGGGAAAATTTTTATTTTTACATATCTTACATGGATATTTAATACCACTTTTACTAATATTTCTTGGATTAGATAGTGCATAATTAATAAAACCTTGAACCCCATTACAATAATCCATCCTACATAACCCTTTGAGTGATTCTTGATACATTCATGAATGATACTTATGTCAGACCTATATAGAATTTTGATGACAACATGTATTAATTAATTACATAAATTAAATAAACAACAAAACATTGGTTTAACTCAAACTTATTTAAACTATTTTAATAGTACAACTAATTCATCATCAATTATCTATAAAAATTCATGTTTTTATACATTTATCAAAAATTTCAACTTAACAATAAAATTGACAATAAATAAAATGAACCCATTAAATAAGCCATTATTTATTTCATCACAAAACATCTAAGTCACAAATTCAAATTGAATTTCTATGGGAAACAAGTAAACACCTAAACAAAATACGTTACTACAAAAATATACAATAAAAGTTAACATTTTAAAATTGAGTTCAAATAAAAAATAGGTATTTGTTGTAGATAAAAATATTTATTTGTGGTATTGAGTTCAAATAAAAGTTATGATGATGATGATGATATGATGATGATGATGATAGTGGTATTGGTAAAAAAGGTGAGGGTGAGGGTATGAATGAGGGCAATGGTGCTAAATAATGATAATGGTGATCGAGTGATAGTGATAAAGGTTATGGTGGTAAAAAGTAGTAGCAATGATGATGATTGTGATAGATAGAATAATGAGGTTGTTGTTAGGTGATGATGATGGATGTGGTCGGTGGAGTAATGAAGTGTTGACGATAAAAGTTATAGTGGTAATGATAGAGTAGTGACTGTGATGATGATATTGATGGTGGTGATAATGGTAGATGGAGTAATAGGGTGATGGTGGGGTAGTGGTAGCAGAGGTTATGGTGATGGCATAGTGTCAAATATTATAGTGGTGGTGAAGTAATGGATAGTAGTTATGTGGTAATTGTTGAATGATATTATAAGTGAATTATTATTTATATAATATTTTTCATAATTTTACGAGGTAAAAATACTTTTTAATAAATAAACAATGAATACGCATTTATTTTTTAAGTTTTTTATTTAAAGATTGATTATAAAATATTGTATTTTTAAATTACATTAGTGTTTATTCAAAAGAGTAAAAGATAATGTAAAATAATAACAAAAAATACTCTATAAAAAATTGACTAAAGATTCAATATAATTATTGCATCAAATATTTTCTTTGATGTAATTTAATTATTTGCAAATTTTAATGTTTAATTATTTTTTATTGACTTTTTTTTTTTTTGCATTTTTAGAGCTCCCTTGCTGTTGTTATGCTATGTTGTAATGTGTTGTTGTATTTTGAGATTAAATTTGTCAAACTATTTGGCAATGTACCGTGTTGTACTATTAGTCAAAAGTGAGAATTTTCATGAAGAAAATAATTTATTTATTTTTTTAAAATTAAATATTTTTTTAAAAAACTAAATTAATGAATTTCTTTAAAAAATGAATTCTTTCTCTGAAAAAAACTCAAATATCATAAAGAAATGAGTAAAAAATAAACAACAATAGGAACATTACATAGTTTTTTTTTTTTATCAAATAGAACTACTAAATAATTTAATTAAAATATATACAAGTTGATGTAATATACTTAAAATAAAATAATTAAGGTTAGTTAGAGCATGTATGATTTGTTTTAAATAATTAATTAAAATATCCCGTACTTTTCTAGCTTTTATTCATTTGTTTTAAATCAAAGCACTAGAAAAAGTGTTTGATTAAGATTTAAAAAATCAGTTGCTTAACTTCTGAGAATAGATTGTAATTTTTATAATATAATTTTAAGGCTTATTAGCTTCCATTTAAAAAAAAAACATGGAAAATAATTTTTTTTTACATAAAAGGCTTTCTATTTCATTTAAACATATAATTATCTTTAATATTTTATAATTTAAATGAAGTTGTATTTTTTTACTGATTTTTTTAAAAATTTATAGTTTGCATCTTGAATTTTATATGAGCATTAATATTTAATATTTTCGTAAAAAAAAATAAAAATAAAATTCTAATTATTTATATGTTTATAATTATTTTTTATTTAATAATTAAAAAGCACTTACACCTACAATATAACAAAAACGTCACCGATTTCATTTTTTCCCCCAAGTTAAAATCCTAAAAGCCAATAACCAAGCATTGTTAAATCTCATCATCAAGCTAATACACAAATCTGAAATAGAAAGCAAGCTAATACACAAATCATCATCATCAGCACCACGCAAGCACACTTTCGTTCTTCATTTGCAATGAAGCTCTGATTACTTCTCCACAACCACCTCTCCCAATGACTTCCAAGTTTGCAAGCCCATCATCTTTTTTTCCAAGAAAGTTAAATCCTCTACTTTCTTGATCAATGGACTAAAAAATAATAAGAACACAAACCCATATAAACTTCCAGCTAGTGAGATGACAAGAAATCCAACGAGCAACCCAACAAGCTTCCTTTATGTCGTTTTTCTTTTGTATTGTCTCTTGAGGAAGGAGATGAGGATGGGAGAATTTAGGGTGGTTAGATTTTTTACGCAGAGAGAGAGAGAGAGAGAGCTATGGATGTTGGTGTTTTAGGCTTTCGTTTGTACAGTGGTGTGGGGAAGATGATGTGGATGGCTGGTTAGCTAGGGTGCTCTGGGTTTTTGTTGAACGTGTCTAGGCTCTGGACAAAGATTTTGAGAGAAGAAAGTTCATGATTGATCTCCTCTCTTTCTCATTTTATTTTAGGATTTTTTGGTTTTGCTTTTCGAATAATTTTTTATGTTGAAATAAATACTAATGATATTTTTTTATTTTTTAAAAATTATTTTTAATATCAGCACATTAAAACGATTTAAAATATATTAAATTTTAACAAAAATAATTTAAAATTTTTTAAAAAATAATTTGTACCGTATTCCCAACCATAGATTTTAGCCAATCCTGCCAATGATAATGCAAAAATCCAGAAACTCATCTCCACCAATCTGTTCCGAAACAATAAACAAATTTAGGGTTCTTTCTGAGTTTTTAATTTGCGATTTTTCCACCACAGCTTCAAGAGACAAATGCATAAAAAATTATTAGGTTTCATTTAGAATTTTTTTAAAAAGAAGAAATGTCAGGATAAGAGAGAAATTAATTTTTTCTGGAAGAAGATTTTTAGTCTATTGATGAGAAAATAAGTGATAAGTTGTTCGGGTTAATAATATAAAAATTATTAGAATGTAAATTATTAGAATGTAAACTATATATATATTTTTTTAAATTCAGTAGGTAAGTATAATTTTGACCAAATTATAAAAAGTTAGGGGTAATTTTTTATTATTCAAAAAACAAAAATATTCTTAAATATTATAAAACTAACTATTTTAAATCATTTTTGTTTATACATAGCAATTAACTAATATTTAATAACATAGTTACTAGACTTAAATATTTTAAAATCAATCAACTTCAATTAATTAATTTTAATTATGTTAGATTATAACTTGTATAGATCTTAATTAAATTATTTAGTAGTTACATTTACTAAAAAACTATGTAATATTTTAATTTCTTAATAAATTCATTTAGTTTAATAAACAAGATATTTAATTTCTAAAAATAATAATTTAAGTTATGTACTCAATGATAATTTTAACTTAAATGATTTTACCAATAATACAAAACAACACAATTTGATGTTATTAATCTCACAACATAGTAGGGGTTAAATGGAATTTTAAGTTTAAAATATCTAAGGTTATTAACTATCATTTAATTAATATGTATAAAATATGATTTAAATTAGTTAATTTAAAAATATTTAAGGTTATTTTCTTAAAATAAGATAAGCAACTTTTCATCTTAAAATGTATTACTTCTCATGTCTTTTGAAGTAAAAGCTAATATGAGTTTAAATTATTTTTATAAAATTATCTCCCACTCTAAAAAAATTAAGTAAAGCAATAAAAGCAAAGCAAAGAGTTAAAAAACCTTAAAAGTTAGAAAAACATCTTTTTAGTGTTTTGTTTTAAAGCAAAGCAATAAAAGTTCAAATAAAAAAGAACCAAACAGGCATTCAGAGTTTTGATAGTTAGTCAAAATAGTTAATAATAAATGAGGATAAATATATACAATTAAAAATAATAATTATTAAAATATTTTTTCTTAATATTATATTATCATGAACCTTTTCTTATTTTAAATATTTTTTTATTTATTTGTTACGTGAATATAAATGACCATTACATATATGAATAGAAACCGTATAAATTACGTTTTTGATAAATCTTTTATTTTTCAATATTATTAGTGTTTGTCTAAAAGAGTAAAAAAACAACATAAGAAATTAATAAATATTACCTAAAATTAAAAGACTAATTAAAGATTGATCTAATAATTTGATAAATTTTGATATAATTTAATTAGTTTTATATTTTCATATTTTATGTTTTATATTTTCTTTTTAAAGTTGTATAGAGTTTTGATTGTAACTGTACTAATAAAAAGAGTTATGATAGTTAAAATAAAGAACATACAATACCAAGGAGTGACTTAAATAGCTCATT
>Ga0307507_10008432_pt1 | contig 14264 bp, 4 predicted proteins | sample 7_EM_MG_FD_207223 | JGI IMG/M metagenome (GOLD analysis project Ga0307507, IMG submission 207223) | Populus trichocarpa ectomycorrhiza microbial communities from riparian zone in the Pacific Northwest, United States - 7_EM | ecosystem: Host-associated > Plants > Roots > Unclassified | place... | reverse complement strand
GTAAAAGAAAATATACACTAAATACTAAAACGTATATAAGGAATAAGACATATATAAGGATCGAGGGCCCCTTAAAGAGGCAATATACCTAAGTATACTAGCTAGGAAGCCCTCTATCTATAGGTAGTAAAGAGAGAAAAGAAAATATAGAAACTACTAACTTACTAGGCGGAGACCTAGCGCCGTATTAGTAGAGTACTACTATAGTAATAGAGGATAAGAGTGTTACGGACAGCTTAAGTACGATGTTATAACTACTTGGAGAAGAGTCGGAGGAAGCTAGTTGGTTAATACAAGCACGGTCCAGGATGGATCCGGTGGAACCATATGACAAGGAATAGTAGCCGAGGTTACATAATATAATCTATATAATCTATGTGATCTGTGTAATCTATAATAGAGTAGACAAAGCACACGTACCTTATAGAGCAAAGGGATTTCTTAGGCGTATAGTTGTATATTTAAAGGACTACAGTCCCTACCCAGATAGTTCTCTCTTCGTAGTAAATCTTAGAATACAATTGGAGTTAATCTATTAGGCAACCACTCCACTAGTTATTATTACGTTATTAACACCGTTCTTACCTACATACCTAGCCCAATAATAGGACCTACTATAGTTCCTGCTACAAGGTTCCGTTATATATTCACTACCAAGGTTATAGTATTAAATAAGGTCAAATAACATGCCACCCAAAGCACTAGTTACGACGACGTCGACGGCAGCCACAACCTTAGGGTTAGGAGATACTAGTATAGCGGATACAGATTCTTAAGTGGTTATATAAGGTTAGTTATAGAAAATAGTTAATCGCTTATAGGATAATAGCAGGCTACTTAAAGAACGCATTAATAGAATTAAAGCAGTAAAGGTCAAGTTACCTTTAATTAAATAATTTTTAGGAGAGAAGTTAAAGCTCAAAGGGTTTCTTACGCAGATGCATTTTAAGGTTATGCAGGAAGGAGCGAAGTTAGCAACACCTATAGACCAGGTAGCGTACGCAGGACTATTTTTATTAGGAAGAGCTCTAGAGTGGTTTAAGCCTTACCTTATAGAGATATAAGTAAACGGTGTAACGACTACTAACCTAGACGTATAGTATGTGTTTGCAAGTTAGAACAGATTCGCAGAACGGTTAATATAAATGTTTAGAGACTATTAGCGACTTGGTCAATTGAGGCACGAGCACAGCAAGAAGGTCGCGTAAGCCTATACAATTGGATTGTCTATAAACGAGGATCCAAAGCTAGAGAAAGGAAAGGAGAAAAAGGGCAGCGTCACTCGAAGTCTTATACAATCCTCGGGTCACGTGAGCTTACATAACTCTACGTCTACCATAACGTCTACTATAATCCACCATTTTCTACCAGCGCCGTAACATTACCCCCCCCTCCAAAAAAGCCTGCCCTTAGGCTTTGTAGTCCGTATTATACTTATAGGGCGTTCTTATCTTTATGCTCTTCTGGTAGCTTATCGTCTTTATTATGCCAGCATTCCATCCATTTGTTTAGGTATTTTGGCGGTCTAGGTTCGTTAGGGTAACAGCTATAAAAGTCCTAAAGCTTATGGGGGCTACCTATAAAGTTCCATATAGGGTACTAAGTAGGGTCTAGGTTATATCCTTTCTAACTAATACAATACTTTAGCGTTCCCCTTGTAAGTTTATAGGCTAGTATTTCTTTAATTTCCCATTCGTTGTCGCTATTAACTTAAATTAGCAGGGGCGGTTCATTCTTTTGTCCAGGTAGTAGGTCGTTTATAGCTTTCCATAGCTTATCTGGCAAGAAGATAGGGTAGACCTTGATTAAATCCAGGAGCTTTACTTTATAGGAGTTGCCTCTCTTCTTAAGGACCTTATATAGTCCTGCTATCTGATAGTCTAGCTTATAGCTAGGCCGTTCTATCTTCTAGTTCTTTATTATAACCCAGACCTTATCGCCTACGGTAAAGTCGGGCTTATGCCTATGCTTATTTGCCTACTGTTCCATTAATTTCTGGGCCTTTTCTAGGTTTATACGGGCTACTTTCCAGGCTTCTTCTAAGCGTTTAGCGTAATGCCGTGCTTCCTTATAAGATAGTTTTTCGCGTACGGTCTGTGGCCCTTCTAGTCTTTCCCAGTCAAAGCTTGTATAGGGTAAATACCCCATTTCTAGCTGGATAGGTGCAAATCCTATAGAGTTATAGGGTAGGGTAGCCTGGGCGTAGTCTATTATAGGTAGTAGTTCGCTCCAGTTATCCTAAAAGTAATTAACAAAGGGCCGGAGTCTCTGGTCTAAGTATTGATTTACAATCTCCGTCTAACTATCTATCTAGGGGTGGTATGCTGTAGAGAGCTTTAGCCTAATACCTAGGATCTAGGTAAACTCGTTCCAGAAGGCCAATATAAACTATGGCCTATGGTCGGACACGATAGTATCTAGTAGTCCGTAAATTTGGTAGACGTAGTGGATATATAGTCGGGCCGCCTCTTTAGCATCAATATTCTTGTGACAGGGAATTAAGAACGGGTGCTTACTGAAGCGGTTAACTAGAATTATAACCATATTATATCTATTACGGTCTATAGGTAGCTCGTGGAAATCCATAGAGATATACTACTAGGGGCGTTCTAGTATTGGGAGTGGTTTTAATAGTCCTAGGGTCTTGTCTCATAGAATTATAGACCTATAGCAGTCGTTACAGTTCTATATATAGCGGTCAATATCTGTAACCATTCCGGGCTAGTAGTAACGGTTGCCGATAATCTTACAAGTCTTATTTTTTCCTAGGTAGGCCGTAGAGACTTAAGTATGTGCTTCGGTAATAATCTAAGTCTATAAGTTCTGTTCCTCTGCCACCACTAGCTATTTGTGGTACTTAAGAAGTCCGTTTCCAAGGGACTATGGGCTTATAGCGTCCTTTATCTTTTCACGGTACTCCTGTAGAGAAGGGGCTGTACGGTTTGTCTGCAATAGTTTATTAATAAGGTTAAGTTCCATGGAGTTAATAGGACATATCTTAGCGTCTAAAGGGTCTGTATTTAGTTCTGCCTGTATTTGGGGGTTAAGGTGCTCTGGTTATAGTAGTGTCTAGGTCTGTAATAAGATCTTCACAGCTATCTGGTTATCTATATTCTGTTTACGCCTTGTAAGGGCATCTGCACGGTTGGTTGCGCCTAGCCTATATATAATTAGGAAGTGGAATTAAGACAGGATATCCGCCCAGCGTGCCTGCCGGGCCATAAGGGCCTTTGTTGTTATAAAGTATTCTAAGGCCTTATAATCCAAAACTACCTTAATAGGCTTAGGGGTCCCTTCTAGCTATATACGCCAGTGCTAAAAGCTAGAGATAATAGCCAGCATTTCTTTGTTATAGATATGGTAGTTTAGCTCGGCATCTATTATACTCTTTAAATAGTATGTAATAGGGTGCCATTCTCTGTCTAGTTGCTTTTGGGAAAAGATACTAGCTATTACACTATCTAAGGCATTAGTTTTTAGCATTAAGGGCCGTTCTAGGTCAAAGTAGGCAAGTAGGGGAGCCGATACTAGCCGTTTTTTAAGCTTATTAAAGGCCTGCCTATATATGTCGTTAAAGTAGAAGGGCTGGTCTTTCCTAGTAAGATAGTTAAGGGGCCAGGCGATCCTACTATAGTTCTTAATAAAGCATTAGTAGAAGTTATAGAAACCTAAAAATAATTATACCCCCTTTATAGTCCGTGGGGGTGTCCACTGGTTAATTACGGCTGTCTTCTCTGGGTCGGCCTTAATTCCGTCTATACTGATAATAAACCCTAGGTACTTTATACGCTTAATACTAAATTCTAACTTCTTAATATTGGCCTGGAGACCAGCCTTGCGGAGCCATTATAGGACTTTACGGATATGTTCCTAATATTCCAGTTTATTTTTAGAGTAGATTATAATATCGTCTAGGTATGCTGTATAGAAGTTATTAAGGTAGTCAAAGAGTACGTTATTTATGTACCGCTGGTATGTAGCTGGTCCGTTAGTTAATCCAAAAGGTAGTACTTTATATTTGTATAATCTATAGCGGGTCCGAAATGTGGTAAGATCCTTAGATCCTGGGTCTATTCTAATTTGGTAAAAGGCCTGGCGGATATTAAGCTTTGTAAAAATCTTAGCCTTACTTATACGGGCTAGCGTTTCCTCAAGTAAGGGCAGCGGATATCGGTCTTTGCGGGTTATATGGTTTAGTTTACGGTAGTTAATACAGAAACGGAGTCCGCCGTTAGGCTTTTTTGCAAAGAGAATAGGTGCGGCAAAGGGGACTTGGCTAGGCTCAATGAAGCCCTTATTAAGGTTATTAATAAGGTACTGCTTAGTAGCCCGTAGTTTGTCGGTAGATTGCTAGCGGAGGGGGCTATAGCTGAGGGTATTTTCTTTATCTGGCTCAATCTCAATCTTATAGTCGTACGGTCGGTAAGGTGGGAGTATATCGGATACTGCCTTGGAGAATACGTCCTTAAATTCCTAGTATTAGCGGGGTAGTTTCTGTTCTACTAGCTCCTTATCTGTAAGCTTACTTTCCCCACTAAGCTGGTTACGGGCTAGGGCTTCCTTATCTTTAATTATCCGGTCAATTTCGTATAAGCTAGTTGTGAAGGTAACGGTGTTAGGCCGTTTTAAGTTCTGGTAGAACCCTATGGCACTAATACAGCAGATATTGACCGGTGGGAGGTTTATAGGTTTCTTTATGGACGTTCTATAGACCGTATTTTGTGGTAGAGGGGTTATAACCCTCCTTAGCTCCTATTCTATCTTCCGTAAGTTATCCTTCTGGTCCATACGTTTAGTACAGCGTCTGATATTCCTTGCTGCTCTTTGTAGCTGTATAGGGCCTAAGCTAGCTGGCTTATTACTAACTTCCTAGGTTTCTAGTGCTGGTGGTACGACATTGGTAGTCTAGGGGCGGCGTAGTATACGGACCTGTTGCGGATTAAGCTGTATATCTTTCTTAAAGGCCTAGTCCCTACGCATAGCATCGGCCTGGTGGATAGTGTCTATCTATGGCCGCACAAGATTTTCCATTATAATGCTGATTTCCTTTATAAAAGAAGGTGTTAGGGGTAGGGTTTCGGGCCAGATAAGCCGTCTACTCCATACGTCAAGCTGTAAGCCTAGATAGGCTAGCTATTTTCTTTCTAAGATTATATTATGGCTTCCTAGGTCCGTAATAAGAAAGGGGACGTTATACTGCCTTTGTCCGTCTACACGGAGGTAAATCCGCAAGATAGTCGTAATAGGTAGTCCTATCCGTCCATTATACCCGCGAATAGGAATTGGTTTGGGCAGTTCTTTAAGGGGTGCATTAAAAAAGTCAGCTAGCTTTACAGCACACTATATATTTATTAAGGCAAAGGCATTTGCTCCAGAGTTAGCCAAAGCAGAGGTTAAAACTTAATATCCATTACGGAATAAAGTATAAGGGATAGTGCAGCTTCTTTCACTAACTAGCCAACCTAGATTGATATATAATATATCAATTCCTTTTAACCCTAGAGAGGAGTCTTACTCTAGGGTTCCTCTTTTTCTAACTCTATACTATCTTCCTGAATTAATAGGACCTCGTTTGTCTTTGCCGCTATTGGGCAGTCTTTTGCAAAGTGGTCTTTCTGGCCGTATAAGAAGCAGGCTCCTTAATTGCTAAGGGCCTATCTTTAGGAGTTGCTGTATGTAGGTTAAGTATTCGCCGGACCCACAGCGGGGCTAGCTGCACAGCTAGCCGCTAGGTTAACGGCGGGCGGTATAGTTAATGCTATAGGGGTTATAGATCTTACTAGGGCGCTATAGCCCGTTCTTATAGTACTTATATTCTGGTTGGCGGAGCTTCTAGTCTTATACCGCTTAGCGCATGCCTTGATTTGGTAGAGGCCCTGGTTAATAGCTAGGCACTAGTCTATAAGCTCCTTTAGCGTCTATACAGTAGTATAAACCGGTAGCATAGCGCGCTATAGGTCTAGGGTAAGCTTATTAAAGAGGTCTGGCATTAAATCTTCCTAGGGGATTTAAGCCTGTCTAGCTAGGTATAGAAAGCGGGTCTAGAAGACCAAGAAGGTCTCTATCGTTTTCATATTAAGGGCTTTATAGTTAAGACGGGCGTTTTGTATCTTAAAAGGGTCCTTATAAATAGAAGATAGGTGGTCAATTATCTCTTCTCTAAAGAGGAAGGGGTCTGCCAAGTCCTAGGCATATCGCGGACGTAGATGCGTCTATACGTCCCCACTAGTACAGCCGAAGACGTAGGCCATTTTAGCTTAGGTAGTAGGGAAGTGGTCTATATTAACTTCAAGCTTGTTTTGTAGTTGAAGCTTCCAATTATTAAATATAGGGTCAGTTCCGTCTATAAGTAATAGGGGGTCCGCGACCTTTACGGACCGCGACGATGCTAATGCTATACGTTAGGCTAGGGCTTTAAGGACTATAGCAAGTCTCTAGGTGTCTAATAACTTCTTACTAGGTGCAGGAGTGTCTCTAGTTTTAAGCAGCTCTTAAAGCCGCTTAATTTCGGCATTAGCTGCTGCGAGCTCTTCCTAGGGGGTCGAGACGGTAACTATTTTACTATTAGAGGTATTTGCGGGTCCTATAGCGGCTTTGCCAACTACTGTATTTCTTGGCATGATGGTAGGGGTATTAGGTAATTTCTAGTGTTTGTTTATTTTCTAGGGGTTCTGGTCCGTGCGTGTCCTATTTTTAGGTTTTGTGTTCTGCTCGTATTCTTTTGGTTCTTAGGGGTCTGTCCTGTTCTTATAGTTCTGGTGATGTCCTTAGGGTCCTGTTCTGTGTCCTTGTAGATATATTTGAGTTCCTTCTCAGGAAAGAAGAGTAGTGACGAGCTTTGGATAATGTTAGCGACTCGGTCAATCGAGGCACGAGTACGGCAAGAAGGTCGCGCAAGCCTGTACGATTGGATTGTCTATAAACGAGGATCCAAAGCTAGAGAAAGGAAAGGAGAAGAAGGGCAGCGTCACTCGAAGTCTTATACGATCCTCGGGTCACGTGAGCTCACGTGACTCTACGTCTACCATAACATCTACCATAATCCACCGTTTTCCACCAGCGCCGTAACAGAGACCCTGAAGTAACTATAACAGCGGAACGAAAACTTCAGAACTTAGTATAATATACTTTAGCAATTAAGTATACAACGCAGTTTCAAACACTAGCCATATAGGTTAAGTGGAATAATAGGGCGCTTATAGCATAGTATAAATAGGGACTTAAGGCTAAAGTCTAGGACGCAATTATTCTAATAGAAGATGCGGATACTTTAAAAGAGTTAATAGACCAGTTAATAAATATTAATAATAGGATCTATTAAAGGGAACAGGCTAAGAAGGGTCAGGATAGAGTTCCATAGTTGTATAAGGCGCAGAGTACGCAACGACAGACATAGAGTTAAAAACTATAGAATGGCGCAGAGCTAATGGACCTAAGCGGTACTAAAGAAACCTAAAGGTGGGAAAAGAAACTATAGAAACCTAGAGGTTAAGGATCTAGTAATTAAAGGACCTAGAAATAGAGGCTAAACCAGAGATCTTAGTAGTAGAAGATATTTAGGCGGACTCTATAATAATAAAAATGGGTTAAAGAGGGGGCTTATATAAATTGCGGAAAACAAGGTCATTTCGCTAGAGACTATAGAGGTAATTAGAATAACTACGCAGTAAAGGGAACCCAACTAGTAGAAGACACGTACGTATAGAGGGACAATAGTGCACTGCGAGGAACAAAAGAATGTTTAATTAACAGTTTTGCGTATTATTACAACAATGTATACCGAATTCATAAAGACGCTAAGTACGGCGTAAGCTATTAGCTATAGGAGCTATTATTATCTAAGTTTAGAGGAACTAACAAACCAGCTTATAGATCAGATATTAAAGATAATAAGTTTAATATAGGCGAAGCATTTACTAACAACAAGGTAACAAGGGCAGCTTACTAGGAGCATACAAACCTTAGAGAGGTTAAAATAGAAGCAGAAACTAAGACTATCACAAAATAGGGTTCAGTAACGGGTATTGCAATACTATTAGATACAATTTCCATCGCTTTATAAGATAAAAGGAGTAACGTTTAAAGGAAACTAAGTAAGCAGACAACTGCTAGTGCTAGCTCATTACTTAATAAAGGTAAAAGGCCATAGGTCCAAGATTCTTAAGAAGAGATAAGGAAGGCTCTAGACTTACTAGGTATAACAAAAACAGCTTAAGAACCCACAAAGGACAAAAACCGATGGGAAAGAGTAGTAACTTAGTTTAGTAATAAACAAATAAGTATAGGACGTAAGTTCAAGAACCAAGAGTTTAGGGAATAAGTAAGAACGTTATTAGGTAACCAAGGTTTCAAAAAACAAATAAGGGCCATAGCAATTCCAGGTAAAAGTAGTGTTTAGCCTAAAGATCAAAAGGCCGATACTATAATTAAGAAGCAAGACAACTTCAAGGATCTAGCTACAAGACACAGAAAATAAGAAACTATAGATAAGTTTAGGACAAGAATCATTATATAGCAAGAGCAAAAGCTAGATAAAAGGTTAGCTATGCCAGGTTATATAAGGGACAGAGCACCTATACAAAAAGTTACCAATAGGCTAAGTACAGGGACACTTAGGGCAAAATAGTTAGATAAACTAGAACAAGAAAAGGATCTAGGGATTCCAACTAGGTTTAAAGAAAGACATACCAAAGGATATTACAATATAGCAATAACGAGGTACTTTCTAATAGATAAACTATATATACTAAACCAGTTATACGGAAAGTGGTATAGACAACGAAGCAATAATAAATAGGCAGATTTCTATATGTGGCTAGATAAAAAAGTTGTCTAAGACTAACCCATTACAGAAAAACGCATAAATTATATTAAAGGAGTATTAGTTATAACGTTAAGGAACCTAGAAGAAGGATCTAGGGACTAGAAAAGTAAGTGATAAATCTTAGTACCTATAGAAGAAAGACCAACAGTTAGATTGGCTAGATAGAGGTTTAAACTCCAGAGTGAAGATAAGCCAAGAGTAGACCTAAGTCACTTAGCGCATTATATACTATCGTGGATAGCTTGTGTGGATGACACCTATAATATATAGAGAGCACTAAAGGATAAGAACCGAAAGTACCTAGTAAGGATATATTGGGCACCAGAAGAGAAGCGGTTTAAGGACGCCAAGTATATATATAAATAGCACCCAGTAAAAGTGCAAAATTAAGGGAACCTAATACTTTAACCAGGAAGATTCCTTACGGAAGAATACCTAGAGGGATAATAGTGGTAGGAGTGCCCAGAAAACACTTGTCTATAGTATATAGAGGAAAAGAAACAAACTAAGTATTAGCTAAGGTTGGACTAAGTACAAGCAGGATCTAGCAGCCAATAGTTAGGAAAAGGGGAGGCGTATAGAACCAGAGGGAACCAGTATTAGAGCCTTAGACCCTTAAAGGAATATAAGGATAATACCTAAACTTATAAGTTAAGTGGCAAGATTAGCAGTTTAAAGCATTAATAGATAGTAAAGCAATAAGGAACCACGTGTTACCAAAAGTAGTGGAAAGGATAGGGTTATTATATAGACAGAAGGAACACCTATATCCACTTACAATAATTTTAGGAGATTAGATGGCCTACAGAGGAGGTATTATTAATCTTAAAACAGGACCTATTTAGTTAACTATTAAAGGGAGACTAGTTAGAATGTCTTTTAATATCCTACCGTTGGGACAGGATAAGGCAATATTAGAAATACCTTGGTTATAGGAGTACAATCCAAAGATCAATTGGGTTATAGGTCAGGTCGATATTAAGGATACTTAACAACGCAAGACGCGACAGCAAACCAAGTTAGTATAGTATTAGGTCGGAGTAACGTATAAAAAAACTAAGCGAGGCTTAAGTTATATACCAAAAAGATACTATAAGTATGGCAAAAAACTGTAGTTACCAGAAAGTGAGAAGCTGTTAGAACATACAGTATAGGACTATAAGATAGAATTAGAAGAGGGAATAAGTCTAAAGTTCTTTCTAATCTATAAGCTTACTAAAACCAAGTCAGTGGCACTTAAGGAGTTTATCCAGGAAAACTTATAAAAGGGATATATTAGACCATTATAGTTATTAGCAAAATATCCAGTGTTATTTATCCTAAAGAAAAACAGAAAACTTAGAATATGTATAGACTACAGATAGTTAAATAGTATTACTAGAAAGGATAGGTATCCTTTACCCTTAATTAGCGAAATCCAAGATAGGATAGGCAACGCAAAAATCTTTATAAAAATAGATCTAAGGTAGGCGTACCATTAGATTAGGATTAAGGAAGGCAACAAATAAAAGGCAGCCTTTAGGTTAAAGGAAGGACTATACAAGCCATTAGTTATGCAATTTAGGCTTATAAACGCACCAGTAACATTCCAGAAGCGAATTAATAGCATATTAGGAGAACACCTAGATGAGTTTATTATAGTATATTTTAACGACATTATTATCTACTTAGAAAGTGAGGAAGAACATAGAAAACACATTAAATGGGTCTTAAAGAGACTACAGGAAGAACAGATGCCAGTAGCAATTAAGAAATACGAGTTCTTTATAAAGAGAACCGATTTCGTAGGATTTATTATTAAACTAGGGAAAATTAGCATAGACCCAAAGAAAGTTAAAGCTATAGTAAGTTAGCAAGAACCAAAGAACGTTACGCAGTTAAGGTTGTTCTTAGGGTTTTGCAACTACTATAGGAGGTTTATAGCACAGTGGTTAAAAAGTATTAAGCCATTTACAAGGTTAACAAAGAAGGAGGAACTATAGGTTTAGGGTAATAAATAAAGGGAGCTGTTCCAGGAACTTAAAGAGTTATTCACCTAAGAACTAGTCCTTAAGATCTATTAACCAAAGTTAGAAACAGTTGTTAAGACAGACGCATTAGACTTTGCACTAGGAGTATACTTGCTATAGAAGCACCAGGACGCATAGCATCCAATAGCGTACTATAGTTAAAAGATAACACCACTAGAGCTAAACTACAATATCTATAACAAGGAGCTGTTAGGTATAGTTACAGCACTTAAGGAATAGAGAGCGTTTTTACAAGGCATAGAAAAACCGTTTATGGTTAAAACAGACTATAAGAACCTTACAGGATTCCTAATAACAAAGGAACTTAACCAAAGACAGGTTAGATAGGCGGAAATGCTTATAAAATACTATTTTAAAATTCAGCATACTAAGGGTACAGACAATGCACGAGCAGACGCCCTAAGTAGAAAGGCTAAACTACAAAGTAACAAAAAGCTGTTAGGAGCGTTATTACAAAAGAATTAAGACAGATTAATTAGGTATAATTACCTAAGAATTACAGCAACTAAAGAAAGTTAGATTTATGGATTACCAGAGAGTAATTAGATATAGAAGATCTAAGAAGCACAGGCAAAGGATTTAAACTTAGAGTAATACGAAAATAGAGAAGCAACGTATATACCTAAGTCTATTACAAAAGAGTTTGTTAAGGAATTCCACAAGGGAATAACATAAGGATATAATGGGTCCATAGAACTAGTGTTAAGACTTTAGGAGGAGTATATTATTTAAGGAATCTAGGGATTAGCAAGATAAGTTATAAAAGAATATCTAGATTGCTAAAGAAACAAACCAACAAGGCATAAGCTATATGGAGGGCTACAACCTATCAAGACACTAGGAAGACCATAGGAAGTTATATTATAGGACTTTATTATTAAGTTACCAAAGTTAAAGAATCCTATTATAGGATAAGATCATAACGTAATCTTAGTAATAGTGGATAAGCTAACAAAGTGGGGATACTTTATAGCATACACTAAAGAGATATTAGTAGAAGATATCGCTAGAATCTATATAAAGGAAGTGTTTGCAAGACATAGAGCACTAAATAAAGTTATATTAGATAGAGATCCAAGATTTATAGCAGCATTTTAGGAAGTATTTTTGGCAGAATAAGGGGTTCGCGCAGCAACCTCTACGGTGTATTATCCGCAGACGGATGGACAAATAGAAAGACTAAACTAGACACTAGAATAGTATCTAAGGCATTATATTAATCACATACAGAATAATTAGGTATTGTTATTACCAGTTATATAGTTTGCATACAATGCAACACCACAAGAAGAAATAGGGACATTACTATTTAAGGCGAATTACGGGTACGAGCCAAGAACGTTATTATTGCCACATTAAGCAAAGAAAACGAGTAGCACAGCTAAGCAAAGAATGGAGACATTAATGAACCTTTATACAGACCTTACGGAAATAACCAAGTTGGTATAATAAAGGATAAAAAAGTACTATAATGCTAAGAGATCTGAGGGACCAGATCTAAAGGAGGGAGATAAAGTATGGCTACTATACAAAAATTTCAAGAGTTAATGGCTAAGCAAGAAGTTAGACCACGTTAGACTAGGACCTTTTAAAGTTAAGTAAAGAATTTTATTAGTTACGTATAAGTTAAACCTACTAGCCAAAATAAAGATCTACCCTATACAATATATCGCGATGCTAGAACTAGTACACGGAGATATTAAGCTACCAGTTTACGAGGCAGACATATATAGAGGATAAGAAGAAGACAAATAGCAAGTTTTAAAGATTATTAGTTACAAGGACGTAGATAACGAAATATGGTATAAAGTAAAGTAAATAGGCTATAGTAAGACTACCTAGGAACCACTAAGCAACCTAGAGAACGCTATAGAAAAGGTATAGGAGTATTAGAAGAAAGCAGGTCAGGTAATATTAATAAGAAAGAATTGCCAAAAAACGAGTTGCCTAAGGGGGACTTAAGAGAAGCAATTGCCGAGCTACTTGGAGTTGTTTTCCTTGCAGAAGGAGAGCTAGTTCTTTTATTACCTAACTTAGATAAATCCTATTAAACTAGCTTCTACTCCTTAGAACGAACCTTCTCACATATACATTTAAGACGTTAAAGACAAGTATAAGCTAGACGTTAAGCTTTAAGGACATATATAGACTCTTCAGAGACACGTTAAACCTTAAGTAGCGCAGAGGCTAGTTTACCATTAAGTTTCTTAGTGGTAGATTAAACACGAGACCCTATAATATGTTACTTAGGGAACCCAAAGACTGTTAAGAGTTATAGGACGCGTATATTTAGCGTTAAAGATAGAGCGAACGTTATAGAACGATTAAACGTTTGCTTTAGTGCACTCTAAATAAGAGGACGGTTATTAAGACAAAGGGCTTACTAGCGCAATATAAACTAACCCCTCTTTTACACAGCAAGAATATGGAGACGGCATTATCTCACCTAGAGACAAGATTGCAGCAATAGTACAAAACTGGCGAGCTATAGAAGAAGAAAAAGATGCTTTAGGCATAATAAGTAAGGATATTAACCAGACTAATTGAACAGACATTACACCTCTAGTAAACAACTTGGAGATATTAGAAATCTTTAAGGACAAAGATAAAGAGAAGGGAGATGGTATTACGGATAGCTTAAGTACAATGTTATAACTACTTGGAGAAGAGTTAGAGGAAGCTAGTTGGTTAATATAAATACGGTCTAGGATGGATCTGGTAGAACTATATAACAAGGAATAGTAGCCAAGGTTATATAATATGATCTATATAATCTGTATAATCTATATAATTAATAACAAAGTAGACAGAGCACACGTACCTTACAGAGCGAAGGGATTTCTTAGACGTATGGTTGTGTATTTAAAGGACCACAGTCCCTACCCAGATAGTTCTCTCTTCGTAGTAAATCTTAGAATATAATTGGAGTTAATCTATTGGGCAACCACTCCACCAGTTATTATTATGTTGTTGATACCGTTCTTACCTATATACCCAGCCTAATAATAGGACCCACCGTAGTTCCTGCTACAAGGTTCCGTTACAAAGAGGCTATTAATATAGATAGAGATCTACTATACTTATTATAAAATAGGTAGACCTTAAATAGAAGCGATAATAGAAGGAGGTAGTAAAAATATAAGACGTAGCTATATAGAATACCCTATAGTTAATACTAATACTCCTCCTATATAAAGGACTAATAAAGGTAAAATCTATAGCCGCTTTCCTACTATAGATAGAGATTTTAAGCCTAAATATATAGCTAATAAGTATCTATATTTTAAATACTATACCTTAATACACTTATAGATAGCCTATTTAATTAGTATACTATATACTACTTTTCTATAGCTACTACTTACTAAGGTACTAGCTATTTACTAGTATAGGTATAAATAATATTACTT
>Ga0307507_10008431_pt1 | contig 14265 bp, 5 predicted proteins | sample 7_EM_MG_FD_207223 | JGI IMG/M metagenome (GOLD analysis project Ga0307507, IMG submission 207223) | Populus trichocarpa ectomycorrhiza microbial communities from riparian zone in the Pacific Northwest, United States - 7_EM | ecosystem: Host-associated > Plants > Roots > Unclassified | place... | reverse complement strand
CTCCCCCTGGAAAACCTTATATCTATATATATATTATATATTAATTAAACTCTATATATAAGGCTCTAAGTTAAAGCTATTAAACTCGGGTTAAAATTTACGTAGGGTACCTAACGTTCCGCATGTTTTTTATTTTTTCCTCCCAAAGCTCACTCATTTGTTGGCAGTAAATCGCAGGCCTTTCGTACAGGCATCGATACGCGCTTACGGGGTCGGCCCTCTGTCCGCAAAGGTTTTTTCCCTTTTACTCTTCCCGCAGGAGTGCCCGCTAGCTCGCCAAATGCCAGATGCCGCCAAACGCAATAGCCTACTAGCTCTCATGTAGGAAGGTTAGCCCACTCACTCAAATTATCGTTAAACACCCAGACACGGACCCGAACGACCAGTTCACGGAGCGCGCCCGCTGACCCATCCATAGACCAACACCGGAGGTCTGGCTCAGAATGGCCTAATAATGAACCAGGCGCCTCGACATCGAGGTGCAAAAGTGACAGAGAAGGGTTCTGGCGGGGTATTATAGAAAAGAGTGGCGTCAAATGGCGTATTCCGGATCCAAAGATGGAGTGTATCTGTGCCTGGGCCACATCGTCGATCACTGTAGCATTTTGATGATATAGTGGCGAGTTTCCCTACCGCCGGCGGCTAAGTATTCGGTCTATGTTGACAACGTGAGGACACATTTACATACTACAGTGTAGCAGGCCTGCTTACCAAACAACACCACCTAAAACCACTACCTAAATTATTATTTTTTCCTCCGTTGGATATCGGACTCAAAAAGGTGGCTATAAGGATATACCCGCGGCCCCTCCCCGCTACCACTCACCCCTGTAACAGGTTTACGCCCGCCTCGCTTGAAATTTTTGAGGCCCCTTTCTGCCTGCCCATTATGCCGCCGCGAACCCACATCTCAAGTTGTGCTGCATCCTTAGTAGGGCAGGCCTACGCCATCTACAAGAGATCAGGCCAACAGCAAGTTTTCATCATGGAGCTCATGTAGCAGCTGGCATGAGAATTGAGGCCAACCTCGTCTTCGAATCAAGGCCTTACGCCACTCCTGGTTGAAAATCAGCCTGGCAGCACTCAATGCTGTTCGGTATCCATCCACCCAAGTCTCTTTACTTCTTCAATAACGCTTTCTTAAGCTCTTTCCAAAGTGTCATTCATCAACATGCTAAAAAGCGCCATACGTGAGCCGAATGGAAAAGCAACTCCTAATTACCGCAAGCCCCACCAGCTCTCGACTAGCAATCTAGAAGACCTACGCGGAAGCCGTATCTTCCACACTTCCAGAATCCCGCAAGCCCGCGCCCGCCCCCCGGCCCGCCCCCCGACCCGTGGCTTCTGCAAGAGCATCCGAACGGGCCGATGTGGAACTCCGTAGCATGTTCAAGATATCTTCTCAAATTAGTGCCGCTCGCAATAGCAGCACGGGAACTACCAGAATCGAAGACGGATCGTCTCCTGCGTCTTCTCGTCTTGTTGTGAGTGCGGCCAGGAACTGCCTCAAAAGCCGATCAAGGACGAGGCGATTGGACCTAGACATGATGGGCCGGACCGGAAGGTAGTCCGGAGACCCTCAAGAACTAGCCGCGTGTTAGACTCTTCGCCGAGGGAAATGCCAGAGAAGGATACCAGCAAAGCAGCAACGAAGAGAAAACGCAAGGCGTCGAAGAATTCAAAGGGGACGGCGACAAAAGATGCGAGACCGGGAGCTTCAAAGACGCAACAGACCCGGGATCAGGATAAATTGATGACCCCAGATCCACCAAAAGACAAGGGCAACGGTAGCTTACTTGTCAGGCCCAAGGCAGAGGCTGTGGACACAGCACTACCCGACAAAAATAATCCTACTCGGCAAGGTCCAGGTCCAGATCAGAAGCATGGTGGCTCCAAACCCAACGATAGCGTACCTGACAGTCCAGAGGGAGTGACTGTTAACAAAAAACTACCCGACAAAAAGGCCTCTCCAAAAGATTTGGCGACAACCTCTTCTAATTCTACTCGGCAAAGTCCAGGTCCAGATAGTAGCTCCAAAGGCAATGACAGCTTACTTACTAGGCCAGAAGTAGATACCTTAGACACAGAACTCCCCTCCAAACCCCTCCGTCCAAATAATATAGCCGCAATCTCTCCTGATACTTCTCCGCAAGGTCCAGATCAAGAGCCCAGTAGCTCTAAAGGCAACGACAACTTACTTGCCAAGCCAGAGATAGACACCGTAGACACAAAACGCCCCGACCAAAAGCCCTCTTCAAAGGATCCGCCAGCAATCTCTCCTGATTCGTCCAGATCAAGAACACGCTGGCTTATTGCAAGGACTCGCAAACTTCGCACGAAATCTTGTCCTCGAGGAAGTCCGCAAGGACTGCAATACACGGAAGACCTCCTATGTAGACGAGCCCAGCGCCCTGGCTCCAGCCGCACCCGCCGACAGGCCCGCCATTGTCGATCAAATGACACGGACAGATGCCGAGAAGAAAGACAGACGGGACTGGCTCAAGGACAAGTATCGCGAAAAGAGACGAGTAAAGCGGCGGAATGAACGGGAGCAGCAATCGCAGCAGAAGTCCTCCCGTCCGAGCGCGAAACTCAACCCTATGGCGAAAAATTTCCTTCCTGCTTCTTCCCCAGAGGCAGGCAGGCGCTAGAAGCGCCACGCCGCCACTTTTGGCACGCGATTAGATAGAACCTCTTACCGAAGTACCACGAATGCTTTTATCATCCTGACCTTACCACCACGGGACAAGCAGTTCACTTCGGCCCAACTCTGTTTGCCGATTGCCATATGGGGAATTCTCCTAGTCCACCCAGTTCACTCTGCACGACATGCAGCAGCATTGGTCCTGACCTGCAGCGCCTAATCATTCGCGGCGACCCAGATCGCATTTCTCCAAGCATACTTGCTGAGTCGCGGAAGGAGACGCTAATCCTTCTGAGGGACACAATCATCATCTTAGATACATCTCAGCACATACTGTCTCGCCGCTGGACGTGTCGGCTGTGTGGGTTAATCGCCGAAACCCTCGATGGGTTGAGCGACCCCGGCGCAGGCTGCTGCTTCCTACGATCCAGGGTTCCGTTTGCATCGAAGTTGGAGGAGTGGCACTATGGCCTTGATAACCCAACATCTCATTTACAAGTCGTTCACACTTATCAAGATGCGGACGGACTTGAGGCAGCGAGAGTCGCTTTGACTCAAAGAGACTTATGGGACGCCGACGCACCATTCCCGCCTTCGAAATCGAACTTCATCTACAATGAGCTTACGACGCTTCTCGAGTTACAGCCTGCTGTTAATAGTATACCCAGTACACTGGCACGCATGGATCATGTGGCCATCGTAGCAAGGAAGCAAGCTGGCGTAGGAGACCCTCGACTCACTGCGCGCTTTGTCAATCCATCCTGCGTTGATTTTGAATTGGTCCGTAGATGGATGCATCATTACCTGTGTAACCATCCTACTTGTCACGATGCATACAAGATTCGGGAGCCGCCGTCTGAGCACTTCTTTCTCATAGACACGCAGAAACTTTGCGTTCGCCTGGCGCCGTCCGACCCATTTACTAACGAAACATTAGACAATGTGTACGTCGCACTGAGCTACTGTTGGGGGCTTGCTACGTCCGGGGATTCACTGCGGCACACTAAGGAAAATTCTGCTTTCTTGGAGACCGAAGGATCCCTAGCATCACATGTAGTACCCAGAACCATCAGGGATGCCATGCTGTTTACAAAGAAGCTGGGTTTTCGGTACTTGTGGGTGGACGCTCTGTGCATCGTTCAGGATGATGACGCTATAAAGAGCAAGCAGATTAATAAGATGGATGCGGTATATTCTTGCGCTGTCCTGACCATCATTGCAGCCAGCAGTCCCTCTTCTGATTTCGGAATATCTGGCGTTCTGCCAGGCACCAGAAGCGGAGATGCTAAACAACAGGTCTTTTCATTTGGAGGCCTGAACTTGGTAACAATTCTCGACCACCCTCAAAATGGTAGCATCACAGACACGCCTTGGGCAAAGCGAGCATGGACATTGCAGGAACATATCTTATCTAGGCGAAAGATCTTTACCACTAACGAGCAAGTCTATTGGCAGTGCCTAGAGGCGTGTTGGGTTGAGGAGATAGCCCTTGAAAATGTTACGCCTTTGGAGTTTTCCAGGCATATCATCGGGCCGGCTTATTCGCTCAACTTAACCCACGAGCCTAGTTTCCACAGGTATGCCACCACCGTAGCAGAATACATGTCTAGGAAACTATCATTTAGATCTGACACTATGAATGCATTCTCCGGTATTATGAAAGCTTTTGAAGAGGCGGACGGTTCAGAGACTTTCCGCAAAGGCTTCAGATGGGGCTTGCCAATTGATTCTTTCAATGCAGCACTAAGCTGGGAGATGGAATGCTCTGACAGGGATCACGCCACTTTTACCATTGCATCCGAAGATGGTAGCTCTCACAAAGTGCCATATCCGAGTTGGAGCTGGATGGCGTGGTTCGGCACCACAATTTCAAGCCCTATCTGTTGGCAGGAGGGAGTGGGTTATGCAGCACCAGTTATTCAGTTCTACAGGGCCGACATAGGCGGTAACGTCCTTCCGATACTAGATGGCGAGCACAGCGTCCACGTTGCAGGATCTCCTACTATCGAGCAGATGTCCGACGACAACGGCAAGTACGAGAAGGGTGCACAACCGCGCAACACCTGGCGTTTATTTCCTCGTACAGTCAGGTCCTGCTTTGAAACGGGTGAAGAATACGGTATTGACTCCGGAAAACTTAAATGCTGGACGTCTGTCGCGAAATTAGTCGTCTACCGCAAGTCACGAGGAAATGAACGATATGTGTACTCGTATGGGACCTTCTGGTATCAAAAGAGGCTATCGTACCACATACACGTCAAAATTAACAGCCACGCTGGCTTAGATTGGCAAGATCCAACTGCGATCACGATCCAGTCACCAACTAAGAGATGGCAGTGGCCGCATTGGCCAAGAGAGCATCCAAGGAATGGGCCGTTTCAAGCCCTTACCTGGAGATCTCCGGAAGAGCAGGGTGACATTCATCCTATACGGCACGTATCGTTTCCTCTCCGCCAGGGCGATTTACAAGGTACGCATAATGAAAACGAGTATAAGTTCAGCCTGGATGGGGAGACTCGCTACATCGTGGCCGACTTCATGATCATTGGCCAGTCTGCAACAACACTCCAACGGCTACTGCGTGCTCTAGTCGTCAAATGGCGAGATGGAGTCGCGTACCGTATCGGATGCGCTTGGATAGACGAGCTTGACTGGGCGCTTAATGTCGAAAATAAGGAATGGAAGCTCGTTACGCTGGGTTAGAGACACAACGCACTTCGCGACGGTTTTTAACCCAGCGTGCTCTTTCAGCGTCAATTTAGCATGCATGTTCTCAGAGACAGATACATTACTAATACCTTGACGGAGTGTAAGATACTTGGAGTTATTAAAACATCTCTTTTTAATCTGGCCCAACGACCCTAGGACTCTTCATCTTAATGTTTATGTACTTAGGTAAAATTAAGATACTAGTTATATTTAAATTTACGTGCCTTAGGCCATTGGGTGTAAATAATTTAAGTTATAATATTATACGCTAATAACGCAAGCATGTGTTCCGGAGAGCACGTCTAACGTATTATCCCCCTAAGCGAAACACCCCCCCCCCGAAGCGAGATATACGCGTCTATACGCGCTCTTCTTCCCTACTAAATTACGCCTAAACCCGAAATTCCCCGTACAAATTAATATGTCCTTTCCCAAATTAAGTTCTTGTAAAACCAAAGTCTCTATATAAAAAGCTATATAAGACGTTAAATTAGGCGTTAAGCTATTAATTCGCAAAGCCTCCGGCATTTACGCATTACCCTATTCTACTATTGCGCATCGCCTTACTAGGCGTCTCCCTTAATACCTAGCTTATAAAACGCTACTATATCCTTATTAGGAAGATTAAATTATTAAATAGATATATAAATATTAGTCCTAGGGCCTTGCGATAAAGGTTAATATGCTTTCTATAATAGCGAGCTTGTTCTTAGTAAAAGGTAGGGTATTAAGTAAATACTAGGGAGGGATTTATATAACGCCACGGGCTCTATACTATTATAAGTCGCTAATTAGATTACTAGAGGGCCTAGAATAATAATCTAGTTATTATCTATAACTAGTGTTATGGGACACCTCTGTAATACCTTATATATATCTACCTGTTTCTACCTGTTTCCACTAACGTAGTAAAAAGAGACTAACTGCGAGATAATAATCTAATAGCAATCTGCTGTATTCTACTATATTTTGCCAAGTTTACTAAATCCTACTAAGTTCTGCCAGGACTACTACTTAAATCCTATTCTGCTCTATATACGTATTAACTAAGTAACTAAACTAATAATATATACCCTTTCTTCCCATTTCCTTACCTTCTCTCCTTATATAATATCTTAACTTTATTACGTAGTTTATATATATAGCTTAATAATATCTACTTTGCTATATATTATTACCGCTTATACTTACTCCGTAATACTATATTGCGTTAACCTTATATACTACCCTCTAAAATATAGAACAACCCTAAAGCCCCTATAATAGCCGCTAGCATTATATCTATACTCTAAGAACAATTAGTAGAGATATAGAAGTCCTTTATAGACGCCCTTATACAGAACTAAGCTACTTTAATGTAATAATAAGCTAAATAAGAGGCATAATACCTATAAATAATTAAGGACCTCTAAGAAGAAGTCCGTACCCTTAAGATGCTGTAAGAGCGCGAAGAGACTTTGGGGAAGATTTAAAGGAATAATATAAATTCTATCTAAACCTAAGGGTATATAGCTTTTGCAGAGAATAAGACGTTGCGTAAGGAAGAGAAAGGAACATAGGAAACGTGTAACTAAATATTTAAGGTCTTGACAGCAGATATATAGGCATAAGCCCACGCGGATTTTGATAGGTTTTGACCAAATTCCATTATATTAGTGGAATTTGGTAGAATTTAATTAAGTTAGCGGAATTTGGCAGAATTTAATTAAAGCGTCGGAATTTATCTATTGAGTATTTCATTAAAACATTCCTACTGTAACTGGGCTAGTCCTGTTATAGTACCCCCCCCTTTAGCCAAAGGTCTAAAACAATTTAAATTAGTTAAGAATTTATAACTTATTATATTATAAGCGTTGTAATATATTTTAAGTTCTTTTTAATTTTAAGTTTCCTGCTATTGTGTTTCGTGTCTTTATATTAGGTAGTAGTTGTTTACCTTTATATTATATCCATCTAGCTAGAGTAGGCCGCGAAGGATGGTCTTTATGGAATTCTTTTACTAGGGAAGGCGCGTCGGCCTTAATCTGTTTATAGGTTTCCTAGGTTTGTGTTTTATATCCTTCCCACTTAATAAGAAGTTTAAATTGTTTAAACTGTGTTTTCCATTGCATATTATTAATTAAGTTAATAAAGTAAGAATTGTTACCATTGTTAATAATTATAGGAGGTAGCGGTGGCACTTTGCAAGTTATAGGATTATGTTTTAAAGGTTGCAATAAGCTTACGTAAAACATTAGGTGTATTTTTATCTTAGTTAGCAGTTTAAGCTTATAGGCGTATAGGCTCAGTTTCTTCTTAATTTGGTATGGGCCCGTAAACTTCTAATTAAGTTTCTTTAAGGGCTGTTAAGTCTTTAGGTTTTATATACTTAGGTAGGTTATATTACCTTTCTTAAAGTCCTATGCAGGAGCTTATCCTTTGTTTATATGTCATTCCTATAACGTTTAAGCGTGTATTAATTTACTTTATAATAGTTCCGTTAACTGCTTTATTTAATTAGCGAAGTTATATATATTAATTAACTAGATCTGTTTAATTGTAGATCCTATTATATTAATTTTAGGTTATAGTTTAAATCTAAGTTAAGGGTCTTGTCTGTAGGTCGCGTAGAACGGCGTCACGCCTATTAATACGTTTATTATATTATTCGCGGTAAACTTAGCTAAAGGTAGCCATTTTTCCTAGTCATCTTGTAGGTAGGAGTAGTATATTTATAGGTATTGTTCTATAATCGCGTTTGCAATTTTAGTTTAACTATCTATCTCTAGATAAAATACAGTTAAGAGTTATATTTAAATGCTTAACTATTTACATAGGGCTTACTAGAAGTCTGAAACAAACTGGCTTCTATAGTTAGATATTATTAAGTTAGAAAGTCTATATAGCTTAAAGACGTGCTTAATAAAATATTCGGCTACTAATATTATATTAATTGAGTCTATAGGGATTATATATCGCATTTTGGTAAGGCAGTTAATAACTACTATAATATTTATAAACCTATTACTATTAGGCAAGTTAACCACAAAGTTAATTAAGATATCGCGCTATCTTTATATTGGAATTGGTAGCGGTCAAAGTACTCCTTGCTTTTTTATATAAGAGGTCTTTCCACGCACGTATATTCTGCATGCTCAAACGTATTTTCGTACATAGTTATGCATTATAGGCCAGTGATATGCTTGTTAAACAATCTTATAAGTCTTTACATGGCTAGGATATCCTACCATAGGGGAGTTGTGTACAAATTTAAGTATTTTAAATTATAAAGGTTTGGAATTCGGAACTACCATCTTCTATTAATAGTACAATCGGTTATTTTAAATCTTGTATTTAGTAAGTGTAATATCCTTATACTATCGTTTTCCTATTTAAATCGCTTTTATTATATCTATTATCCATACATTATTCTTATATTTGTATTCTATTAGCTTATTAATTTCCATTTCCCATTTATCAACTTCTAATTTATTTTTGTTAAATTCCATATCTAGAAATATAGGACGTGGTTTCTTAAAACATTTAAGAGGCAGTAAGATCTGTAATTAATTTATAATCTGTTCATCTAAAGCGTTTATAGGTAAGTCCTATAATCGTTATATTAATGTGTTAGGCTTTTAATTAAGTTTGCCCGGTTAGTATATAATCTTAAAGTTAAATTATAAGAGGTATTTAGCCTAACAAATTTAGTACTACGTTAATTGCTTTATAGTTATAAAGTACTGCAGATTCTTATAGTTTGTTAATACGCGTATTAGGAACAACAATCCTTTAAGTTCAGGACGCCATTATTTAAAGTATCTAACAATTGCAAGCAGTTCCTTATTGTATATCTTATAGTTTAATTTAATAGGGGCGAGTTTCCGGAAAAGAAAGGCTACTGGACGTAGTTCGCCATTTTTATTATATTATAATAACACTCCCCCTAGCGCATGATCTAACGAGTCCGTTTTAACAATATATTTAAGGTTAAGGTTAAAGTAAGTAAGGATTAGAGTAGTTATAAAGTGATATTTTAAGTTCTTAAAAGCTTGTTTGTATCTAGCGGTCTATTTAAATTTTATATTCTTCTTTATTAGGTTTACTAATAGCTAAGCAATTTCTAAGAAGTAGTTAATAAATTATTAATAGAAATTTGCAAATCCTAGAAATCTTTAAATATTCTATACATTGCTAGGGCTTTCCTAGTTTATAATTGCAGCAACTTTCTTAGGGTCCATTTTAATTCCATCGCGGGATATAATTAAGCCTAAGTATATAACCTTAGACGTATAGAACTTGCATTTCTTAATGTCATATTATAGGCCCGCGTTTTATAAGTGTTTAAGGACTATTTTAATGTGTTTCCAATGTTTAGAAAGCAAGGACGAGTAAATTAAGATATTATTAATATACGCAGTAATAAATACATTAAGGAATTCACAAAGCGTATTATTAATATATTACTAAAACGTACTAGGACCGTTCTTTACGCTAAATAGTATTACTAGGTATTTAAAGAGTCCCCATTATATATAAAAAGCTATATACTTCTTATCTCCTTTATATATATAAATTTTATTAAAGGCAGCGATTATATTAAGCTTTGTAAAGTACTATACCTTTACTAATTAGTTAAGCGTCTCTTAAATTAAGGGAATTGGATATTAGTTTTAAATTATAATTGCGTTTAGAGCTTAATAATAATTATTATTATTCATTACTTAACGTCCGATTTGGATCCCTATTAGGCCCATACAGACTACTCCTTATTTACATATAGGGAGAAAACTCTACCTAAGAAAACCTTATAATCCATCTCCCTGCCTTTTAGGACTCACCTGCTTAGCGCCTATAAGTTACTAGTAGTACTCTTCTACCTTACTTTTTAACCTCCTTAGGAACCACTGCTGCTGTAACAAGCCTATGGACGCGCTAGTATTGTAAACTTTACTCTACTACTATAGAATCATTAGGGGGCGCCTATAACTCGCCCCTTTGCCCTCTATTACTATTTCCTTTGCAACCCAGAACTGGTCTAGTATATTTTAGCTAATAAGCCACTAGGTGACCGCTTTAAGGCCTTTTTATATTAAGAGCAGTGTAGTATAGTTCTCTGTGCCAGCTACTAAGAGTATTACTTCTTAGTTAGTATATAGGGGGCATAACAGTATTACGTGTTTTAGTGTCTGTCTTAGCCAGCTACATTTATATCTTAGGCTACCTACTAGGACACCTACCCAGTAGAGCTAATCTTTTAGTCCTATTATTCCTATTCTTAAAAGTATTGCCATTATATTTTCTGCCTTTATTAGGCCTTTTTAGAGCCCTTAAGTATTTACCCTCTATGGCGTTAACTATACTACAGCTTGGGTTCCTCTTACCTAAGTTAGCCTCTATACCTTTAACTCCCATATACCTCTCCAGCGTTAGTCCAACCAGTATTATATTATAGTGGATGGTTTCCTAGTATTCCTTTATACTCTACTTTAGCTCCTTTCTCTCTCTTGCTGTTGTCTTTACTAGCCTCTTATACATCTTCCTTCCTCTTCTATATGGACCTAGGCCCTAAAGCAGCACCATTCTTCTTCTACTTTCTTTACCTATTTCTCTAATATATCTTCCCTACTTTGGGGTTATTGGTTTATTCTCCTATAGGGCACCCTTAGGTCCCTCCATAGTTTATTTAGGTATGTCTTAATATACTTTATAACATTAGAGTTATATTTATTTTATGCCCTTTATATTATAGCGGCTTTAATATATAGTTATAGGGGGGGGATATTGGCTTCCTTCTCTAGCAGTGCTATGGCCGTTTGCTTATACCCGCCTATTATACTCTAGAGGTAGGCTATTTAGACCTTTTAGAGTGGTTTAAGGAGTAACTTAGGGGGGCCTTTTTTAGTTTCTTTAATGGCCTAAACACTGGATTTATACGTTATGGTTGGCCAGATAACTGCTGTATATAATAGGCGTAACCTCTAGAAGCATAGGCCCCATATAGAATTAACAATCCTAGATAATATAATATACTATACTTAGCCCTTATAGGCCGCTTGCGCTATATATACGCTCTACTAGAGCTTACTATCTACCTATACTCCTAATACCCTTAGGCCCTAAACTAGTTAACCCCTAAAGCCTTAGATGTAGATTATATGCTAGAGATCTATAGATTGGTTACGTTTTCTTATAAAGTAGATTAGCTGGTATTTCTCTAGTAAGAATTAGACTCTATATTGTCTTGCCTATTCTATATAGGTGTTATAGGCTTTCTCTAGTATTCTGTAATTCTTTACGGCTATTGGCCTATATATAATTAGGTTTATATTATTAATAAAGCCTATCCCCTAGGTCGCCCCTTCCTTAAAGAAGTTAAGTAGGTTATTTATAAAGAAGAGGAAGAGTATAGGTGAGAGGGGTAATCCTTATAGTATTTCTATTACAACTACAACATCGGCAAAATATGGTACCCTACCAATGGCCTTAATGGTTGGTGGTTGACGTAATTGGCGCGCAGTTAAGGGCATTTGGCAACTTAACCAACTAGCCTATGTCGTGTTTTTTTGACACGCAACCTGCGCGCAACCTATACGCAACCTACACGCAACCTGCAATTATAATTGTATTTAGAGCCATCTACCTCTTTTGTACTAATAGTATATTTTAGATAATAAACAAAGGCTACTTTAAAGCTATTTATAAGGCTAGCAAAGCAAATTGTATACACTTCTTTATACAATCCATTATATTGTTTTAGACAATTTAATATAATATCCTAACTATTTTATAATATATTCTAAAAGCATAAGACCTTTTCTGCTCTCCCTACAACAATAATATACTATAAGTATTTAGCTTTGCTAGCATAGCATATATATATAGCCAAAAAGTAGCTACTAAGAGTAGCAGATATAGGCCGAAAGAAAGGTAGATTAAGAGCTAGTATATACAATAAGGAAGCCGCAGTCATCCTATAGGAGAGTATAGAAAGTCCTACACCTAATCTTCTACTAAAAACTCTACTAGCTCCTCTATACTAGAGTCCAAAGCATATATTATAAACTTTATATACTGCTCCTTATTCTTAATTAAATTTAATGTTGCTTTTCCGTTACTATACCAGCCATAGCTGTCCTCTACAAGGCTATAGTACTACTTAAATTGTGTAAATGACTTATTAGATTTAAACCTTTCCGGCCTAGGCTTGCTGGTTCCTGTATTTAGGATAAAGTAGTACACTGGGGCGGAGGATATATATTCTGCTAAATCTAACGAACTTAGCTAGTTCCAAAAGTTAAATTAGCAAATATTGTAGTAGTAGTAGGGCCCTAGATTTTCTAGCTTACTCTAAAGCTCTCCCTTTAAAATAGACTTGGTGGACTAGTCTAGCCTACTTTAGAGCTCTCCATTTGGGACAGACTTAGTAGACTAGTCTAGCCTACTCTAAAGCTCTCCCTTCGAGATAGACTTGGTAGATTAGATAGTATAGCCCGGCTTACCAATAAATAGCCTAAGTTAATAATCGCGTCAGTTTTGTTATTACTAAGGCTTGTAAGGAACCTCTCTTTTACATCATCACTTAGATCCGCTATAAGGTTATTAAGGTTATCTTTATACAGGTTCTTAATAATTTCTATAGTTGATTAATCCGGCATTAGGCCCGCAGCATATTTAATAACTGTAGGCTAAAGCCGCAGCCAGATTCCAGATTGCCGTTTTCTAAACATCTAGTTCTAGCTGCCTAAGAGGTTAACATAGGCTTCTACAACAGGTTAGAGAATAATAATAGGTAGTAAAACACTAGATATGCACTAACCGCTAACAATAGTGCCATAAAAGTTGTCCGTTCCCTTAGACCCAGTTCTATACTCCCTAATTGCATAATATATTACTGTTAAAACAAAAGTAATAGTGTTGCCGGTAAGCTTTTTAAACATATTATAAGAGTAGGGTAATTATTATTATTATTATTCATTGCTTAACGTCCGATTCGGATCCCTGTTGGGCCCACGCGGACTACTCCTTATATACATATAAGGAGAAAACTCTATTTAAGAAAACCCCGTGATCCGTCTCCCCGTCTTTTAGGGCTCGCTTGCGAGTCACCTACGAGTCACTAGTGGTGCTCTACTACCTTACTTTTTAACCTCCTTAGGAACCACTGCTGCCGTAACAAACCTACGGACGTGCTAGTATTACACACTATACTCTACTCCTGTAGAGTTATTAGGGGGCGCCTATTACTTGCCCCTTTGCCTTTTATTACTATTTCCTTTGCAACCTAGGACTGGTCTAGCACATTTTAGCCAATAAGCCACCAGGTAGCCGCCTTAAGGCCTTTCTATGTTAAGAGTAGTATATTATAGTTTTCTATGCCAGCTGCTAAGAGCATTGCTTCTCGGCTGGTATATAAGGGGCATAACAGTATTACGTGTTTTGGTGTCTGTCTTAGCCAGCCATATTTACACCTTAGGCTACCCACTAGGACACCTACCCAGTAAAGCCAATCTTTTAGTCCTATTATTCCTGTCCTTAAGAGTGTTGCTATTGTATTTTCTACCTTTATTAGGCCCTCTTAGAGCCCTTAGGTATTTACCCCCTATAGTATTACCTATGCTATGGCTTAGGTTCCCCTTGCCTAAGTCTACCTCTATACCTTTAACTCCTATTTATCTCTCTAGCGTCGGTCCAACCAGTATTATATTACGGTAGATGGTTTTCTAGTACTCTTTTATACTCTACTTTAGCTTCTTTCTCTCCCTTACTATTATCTTTACTAGCCTCTTACGCGTCTCCCTTCTTTCTCTATATAGGCCTGGGCCCTAGCGCCGCACTATTCTTCTTCTACTTTCTCCACCTGTTTTCCTAATATATCTTCCCTACTTTGGGGTTATTGGTTCCTTCTCCTATAGGGCACCCTAGGGTCCCTC
>Ga0307507_10008430_pt1 | contig 14266 bp, 19 predicted proteins | sample 7_EM_MG_FD_207223 | JGI IMG/M metagenome (GOLD analysis project Ga0307507, IMG submission 207223) | Populus trichocarpa ectomycorrhiza microbial communities from riparian zone in the Pacific Northwest, United States - 7_EM | ecosystem: Host-associated > Plants > Roots > Unclassified | place... | reverse complement strand
TCGGTTCAGTCTTGGGTTGGTGGGGGGGGGAGGCGGAGGGGAAGCGTTTGGGATCATGTCCGGGGGGGAGCCGGTTTTTGTATCTGAGATGTATTCGCCTAAGGCTCGTATGAGGTGGGGTTCGGTCCATAACGTGGCGTTGCGCCCGAGGGAGGAGAGCTCTTTTGGTAGGAGGTCTCGGACCCTTGTGCGGGCGGGGCAGGTGAGGATGGCGTGCTGAAAGGACTCTGGCTCTTCTCTGCAGCGGGGGCAGGTAATGTCGGGGTTCTCGTCGAACCAGGAGGGGTGGGCGGCTCGGTAGCTCTTCGCCGCTCGCATTTGATGGATTCTCCCTACCACGAACTTCTCCAGACCCAGAAAGGGGTGTGGGGAGAGGGAGCGGGGGTATCCATTGTAAGGGGGCGTGGGGGCGTTGGTGGCCCAGTCGTGGAGGGGCATGTTCCTAGCGCAGGCCCGGAGGGCCTGGTAGGTCTTTCTCATGAGCTCGGGGGGGGAAGGCTTGTCCCGGGTGGGGGGGGAGTGTGTAGGATGAGAGGGAAGCGTGTGAGACCTTCCTGCAGGGGTAGGGTGAGGTGCGCTAGGGCGTCGACCGGGAGGTGCTTTCTTAAAGGGCGTGAGGGAACTGTTGTCCGCCAGTCAAGGGGGAGGTAGACGGACGAGAGGCTCTTCGTGAGGTGTCTGGACGAGTCCTGGGCCCTGAAGGAGGAGGGGAGGGGATGGATTGAAGGAGCCTGACTGAGGCTGGGTTGGCGTTTGGGGGGGTGCAGGCGATTCTGAGAGCGGCTAGGCACCTTCTGTATCTGCAGTCGGAGATGATCGGAGGTAGACAGGCCTTGCGGGACAGGATGGAGGTAGGAGTGGAGTAAAAGTTGTTTGTTGTCTATCTCTAGACTCTGTGCCAGAAGCTGTTCATGCCTCTGAGCGCGGAGGAGTTCGGGGTGAGGAGGTCTACCCCGTCTGTAAGTATGGGTAGGAGGAGGCCATTGGCGATGCGGTGGCATAGGAAGGGTCTAACGCCCGCCCCGGGGAGGACAGGCGCTTGACGAAGGAGAAGATGGCCTGGGCCAGGGATAGCCTGTGCCTGAAATGGTGGGCGGAGGTGAGGGCGGGGGTAAACCAGTAGCCTAACCACCTGCATCAGCAAAATGTAAAAACCACATCAGCAAAATGTAAAAACCACATCAGCAAAATGTAAAAACCACTCCTGGTCCACCAAGGGGGGTTATGGTCCCCCTGGTCCTCATGGTCTACCCTGATCCACCCTGATCCACATTTTCGGTAAAATTTCCAAAAGTGTGGATCAGAGCGGATTGGTGTGGACCTCGTGGACCACGGGGACCACGACCCCCCTTGGTGGACCAGGAGCGTTCAGGACCACCTTGGACCACGCTCCGACATTTCCCTGATGCAGTCCTGATCCACCAAGGGGGGTTATGGTCCCCCTGGTCCTCCTGGTCCACCCTGATCCTCCCTGGTCTACATTTTCGGTAAAATTTCAAAAAGTGTGGATCAGAATCGATCTGGGTGGACCAGGAGCGTTCAGGACCACTGTGGATCACGCTCCGACATTTTCCTGATGCTGACAACTTTGGAGGGGTGGAAGAACTGGCTTTCCAGCGCAATAGGGGCTGTTGAGGGGGGGTCTTCTCGCTCGGGGTTCGCCAGTGGATTAGTTCGGTTTTGGGGACCGAGAAGGACACGCCTATGTCTCGGCCCCTTGCGGCGATGGTGGTGAAAAGTCTTTGCAGGCGGCGTATGTTGCTCCTATGGGAGAGGGAGGCTACCGTCATCGAAAAGTCATCGACGTAAAAGATCATAAGACCTTTGGGAATCAAGATGTGTAGGGGGGCGACGTATAGGAGGAAGCGAAGAGGGGAGATAGGGGATCCCTGGGGTGTGCCCACGGAGACCGGGGAAGGAAGGTTAGGGGAGCCTTGGAAAACCAGGGTATAGGTCCTTTCAGTCAAGGAGGAGGATACCCAATTGACCAAATAGGAGGGTATATGGGAGACCAGGAGTCTGGGTCTGAGGGTGGAGGCATTGACGTTGTCGAAGCCAGCTTTGATGTCCAGGAAGAGGGTTGAGACATTCGACCTGGGTCTTTGGAGGGTTTTTACTTCGGGTGTGAGGGCGAAGCAGGCGTCGGAGGAGCTGAGTCCGGGCAGGGAGCCACACTGGTTCGGGTGGAGCAGACCTTTGGATCTAGCAATGGCGGACAGTCTGACCGTCATGACCCCTTCAAGGATTTTTGAAATGGTTTTGAGGAGGACGATGATGCGGGAGGGGCGGGGGAGTCGTAGGAGGCCTTGTCAGGCTTGTTTAGGACTACCCCATTGGCCGTTTTCAACGAGGGGGGGTGATAGCCGAAAGCTACCAGGGAAAGAGGTGTTCGAGGAAGATTGCGGGGTTGATGAGGTTGACCCTTGTCCATACGGCGTAGGGGATCCCGTCGGGGCCTGGGCCTGAGGAGGGAGAAGATTTGGAGAGGGTGAGTTTGATCTCTTCCTTGGTGAGGGGGGTAGCTGAGGGGTTCTTTGTTAGACGACCTCTGCTGGGTAGAGGGCTCTTGGGGGGAAAGAAATGGTCCAGTAGTGCTTTGTTGATTGTAACCGGATTTGAGGCGTCAGAAAGGGAGGGAAATCTGGGGGTCTTTCTTGGGGCGACCAGTTGCTTGGCCGTCCAGATGTTGCTTGGGGAGGGCTTTGCAAGGAAATCAGCCCAGTAAGAGGCTTTCGCCCTTTTAATGGCCTTGAAGTAGCCAAGTTTGGACTCTCTTGCTATAGTGTAGGTGTCGGGGGTCCGGAGCTTCTTGGTCCTGCGGGCGGCTTTCGTAAAGTCTTGCCGGTGGGAGGTCAGAGTGGGGTCCACGAGGCTTTGGATTTTGGGGAGGGGAGTAAGCGGGGTGCGGTGGCTTCGATTGTTGTCGTAAGTGCGGAGAGGGCTGAGGAGAATTCCTGGTCGAGTTGGTTGTGGGTGGGAACGTCGGGGGGGAAGGACTAGCCCGTTCTTGAGTTTATCAGTTAGGCCTGACCAGGCGGCTTCTTGCCAGCGTGGTCTAGGTCTAGCTTTATAGGGAGAAGGGGGGCGTATGGAGATCAAAATGGGGGTGTGGTCGGATCCCGTAGAAGGGAGGGACGACGTGTCCCAGGAGCGGATGGCGGGGAAAATATGTGGGTTGGTGAGGGCCAGGTCGATGGCGCTTGATCTGTGGGTTCCTATGAAGGGGAACCGGGTGTAAATACCTGGGGTGTTTAGGAGTGTGAAGCCTAAGTCTGCGGCTCGGTCAAAGTATGGGGCGGAATCTCTTCCTTCTTTCGAGGAAAGGGGCCTGGAAGGGTCGGTTGCTGAATTGTGGATGTTGAAGTCGCCTGCAACTAGATATGGGTATTTGAGGTCCAAGAGGGACGACTCAGGGAAACTGAGTGGGGGGCCGGGAGAGTGGTCTGGCATAGGAGTTGCCAATCTTGAAGCGGGGAAATTTTGTGCCGAAACAGCCTTGCGGGGTAAAAACATCTAACGTCATGAAGTCATCTGTCTCTGGGGGAAAGAAAGGTAGTACTGCGAATTCCTGCAGAAATTTTTGAAATACGTAGCAGGCCACTCTGGGCCTAGCAACGGGAGGGGCGAAGGATTTAAAACCTCAAAAGCTAGGAAGAAATCTCATGGAGAATGGAATATCTTGTAAAAGAACAGGGGAGCCTTCCGCTAGGGAGGAAAATAAGGAAAGAAAGACATCCCAGCTTCCCAGGCTGTTGTGTTGAACGAGGGTGAGATTGGTCGCCAGAGGCAGTCCTTGGCGTCAGGTAAAGCAGGGGTTTTTAATCATCTCCGGGACGAACCTGAGGGCTTGGAGGGAGTTACTGGTGGCGGGCCCAGGCCAGTAGGGGCTGGCTGGGACCCACTGGGGGGGGCGGGAGCGTCTCTGGATTGGTGGAGAGGTCTGGGGGTGGAAGGGTCGATAGTCCAGGCTGGTGGGGCTTCTGGGGTGGTGGGGGCTGGGCGGCCATCGTTGCCCACATCCATGGCCTCTTCACTGTCGGAGGAGATGTCGGATAGTTCTTTGTCAAAAGGAGGGAGGGACTCGGATTGAGGAGTGGGGATTGGTCTAGCCCCGCATTCTCTGGAGAAGGCATCGTGGTCGTCACCACAGTTGGGGCAGTGGGGGGAGGAGCTGGGGCAGCAGCCCGGGACGGCCTTGCAGTCGCTGCCTTTGGGGAATGTGGGGTTTTGCCATCTGTGAGCCAAGCGAGTATGATGAAGCGCACAGTAGGGGCAGGTGGGGTGCTTTTGGGTGCATCAGGCAGAGGCGTCTCCGAATCGATAGCAGTTGGTGCATTGGGTGTACCGGTTAGCTTGCGTCATATTCTCAACCTTAAGACACTTTGAAAAAGTGGAAGAGGGCTGGGAGGATGATGGGAACGTCATAGGGGTTGACGGAGACAACCACCGAAGTGGCCTGCTTTGCCCGCCTAGCAGCTCGGTCATGGTTAAGATACCTGGCCGCGCCAATCTCCACTTCCTTCGCGTTGTAGATGGAGTCCTTGATGAAAGTGAAGAGATGTTCGTCGTTGTCTGGTAGGACGTGGGTCGGGATTGAGTGAATTGCCAACTGTACAGCGGTTGGCGCCTGGGTAAATGTAAGCCATGGGTTATCTCCGACGGGGAAGGACTGGTTGAGGCTGCGGGTGAGAGCGTCGAAATACCGGGTGTGGGATTCCGTGGGGGTGTTGGGGTTGGTGTCCGTGAGGGAGACAGCGCCTCGGTTGTTGACCTTTGCGATGAAGCCCTTCGGGAGGAGGCAGTTGGACTCGGAGGGGTGGCAGCAGCTATGTCGGGGAAGGTAGTGACTATGCGTTGAGCAAGCGCATGGGGAGCGGGGCTGGTTCTAGCAGCGAAAAACGTCTTGAGGCCAAGGGAAGAGACGATGAGGTTTTTATTTTCTTGTTCCCATCTCTCGCTAACTCTGTAGCCGAGGCTCCTTTAGTCTTTTGCTTTTTTTTCTGGGGCCGGAGCTGGCCACTTTGCGTATAGGTGGGAGCAGTTCTTGGAGCATAGTCCATCTGGAGAGTGGCAGGGGTCAAAATGGAAAGGTCACATTGACCGGCATGGTACTGCTCTGTCTCCCAACAGTGTGGGAAGGCCTTGGCATACAGCTCGGGGATGCCGAACATTTTCTTGAGTTTGGTGTCGTTTGAAGGACAGTGGATAAAGAAGTCGATATTCCCTTGGGGGAGGGGGGGGGGTGGGCCAATGGGGGGGGGTGGAAGGGAGTATGGGGTGGGGAAGGGAGGCTGCTGAGTTGGGCAGGGGGGGGGGTGACCTCTTGTAGGGAGGCGTTGTGTTGGGGCCGTGAGGGCCGTGGGGTGAGTGGTGGGGGCTGTGGGGCCAGCCGTAGGGTCCGTCGTTGTCATCCAATGTGACAGGTCACGTAGGGCGGATTGTGGTGGGCGGATTTCCTCGTGGGTTGCTGATTCGTTGGCAATCTTAGAGGCGAGGTCCTGGGGGTTGGAGCGGAGCCCCTGATTTTCTCTGCGGATTTCAGACAGCTGGCTGTTGACAGTGTCTAGTTGGGTGGTGATGGCCACGATGTCAGAGACGGTGGTACAGGGGATAGAGAGGATGGAGCTTTCGCCGGCGGTGATCGTTTGGAGTGCATGACGGGAGAAGTCCTGGACCAAGTCGGGGTTCAACTAGGGGCGATTCCAAGTTTCCCTGAAGCTTTCTGCCAGGAAGGCGAGGGGGAGGGATGGTTGAGCTGAGGGAGAGGGGAAGGGAGGTTCCTGGAGGCGGGTGTGTTGGCACGGGAGATGGCAGCTGCCAAGGCCTGATTGTCTGGGGGGATGGGTTGGATCTCGATGTTAGGCATACCGAGAAATCCAAACCCATAAGACTCACACACAGACCCCTGCGTACCGACTAGTCCGAAGTACAAAAGATACATCTCAGTCTAGCTTAAGACGATAGTCACGTGCCTCCAACTATAAAGTCAGGTGTTCGATTCACAGCCGCGTCATAGTTATTATTAGTTAAAATATAATTATACGACAAGTCATAAACATGACGGCGATAATAGCGCAAAGACGTCTGAGAGATTTAAGTGTGCGTTCCCGTTTTTAGAATATTCATTGGATAGGGACGAAAGTTCTCTAAGATGATGGACGGAATCAGAATAAAACACTTAAGTAAAATATCCTATGACGATACCAGGAGACACATAGCGGAGACCTCCGGGCCCGCTCAGAACCAGTTAGTACGAACATAAGATAGTGAGCGCAAATTGCTATTCGAGCGACTGCTGCCACAAGTCAGTTCGGAAACCTGATGCGCAGACAGTGACAGACTCTCGCCCATTGAATGGTCTGACGCCTTTCAAGTTGGCCGCTTCATATACGGTTCGGTGAAGAGATATTATTATTACATTGGCATTAGTCGGCTACGTGTACTCTCGACTGACCTATTATCCGTGGGACTGACACACCCTCACAATGATATGGTAGTCTAAGTCTTCATAATGTGAGCATGGATTCGAACAGTTGTCAGGGTCAAGAGGTGTTCGCACTTACGAGTTCAGAGAAAATTAGTTCTGTCGATACTTAGTTAGTATGGTAAGAATATGTAGCTTGGCTTAGTTGGTATACTCTGTGACTGTAGATATGAGGTCCTGAGTTCAACTCTCACTGAAATCAAGGTTATTTTGACAATTCTTGGAGGTGGAAATCATTGAAGATACTTCTGAGGGATGCTCATGTAGCACAGAAAGGAGACGTGATCTTATCAATATAATCAGTTTCCAACTATTATTTCCTCATTACCTTTACACTACGCGAGTAACTTAGTTACACTTTACCACGAGCTTTCCTAGACAAGATTCTCCATCTATAAAACCAGAGGAGGATACGGCCTAGTCCGGTACTACAAGTTATCATACCGGCTACCCCTAACACTCCATCAGAGAACCGAGTGAGGGGGCGGAGCGGGCTGAGTTGTCCTGTCAGCAAAGCGGGGTGTGCATTTGAGTAGAATGTAGGAGGGGGGTGGTACAGGGCGAGGAGCTTGTCTAATTCTACTAGTACTAGTACTCATTTATATACAGGCTTCCGAGTTCTCTCCCCCATGCCCTGGCCCCATCCGGCCACCCAATTCAGACCTGAGAGTAACTCTATGAGTATTGATCTCATGGAGACGTCCCTCCTACCACAATATAGCTCGCGATAAGCCCAACAACCTCCAAAACACAGAATTGGAATATGTCCAGTGGTTGTGGAGGAATCAGCCATTGAGTGAAATTCCGCCAGCATACTCCCCAAGACTCCCTCTACAGCAGACAGTGACTTGCTGACCTCTCATGCAATAGGCACGTACTTTATACCGTTGTGTAGCAAGCGATGACCCCAACAACCTCCAGGCAACAGAATTGCAATACACACAACGGCTGGGAAGGAATCAGCCATTAAGTAGAATTCCGCCAGGGTAGTACCTCCACAGAAGACAACAACTTCAGGGTTTTGATGGCGCAGAGAGGTACTTTATACCGTTGCGTAGCTGGCGAAGGGCCCAACAACCTCCAAGAAACAGAATTGAAATACACTTAACGGTTGTGGAGGAATCAGCCATCAAGTAGCATTCCGCCAGGATACTACCTCCACACAGGTCAGCAACATCCTGAGTTTTCATGTGACAGAGATGAACCCTATACCCTTGTGTAGCTAGCGACGAGCCCAACAACCTCCAGAAGGCAGAATTGGAATATGCCATGCGGTTGTGGAGGTATCAGCCATCGACTAGAATTCCGCCAGGGTACTACCTCCAGACAAGTCAGCAACCTCCTGAGTTTTCAGGCAACAGGGACGAATCTTATACCGTTGAGTAGCTAGCGACGAGTCCAAAAACCTCCAGAAAAACTAAATTGAGATACACCCTGTGGTTGTGGAGGAATCACCTATCGAGTAAAATTCCGTCAGCATACTATTAGGTGTAGCCAGTGTGATAACTAATTTACCGGACTAGGCCTGGACTGGAGCGGATTACTAAACAAGAACCTTGTCTAGGAAGACTCATAATAAAGTGTAACTAAGTTACTTGTATAGGATAGGTAAAAAGTAATAGAGCAGCAAAGATTTGTGTCACGACTTTTTATATTGATAAAATCACTTCTCCGTTCTGTGCTATGTGAGCATCCCTCGGAAGTATCATAAATAATTTTCACCTCCAAGAATTATTAAAATAAGCTTGAATTCAGTGGGAGTTGAACTCAGGACCTCATATCTACAGTCACAAAGTATACCAACTAAGCCAAGCTACATGTGCTAACCATACTAACTAGGTATCAAATAAACAAAGTTTTCTGAACTCTAAGTGCGGACACCTCCTGACCCTGACAACTATTCAATCCCATGTTCACATTATGAAGACGTAGACCTCATATGATTGTAGGAATGTGTCTGTCCGGTGGATAATAGGCTAGTCTAGAGTACATGTAGCCGACTAATGCCAAGGTAATAATATCCCTTCACCAAACCGTATATGAAGTGGCCAACTGCTCAAGCGTCAGACCATTCCATCTGCAGGAGTCTGTCACTGTCCGCGCATCAGGTTTCCAAACTTACTGAGGATAGCGATCGCTCAAATAGCAATTTGCGTGCACTATCTTATATTCGTACTGACTGGTTCTGAGCAGGCCTGGAGGTCTCCGCTATGTGTTTCATCTGGTTTCTTCATACAAAATAATTCTTAAGTGTTTGTTCTGATTCCGTTCGTCATCCCAGGGAACTCTCGTTCCTACCTTGTGGGCATCCTAAAACAGGAATGCACACTTAAATCCCTCAAACTTCCTTGCACTATTATCGCCGTCATTTTTATGACTTGTTGCATAATTATATTTTAACCAATAATAACTCTGACGTGGCTGTGAATCGAACACGTAACCTTATAGTCGGAGGCACGTAACTATCATCTTAAGCTAGACCAAGGTGTATGTATCTGGGTGCTTGTGTTCGGGCTGGTTGGTCCGTAGGGGACTATGCGTGAGTTTTGTGGATTGGATCTCTTGGTATGCCTAACACATACTACCTAAGACTCCCTCCACCGCAGACAGTGACTTCCTGAGCTTTCATGCGATAAGGACGTACTTTATACTATTGGGTAGCTAGCGATGAGCCCAACAACCTTCAAGAAACAGAATTGGAATACGCCCCGCGGTTGTGGAGGAATCAGCCATCGAGTAAAATTCCGCCAGGGTAGTACCTCCACACAGGTCAGCAACTTCCTGAGTTTTCATGTGATAGGGACAAACCATATACCATTGTGTAGCTAGCGACAAGCCCAACAACCTCCAGGAAACAGAATTGGAATATACCCAGCGGTTGTGGAGAAATCTGCCATCGAGTAAAATTCCACCAGGGCTATCCAGACCTCCTCCACAGAAAACACCGATTTCATGAGTTTTGATGTGACAGAGACGTGCCTTATACCAGCGTGTAGCTGACATTAATCCCAACAACCTCCAGAACACAGAATCGAAATCCGTGCAGCAGTTCTGGAGTAATCTGCCATCGAGTATAGGCGATCGCCAGCCCTCTAACTCCACGAGTATTGACGGTGTGAGGATGAGCCTTATACCGGCGTGTAGCTGGCGTTGAGCTAAGTATTCTCCAAGTTACTGAGCTCGAATTGGTGAAGTGGTTGTGGAGTTGAACTCTGGGGAGTCTAGGCAACCGGGTTTGAAGAGGGGGAAAGTGTCGCATCGCGTCAAAGGCTAAGTGCCGAGATACCACAACAACTGTCCTAGTAAAGACTGTCCTAAGTATCAGTCGCTTTCAGAGTGGAGTGAGCTGGTATTTTCGCTCTCTGAAAGATCAAGTTCTGAAAATAGAACTTGCTCAGCTGGTATGATTAGCATAATATTAAGATGAAGAGTACAGTGGTTTTCTCACCTTGCGCCCACACTAACCTCATTAACTTTGCCAAGACTAGTCCTTTTCTAAGTGTCAGAAAGAAGGCTGAAAAGCCATGGTGGTGGCGGGTAGTCTCCAGGGGTTATTCTTGAAGCAGAGTGAATAAGTGGTGAATCCGGAGGTGCAATAGTGTTATCAAGTCCATCCAGAAGCATGGGAGATGACCCAGTATGGCAACTGTGCTCCGGATGCACTTTAGTGTGGCAATGGACGCAATAATCAATAGTGCGCACATCCAAATGCATAATATGTGCATCTGATGTAAGATTTATTTTTGCTGATGTGATTCTTCTTCTTTTGATAATTATTTACCTTACCCCGCTTTAGCTTTGCCTCATATAGCTCTTGCACAGTCGGCAACACTCCTTCTTCCGCCATGCTTCAGATGGCTGAGAACATGATTAGCAGTAGGAAAAAACCTTCCAATAGGCCACAGTCGATTTCTCCATTTTCTTCTTTTTGAAACTGCCTTGTCAGACACGAACACAGTTACCAATAGTCGCTACGATGGAATGGGGTCTACCCCTATTCACTCTACTTCTCTGCAGTCGGATCCCCTGGCATGATACTGCCTATACTCTATCTAGTATCTTACTACACTCTACTACCAAGGGCTTGACCACGGCTCACCCTGGCTCTCCCCTAGGAGGATGGTGTTAGGGGTAGCCGGTATGGTAACTTATGATACCGGACTAGGCCTTAGGCTCACGTGGTCCGATAGATGGAGAATCTTGTCTAGGAAGGCTCGTAGTAAAATGTAACTAAGTTACTTGCGTAGTATGAAGATAATGAGGAAAATAATAGTTGTAATTTTATTATATTAATAAGATCTCTTCTCCGGTGCTTGATGATTCTGTTTAAGCAAGGGAGGCACTTGGATATTTATATTCCGCGTCTGAGTGTTCGCAGGCCACATGTCTTAACCATACTAACTAAGTATCGACCGAACAAAGTTCTCTGAACTCGTAAGTGCGAACACCTCTTGACCCTGACAACTGTTTAATCCATGCTCACATTATGAAGACGTAGATTACCATAATATCGTGAGGGTGTGTCAGTCCCGCAGATAATAGGTTTTAATCTAGAGTACACGTAGCCGACTAATGCCAACGTAATAATATCTCTTCACTGAACTGTATATGAAGCGGCCAACTTCCAAGGCGTCAGACCATTCAATACGCGAGAGTCTGTCAATATCTGCGCATCAGGTTTCCGAATTGACTTGTGGCGGCAATCGCTCGAATAGCATTTTGCGCTCACTATCTTATGTTCGTACTGACTGGTTCTGAGCGGGCCCGGAGGTCTCCGCTATATGTCTTCTGGTATCGTCATACGATATTTTACTTAAGTGTTTATTCTGACTCTGTCTGTCCTCTTAGAGAACTCTCGTTCCTACCCTATGGGCATCCTAAAACGGGAACGCACACTTAAATCTCTCAGACCTCTTTGCGCTATTATCGCCATCATCTTTATGACTTGTCGCATAATTATATTTTAACTAATAATAACTATGATGCGGCTGTGAATCGAACACGTGACCTTATAGTCGGAGGCACGTGACTATCATCTTAAGCTAGACTGAGATGTATCTTTTGTACTTGTATTTCGACTGTTTTGTACGCAGGGGTCTGTGCGTGAGCCTTATGGTTCGGCATTCTTGATATGCCTAACAGATGGTATCACACTATCTTCTTTCTCTGTTTTGGTATAATAACCCTAGGACAGGTAGCTACAGTTAACTACCTTACAAGCTCAAAATGGTATACTAAGAGGTAATCATAGTAAGTCCAGTCTGGAATACTCAGTATACCATGGTAGACTAAGTGTTAGTATCAGGGTCTACCGGGAAGCTATAGCAATAGTGTAACCTGCTTATGAGTATCGCGAAATTCCCAGAGGGAGATCCGACGATACTGAAAGAACAGGGAGGAGAAGTGTTGATGGAAATCTCTACAAGAAATATAACAAAGGTTAGGAACTAATAGAGTGACCGTTCAACTTAGTATATTTAAAGTGACTGTTCTTGTGAGGCTTGAGAGTTCGAATCCTTAAGGGATCTCGAACTCTTTAAATACAAATAAATCATAACCAATATCCTGTCCAAACGAGACTGCTAAGCTACGCTAAGGTTGAAGCGAAAACAACTAAGTCCTAAAACAAAGGTGTAGATGCGATAGGATATAACTAACAAAACAAGTAATGGAATCAAACAAGTAAGCGATCGCTACTAATATACTAAACAAGTAATACATAGAGTTTCCTCATTGGGTACAAGGAACAAAAGGTAGTAATAAGCGAACTAAGGAAAGTACTACCTAATAGGAAACTATAACAATAGTGAAGGTACAAGGTAAGTGATGATTCGTTTACTAGGGAAATCCTAATAGACAATATCCAATGTCATGTTAAGGAGTAGTGGCGACAATAGTAGATTCTGTTACAAATAGTGACCCTTTGTGATAAGTGTGGTAACAAAAGGTAGTGAAAGGTACATTGTTAGACAGGGTAACCCCCCGGAGGGATCACTCCTCGGAACTCAACTAATCAATAAAAGGTTACACGAACCTCGCTGGACACTTTACGCGGTGTCTTGTGGACATCCCTAGAGATTTTGGGGATGACAGGGTAAAGTTACCCTACCTTCGGAATCTCGTTACCCTACCTAAGAGGTTCCAGTTACCCTACCTTGAGACCCAATTACCCTACCTTCATCGGAGATACCATACCGGAGTATATTAGAATTACTACTGCTATGCTCGGAATTAGATGTTACTGGTGCCGTTGGTGTTAGGCATACCAAGAATGCCGACCCATAAGGCTCACGCACAGACCCCGGCGTACCAATCAATTAAAAGTACGAAGTACAAAAGATACATCTCGGTCTAGCTTAAGATGATAGTCACGTGCCTCCGACGATAAGGTCACGTGTTCGATTCACAGCCGCGTCATAGTTATTATTAGTTAAAATATAATTATGCGACAAGTCATCAACATGACGGCGATAATAGCGCAAAGGCGTCTGAGAAATTTAAGTGTGTGTTCCCGTTTTAGGATGCCCATAGGGTAGGAACGAGAGTTCTCTAAGATGACGGACGGAATCAGAATAAACACTTAAGTAAAATATCGTATGACGAAACCAAAAGACACATAGCGGAGACCTCCGGGCCGGCTCAGAACCAGTCAGTACGAACATAAGATAGTGAGCGCAAATTGCTATTCGAGCAATTGCTGCCACAGGTCAGTTCGGAAACCTGATGTGCAGACAGTAACAAACTCTCGCGCATTGAATGGTCTGACACCTTTGAAGTTGGCCGCTTCATATATGGTTCGGTGAAGAAGTAGTATTACGTTGGCATTAGTCGGCTACGTGTACTCTAGACTGACCTATTATTCACGGGACTGACACACCCTCACGATAATATGGTAGTCCAAGTCTTCATAATGTGAGTATGGAGTCGAACAGTTGTCAGGGTCAAGAAGTGTTCGCACTTAAGAGTTTAAAGAACTTTGTTCGGTCGATACTTAGTTAGTATGGTTAGAACATATAGCCCGCGAACACTCAGACGCGGAATATAAATATTGAAGTGCCTCCCTCACTTAAACAGAATCATGAAGGACGGGAGAAGAGATCTTATCAATATAATAAGTTTGACAATTATTATTTCCTCATTATCTTTAGACTACGCGAGTAACTTAGTTACACCTTGTTACGAGCCTTCCTAGACAAGATTCTCCATCTAAAAACCCAGTCCAGCACGAGGCCTAGTCCGGTATCATAAGTCACCTTACCGGCTACCCCTAACAGTTGGTAACTAAAGGCATACCGGGCCTTGGTATGGTTAAAGTGGGATTCAATCCCGGCCCCGGGCTTGAAATGAGTGTCCAACACCCCACTCTGGCAACAATGAATGAGTGGTGTGCAAAGGCAAAATGTCTATGTAGTTGTCACAAACGGTGACTAAGCAAGGCAGACTCTCACATGACTAATAGTTATTAGTCATCGGTTTGTTATCTTTCACACTATGAGATCAGTTGACTCATAGGCCTTTCACATGACGACGCAATAGCGTGTCATTGGTTTATTGTTATTGGTTGATATTTGACATGACGCACGATTGTGGTCATGTGGTTTATATATTTCGCACATGACTCGTAGTTACGAGTCATGGGTTTTACGCATGTGACTCCGTTAGGGCACATGACTTGTTTTATGAGTTTTGATTGGCTGCGAGATAGGGCGCAGCTGACTCGAACGAGTCAGCTGATGGATTTCACACTATGACTCATTATGAGTCATGAGTCGCGTGACGCGA
>Ga0307507_10008429_pt1 | contig 14266 bp, 19 predicted proteins | sample 7_EM_MG_FD_207223 | JGI IMG/M metagenome (GOLD analysis project Ga0307507, IMG submission 207223) | Populus trichocarpa ectomycorrhiza microbial communities from riparian zone in the Pacific Northwest, United States - 7_EM | ecosystem: Host-associated > Plants > Roots > Unclassified | place... | reverse complement strand
CTCCGATATAGTGGAAGCGGCGCATTCTTGGCACAATTGGCCGTCGGTAAAGAAGGAGTAGATGGATGCGCGCCTGGGGGCCATGAGGGGATACGACGACTTTGGAGTCCAAAACGCCCTGCTTGCCAAAGAGGAATGTGAACTAAAGGAGAAGATCTGGGTGGAGCTTAACAAGGACTACTTGCGTGAACAAGAAGGCAAGATCTTCCCTTTTTTTCTTTTTTCTTTTTTCTTTTTAATATCCCCTCCACTCCAAATGAGTGCCGTGATATGGCTAACATGGATGGATATTATAGTGACACGCCTAAATAAGGAAACTGACCTCCGCAACGGTATCATCAAGACTGCCAAAAAGCCCAAGAGGAATAAACCCCGCGATAGCAACAGCCAGTGAATGGATGCTGCCCCTGCCGACAGTGAGAAGAACATGCTCATGCGCAGGAGATACTCCAAGAAGATGAATTATAAAGCGATGGAGGTATTTTCAAGGGTGATTAAGTGAGAGATGGGGTCGTAGATAATTTCCTTTTATTTTTATTTTGTTGGGGGGGGGGGGGGGGGTTTCTAATTCAGACAGTCAGTGTGTATATATCTGGGTGGGTGAATTACAGAGATCCGGCGCTTTTTACGCTACTTAGTGGGTGATTAGAGCATGGTGGTATAAAGGTCTTTATTCATACGGGATCACTCAGGAGGACTGTTTTCCTAATCAGGATTTTTTTTATTGTTTTTTTAAGTGAGTGTGGTTTTTCGGGTTGCCACACTTAAATGCATTTTCCCATTAACAACCAAAAAAAAACTAATCTGTGGGTTTCAACAAAACCACCCTCAAGTTATGACCATCGTAGTAAAAAGTAAAACCTTCTGATTGCATGCTCACAAACTAGTGCATATCGACTCTTCCTGATTCTATCATTCCGGAGACAAAAAAAAAAAAGAAAACCGGAAAAAAAACCATCAACACCGCGATAACTAGCATTTTCACCCAGCAGGAAGCTGCAGAATGTTTTCAAGTCATTAAATCTTACTTGTAAAGCATACTCAGTTCCACCAGGTGTATTCGTCCCCGTGGTGTGCTGCATCTCGGAAGGGGCTTGCCCAGCATGATGGGGGTGGGTGTCGGGGGGATCGGCGTATCTCCTCTGGATGACTACTGCGAGGTTACCGCTGATACTCGCAAGCACGACCATCAGCGGGGTTCTATGCTTGGAAACGCCGGCTAAAATTATTATAACATGCAGTTAGCAAGTAGGACATTTCAAAAATGCAGGAGTTCTTAAACAAACCAAGGAACTTGTTGAGCATCACCATGCTATATTCGTGTATTGATTAGAGGCATTCAGCACCGGGGTTGAAAAAAAACGATTATGCAGGTTTTTCGAGTCGAAAAACTTTTGGTGTGTGTAACGCCATTTTGCGTGCAAAACTGGCAGATCAACTATAAACTTGGCACTCGAAAAACGCTTTTTCGACCCCGGGGCTGAATGCCTCTATTGAGTCGTTGAGGAAAAACGTGAAATTTGTGTAGTTAGGATTACTAGAAGGCAACCGGGGGCAAAGGGGTGCTTAAGTGCAAAATCTCTTAGTGGCCAAGACTCGTCTTTGCCACATATACCCCGCTAGCAGATGGCCCGGTGTTTTTGGGGGTCAGCCCTATACTTATTACTGGGGGAATGGTTAATGTAGTTAGCCCAACTAGAGCGTCTCTACCATTTCTTCAGCCACGCTACATCTTGGGAGAGGTTATTCACAATGGGATTCTTCAGCTCATTAGAATCCTAGGCAAAACTGGTGGAGAGATGATTCTGTGTTTAAGAATGGCGGGCCTACCGACGTTTAGTAAGGTACTTCATCCCTTCATGTCCTTCAACCTCTCTCTCATAATGTGGTGAATTGGGTGGAAACAGCGACTTCTACCATCTAGGATATGGTAACAACCTGCAACAGAACCAACCCAGAACCATCCACGTGGGATATCAAGCTTTCGTCGTTGGCGACAATCTTCCCAGCTACTATCACACCTCTGAACGGTTTATCCAATTGTCAAACACTGGGAATTTAGTACAATAACAAGGACGATCATAAGCGAGGCGGATAGCGTGCTGAGTGAGGTGGGGAGATTTAACCCTATACCTAAAATCTTGGGTTTTAGAAGTGGAGAGACTTGGAGGAACAGGTATTGGATTCATTAATACTTCTCCTACATGTCTTGATCGCTGACTTGCCTAGTATTCATCCTCTTCTCCAAGATCATTTGTTTGTCAGGCCAATTTCAGGGGTTTTCTTTTGTTTCTCCCATCAAGGTTACTTACAGACTTCATTCTTCATTCAGCCACCTTCGCAGCTCACCCAATGGCCCGGGCCACGCCTAACGATGGTTCACTTTATCCGTTACGCACAACTTCAACAGAGGCCGCAAAACACAATTCGTCGTCACCTGTTGTCCATACATTGTCTGTCATCTCGAGAAGAGTTCCCACATGCTCATTGACTTCTCAAACATACAAAATGCGAGTTTTCCGCTCGAAGTCGGCGGGCTTCTTTCTACTAACAGCGCTCCACGTGTCTTCTCACTCGGCCACACCTACCTTCAACTCGTTCAACTCATTCAAATCCTCGAAGTCCGGTTACCACACATAGATGCCATAGTCTACGTCTACCCCTTCGCAAGCACCTCAACTTCGGCAACGAATAGACCAGGGTCGCTAATGACGCCCTCCGTATCATTCAACGTATTTCCCGCGATTCGATTGTCCGAGCCCGCCGGCCATCGGGTATTTGTGGAGCCGCATCGATCCTCGCAGCCCGCATGAACAATTTCTGCCGTTCTGTTAGGGAGGTGGTTTACGTTGTTAAAGTAGCAGACTTGACTATCTAGAAGGGGCTGGATGGATTCAAGGATACCAAGAATAGAGACTTGATCGTTGAAGAATTTAGAAATATATTATTTGAGCAAGCGAACGACCCACCCAGCTATGGACCGAAAGCCTCAAAGAGGCGCGAGAGGGTCAGGGGCGTTAGTGATGATCGAGAAGTCATCGAGGATCCACAGAATATCACTATTGTCGCTGCTCCCGTAGATCTAAGTGCCGCTCCTAGCGCCCCAACACCACCTACGCTCCTCGATAAACCCCTCAGACTGGACGCAGATGGCTTCATAATCCCAGAACTCCACGTCCCTTCGCCACTCCCGATCTCCTCACTCCCCGGAACACCAATCGACATCACGGACCCCCACACACCACAAGGCATCGAAAAGGCCCAAGGTGACCAGCACACCGCCATCGCGGAGGCAGTAATTTCATCCGAGATTTCCTCTCTACTAGATGGCTCTGTCACAACGAATTTGAAGTCCAGAACGCTTTCCTCACCGAAGAGGAATGCGACCTGAAGAAGATCTGGGTGGAGCTTAACAAGGACTACTTGCGTGAACAAGAATGCAAGCTCTTCCCTTTTTTTCTCCTTTCTTTTTAATATCCCCTCCCCTCCAAATGAGTGCCATGATACGGCTAACATGGATATTATAGCGAAACGCCTAAATAAGGAAACTGACCTTCGCAACGGTATCATCAAGACTGCCGAAAAAGCCCAAGAGGAATAAACCCGCGATAGTAACAGCCAGTGAATGGATGATCCCACTGCCGACAGTGCGACGAACATGCTCATGCGCAGGAGTTATTCCAAGAAGATGAATTATAAAGCGATGGAGGGGCTTTTCGAGGATGGTTAAATGAGAGATGGGGTCGGAGATAATTTCCCCCAATTTCGAGGGGGGTGGGGGAGTTTCTAATTCAGAGTCAGTGTGAATATATCTGGGTGGGTGCATTATAGAGATTGGGGGTTTGTTACGATTCCTAGTGGGATATTAGAGCATGGCGGTCGAAATGTCTTTGTTCATACGGGATCACTCGGGACGAAGGGGTTCCTGGGGTGTGCTTTTAGATGAGATTTAGGGCGTGCTTAGTTTTGCGCTTATTTAGGCTGATGGGCTTTTCTTTATTGCTTCACTGGGCCACAGAAAATTGCCTTCGCCTCACATTCTCTTACCTACCCGTGTCCCCCAATCGAGAATTGGAACCTGCTTACCTTTTCTATGAGCTTGCTGCAGCTATCCCGGGGTGATGGGCCGATCTTTGGCGCGGATGGTGGTGGTGGATACTAGCTTGTAAAGCGGCTTCTCGGGGCACGGATGTATTATAGCGGAAAAATCAATCAGTGGGAAAAGTAGATCCATTAAGCACTTCTAGAGCAAACTGTCCATTCACAGGGCCCCTTCCATTTTGCTGTTATAAGCTCAAGGGTACCAAGAGCGCAGTCCCAAGTCTAGTTACCAGCAAATATAGCACGTTTCTCGAAGGCTTTCAGCCGCTTCTCTCCTCCGTTAGGAATGATGACCATTTTAGCATGAGTAACCGCTTTTCCCTTTAGTGTTCTGAAAGAGGGTGGACTGGAATGCATGCTCCCTATCCGCCTCGCAAGGGTGCGCAGGGACCATAAGTCCCCATCCGTTAGTATCGCCAGTGATATGTTGGTCGGAGGAATTGATAGTGGAGATTTCAACGGCTTGAGGATAGTTTCCACGGAAGTGGAGGGTGTCAACTATAACCTCTTCAATGTATCCAGGAGGCCCCATGATGTGAAACATGTTAGTATAACTAAGGAGTTTCGGCTAGTACAAGGGAAAGGCGAACAAGCTTAGCGACACCCCAATCGACATGCCCTGGTTCACGGCTGCGATTGGTTTCCCAACCGTTCCCTGCGTGCTTACCTCTTCCGGGAAGCGACAGATTGGCCACTTTTGTTCCAAAGTTTTGATCGCTGTAGGAGATTGCCAGACCGCCACAAGAGACGTGAGAAAGGTCAATAATCGCGTCCGGAACACTGGGGAACACGGGGACTGCAGTTTCAAACAAGCGGAAGCGGGCTATTCCTAACAGCGTGTCAGTACTCCTGGAATTTGCTATTGTGGGATCTGTCATCAGCTTACCAGCAACCGGGCTATACCGGAAGAGTCGGAAGATACGGGGGAGATAAATATCCAATACAGACAGTCATCATATATCTCGCAAGTCACTGAGGTGGAAAAAATGTACTGTGGATACAGCACTGCTGGGAAGCCAGCTAGCAACACCTTGATGCTGGTGGGCGGATGGGTGAGCAAGGTGTCACAGCATGTCTAGGAGGGAGAGAGGGTGTGTGGAGGTTTTATTGGCGGAGTTGTCGAGTTTTATTTTCCCCTAGGATGTAATGGAGCAGAGCTAGAAAACAAGTCATAGCGATCATTTCCAAGTCCATTCGAAACTTCTTCGCGAACGAAGATGTAAGCCTACAATCATGACAAGATTAATTGTTAACGGTTTTTTGTTTTGGGCTAGGGCAAGATATTGTTTCTGAATAAAATGATACGAAGAAAGGAAAGAGGAAGAGTGAAACCAAGTACTTGTACACGAGTAACAGTCAAGCTATCGGAACCCACCATCAGTAAACTAAAACCTCCATGTCTGTAGCCGGTATCCCGCACACGAGCTCTACTAGTACACCATTCAGTAGTCCAGATTCCAGAAGATTCCAGAACTTAGATCGAAAGAGCTTTCCCTAAGCAAACACTTTAAAAGAAAAAGAAAAGAAAAAAATGAACCCATCAAGATGAGAGTAGAGCCTGGTCTAAAATTAAGGGGCTCACAATGTCGGAGATGAAATCAGAGCGAAGAAACAGAAGACGGCAGAGAGGAGAATGAATACTAGGAAATTCAGCGATCAAGACATGTAGGAGAAGTATTAATGAATTCAATACCTGTTCTTCCAAGTCTCTCCACTTCCAAAACCCAAGGTATTGAGTGTAGGGTTCAATCTCCTCCCGTCAATCAGCACGTTACCCGCCTCGTTTATGATCGTCTTTGTTATTGTACTAATTCCCAGTGCTTGGAAATTGGATAAACCGTTCGGAGGTGTGATAGTAGCTGGGAAGATTGTCGCCAACAACGAAAGCTTGATATCCCACATGGATGGTTCTTGGTTGGTTCTGCTGCAGGTTGTTACTAGATCCTTGATGGTAGAAGTAGCTGTTTCAATCCCATTCCCCGTTAGACTCATTATGGGAGGGGGGCAGGGAAGGAAATGAAGGGGTGAAGAAACTTACTAAACATCGGTAGGCTCGTCATTCTTAAACACGGAATCATCTTTCCACCAGTTTTGCCTAGGATCCGCCATTCTAATGAGCTGAAGAATCTCATTGCAAACAGCCTCTCTCCAGATGTGACGTGGTTGAAGAAACGGTAGAGATGCTCTGGTGGGGTTAACTATATTCACACACTCGAATAAGTTCCTATCCGCAGTCTTAGAGAGAAGCAGAGTGCGTTTGCGGCTATGGATAAACGTACTGTTGGGTATAGTGACTCTCTTGCAGCGCTTGATCGTTTTGAAGCGACAGTTGGGCCACATTTCCACCTGCCAGATGATGTCGCCCTCGCCGCAGTCGATGGTCAGGCTATATAATTCCACAAACTCGCCTGGGTTGATGTCGAAGGCAGCCATATTGTGGGTGTGGCAGTTGCAGAGGAGATCTGCGGCCTCTTTAAGGGTTTCAAGAACCTTTTCTTGTGAAATAGTAAGAGTTACCAATATTTGAGCTGCGTCCATCCTGAGATATTGAGGTGACGTGGTAGTGGTGGTGGAATCTCGGTGAAGATAACGAAGCAAAAGGGCCGGCTGGAGGGAGGGAAAGAGAGGGATGAGAGAAGGCAGCAACGGGAGCCTCGGCGCTGCCGTGGCAGGGATATGGCGAATAGCCCTACTAAATTTGACGTTCGCCACTAGGCTTCCGATGTATCGTTAGCGAGCCCTCTCAGTTCTCTGCCCCCCCCCTATGATACTATGTTAAGGGCACACCAATAAATCGAAAGAAAAAAATGAAACAAAAAAGGAAGGGAAATAAGGGCCTGTTTGGCAAAAATGGGACCGTTCCGTTGGGCGACCGTTTCTGCTGTGAAAATGACCTTCCCTCCGTTTCTAAACGGCAGGAAAAGGGTCATTTGTATGGGGGAACGGGACGGGACCGTTGTGTGCAAATAGCCCCTAAGTATCATAGCAACTGGAGGGAGGGGGGGGCAATTGTATCTACCAACCCCCTAAGCCGACCATGCGCCAAGGATAAAGCAAAAGCCCTAAACTAGGCAAATATCATATCATACTATGATACCTTCAAATGGGCATTTATTCTTTAATAATAATATTACGAGCAATATATGCTCTTATGAAGTGAATTTAAATCATAATAACGGGACACACTATGTTCACGTCAAATGCGCAGGGGAAATAGAGTGAATATACTGTTCCGCACACCAGAGCAGTGAACGCAGCTGCAACGAGTGATGAAAGGTGACCGTGGGTAGTCTAATCGCCAGACCGTTCGGAACCCACTGGTAGTGTCTGGGAAGGAGCGCTAATACCCGCGGACAGGAGTAAACTCAAAACGGCTCCCAAAAGTTAAGCCATTAACCAGGCTTGTAAATAGCATATAGAAACTTAATCTTATCAGCGTCACACTACTTCTGGAACTCATTTAAACCAAATCTCAACCATAATCTCTGTGGAACTAGACCGTCAGGGAGGAACGCTCCCTGGTCGGGAAAGATCTATAGATGATGACAGATATGTCTACAAGCCATTCTATTTATCTTATTTTTGCAGCTTCCAATATCAAGATCTTTCTCTCTCCTCTAATCAAGGATTCCCTCGTTTCATACCCATGGGAGGGAAAAGGTTAAAAACAATAACACAGATCCATTCAATAGGCGAAAGGAAGGGAGGGGTTTTTTCGGGTTTTTGGCGCGATGTTCGGAATACTGAGAAAAAGCAAAGAGTTTGCTCTCGCTTCCCATGCACACTCCCCCCCATAGCAATAGCGAATCGAGAAGCAGGGGGTATAGGATTTTCGTGGCCAAAGCATGAGGTTTTCTTGTATCTTTGCCGTAGGATTGGGGTATTGCAGAATTGACTACTTGGAAGTATGATACCCGTACGGTATAAAAATTCACCTCCGACTGTCCACTCCTTCTGCGCACTTCCTTTCTTTCCCCCCCCCACACACACACACTCTCTCTCTCTCTTGCTCCACCATTACCCACGATCATAACACTGACAGACAGGGTTCAGTTTCTCCACGAGGCAGACCACGCAACATTGTACAGCAGATTGAGCGTCCAGGGAATATCTCGTCACACAGCATGAGTGCTGGACACTACGATTCCGACATAAACAAACAGTGTAAATAGTGTTCAGAAAAAAATTGCACTTTCTGCCTTCTTTTTTTCCTTCTTGAAAACGTGACCCATCTCCCAAGTAGCTTGATGCATAATTAAGAACCCGAGGCGCTGTTTGGGGGGCACAATCCAGAACACGCCACATAAAAATAAATCACTCCCGCGTCCCGACGCAGCGAAGCTAAGTGTGTCACGTAAGAATTCTCCAAGTACGTTTACATCAGAGCGGAAGCTTCGCCTTACATGATCCACGACAAGGAAAAAGAAATCACAAATAAAAACAAAAGAAGTATAGATAAGAGGAGAAATGCAAAACCGAAAATCTATCTCTAGACTGAAAGCACCAATAATCCTGTCGATAGACTATATGCAAACCAGTTACAGAAGGCATAGGAGAATAAGACAAACTGCGTGTTAGTTAGCTGGCTAAACAATTAATTGAAAAATTAGCAGGCTGGGTACTGGATTTATTTTTCTGTTTCACTCATACATGAAGGTTCTAATTCTACGACTCACAAAACCGAACGCAATAATATTTAGCATACTCGGGAGGCATCCCCGGTGAATGCACATAATCAGACTCCTTGTCGTGCTCCTGCTCGGTGTCGGTGCTATACCACGACTGGAGCTCGCAATCATCCTCGTGATTAGTACACGGTGGTTGCTGGGACTGTTCAGGGGTTTCGCGGGAACGGGCAGCATCACTGCCGGCGGCATATTCTTGAGGCCCTCTTTCGATTCCTTCAAGCTTCATATCCTGTTTGTTATCGGCACCTGCTTTCAAGGGGGGGCTTTTGTCGTCCCATCCATGGTTAGATATCCTGGACAGAACAAGGAAAATAAGGAGGGAAATGGAGTGACCAAGAAACTTACAAAACATCCGTAGGTTGATTATCCTTTAGTACCTCTTCGTCTAGCCACCACCACCCGTCCCCGGGCCCCGGATACCTTATCATATCAACTATCTCATTGCAGGAGAACTCCCCCCACACCAGGCGAGGTTGAAGAAACTTGAGAGGCGGCCCATCCGGAGGACCTACAATTCCATAAACCTCAAATCAGTTCCCGCGCGCCGCCTATGCTTGGGGATCTGAGAAAGAAACTCACTATTCGGCAGAGTAACCCTCTTGCAGCGCGTGACACTTCTCAAAGTACATGTGGGAAAGATTTCAATCTCCCAGGCAATATCGTTCTCACAGCAGGGGACTGTCAAGGTATACCATGGGAGGTTCACACCTAGGGGGAGACCCTTTCCAGTGACCTCATGGGAGTGGTATGGGCAGAGAAGATCTGCAACCTCTGTGAGGGCATATACGACCCTGGCCCGGATCTCACCGAGACTCAATGGTTGAGTTTGGCAATCGCCGGGCATTTTGTGGAAATGTGGTGTTAATGACAAGGATGAAAGGAGATGGTTGGTTGAGTTGATGGAGATGGGATGGGGATAGGTATGATATCAGGGAAGAAAGGTCCTGGCTAGACGTCGGGCGGGATCCGGGCTTAAAAACTTCTGAAGAATTAGGGCTCATAGAATGGTTACAAGGAAGTACCCCCACAGATAAGGCCTAAGTTAGAGGTGATGGGGAAATGAATTCTAAACTAGAATACCCTACTTCTCCTATGCCCCAAGCCCCCTGATGGCCAACTGAGAAAGAAGGGAAAGATGACAATCAAGGGGTATGAAATGTCGTTTCGCCTCCTGTTGTTCCACAATGCTATAAAACTTAATTCGATGTAGTAGTAACATCCAAGAAGCTGTACGAACCTTCCACGCGTACTCACAATGCCTCACTCGATGCGGCGCCGTCTGACTAACAATTTCTTTGACATCTCCAATATTCTTGAAAGAAAAAAAGAAAACACAATTTCGGTATGAGTTTTACCTAATATTGTCACTTCAGCATTGCCAACCACAGCAATGGAGGGACATCGAGTTAGAGGTTGTGAATATTAGAGGGAGGGTTAAGTGGTTTGTGGATACCCGCGCGGTTACGTGTTGTGAACTCGCTTGCCTCTGGCCGCGTCATATTATTTTCCCTAATACTTTCTCCCTTTTTTACCTTGATTTTCCTTTTCTTTCTTTTTCACTCTCCGGAGCGCTCTTTTCTTCTATGGAGTGACTACAGCAATTCAAAGCAATCTCTACTTCCGCAATCCTATTCACTTCCGTGACCTCCCATGCCTCAATACTTCTGATAATCTGGCCTTAGCTGGTGGTCCAATTGGATATCGCTTTTGTTACAGCGATTTCTTCTTCTTCCGACTAGCTGGTTGCGGTGTCTTTTATTCGCTTCTCTCTAATTCCACACAAAATCTATGGTAAACTTCCCGAGAAACCTAGTTGCCCCCTTCCCTCATCTCCCTCTCTCATCCCTTGACTTTAGTGAGCCTTTCCCTTCATCTGCATCCCTACCGCAGCTTACCGCCGCAGCTTACTTTCCACCACAACTTACATACCACCACCGCTTACCACCACGACTTATCACAACCCCATCACAAACCACTCCAAGTTTTTCAAAATGTCCGCCTCTCAAACACCCTCTCCCACTCCATCAGAAGCTCAAGAAATTCTCAAGAATATTGCCGACCTCCTTTGCCGAGGACACAAACACCATATCTCAGCTCCCCAGATTACGCCAGGCGTGCCGACACGTCATAGCATGGTGATCGTTTGCCCCCAAGAGGGCGACATTAAGTGGCAAGTGGGGATGTCGGCCGACTTTGTCAAGGTAATCAGGCGCTGCAAGGATCTCCCCGACTGTAAGTTCTTATGCCCGCACAGACCTAATATCTTATTACAAAACGCCGTGGGGGCACTGACCGGAGAGAATGGATATAACACTCCAGGCCACCCGGATGTGACTACCTTTGCACCTCTCAGTGCCTGGGAAGGAGAACAATGTGAGGACATCCTTTGGCTTCTTGGCATTGGACATCTCAAGGAAGGCTGGTGGGAGGATAATCCGTCGCGCTTGAGCGATCAGCGTAAGGATTATACGTATGGCTTTTCGTTTCCATATTTCCTTCATTCGTTCTTCCTTCCCTCAGTTAGCCAACTACTAGACGGGACAAAGAAGCGACTGCCAGTAAGCGTATACTAATAGCAATCCTGAAAATAGGCACTCACATAGCTTTGCGGGATCTAAGGCATTTGGATCTCACAATTATGTTGCCTACCCCCTTTCCTCCCCCAAACTGCCTATCACATTGCCCAGTAATAAGAATAGGGACGACCAGAAACGAGAAGCAGAGTGGAGATGAGATTGATCCCCAAGATAATATCGTACTGCCTCTAACCGGAGTATGGGAAACTCGGGTAGACAGTTGATGGTTATTTTTTTCTTCTTTCTACAGCTAAACCTAACTACTGACTCAGACAGTACTCTGTCAAGTATCCACCGCCTTTCGATGCTCCTCCTTTTTCGTAGGTGTTTGGGGCTCTTACTTGGTTTGCTCTAGAGCTAGGTTTTCAATTGAGCTTGATTTTCTTCTTTCCCTTCTCTCGCTTTTCTTTAGCCATTTTATGAGGCAAGGGTGAATCGCTTCGGGACTTAGACTTGTCTCCTAAAGCATGGAGAGAATACTTGTGACAAGTATTCATCCTCGACATAAAGGCCCGATAAACTGAGTTTGGAATTTGGCTCCTTGCGCTTACATTCCTGCCCATTCTTGTGTCACTTTCTCCCATCGCTTTCGACTCGCCTCAACTCCCAGCTGCACCTCCTGCTCATAGCTAGGAAAAGATTAGTCAATCGGTTTTCATAGTGAACTTGTACCATGGTCTCAGACGTTGTTTGGAGTGTCTTGCGAGACACCTTGAGTCACCACGGCCCCCCTCGCCCCGGCCGCTAGAGGGGATTCGGAAAAAATGGAGAGTGCACGGAGGTATTCCCATGGCCACCGGTGTTTTTTTTTTTTGAAATCCACAGGGCCTCATGCAATATACAACCTCCACAATTGTAAAACGAATGACTACAGCATTGGGATGGGAAGTCTGAAGGCGTGGTCATGGATGAGGAAAGAGGGGTATTGGAAAAAGGAGGGGAATTCGTGATATACGGCGATGTTCGAGTGACAAGAAGTCTTTTTATCAAAGAGACACATAATGCTCAGCCTTAGGCAGAGTGCGGTGCCGGTTATCCGGCTCCTAGACTTATAGAATTTTATCCAAATCAGTGCCTAGTTACAACCTTTATTCTTATTTGCTTTTTTCTTCCTCCCCAGCTCACTGCCTCGATCACAAGAGTGAGTTTCCCGTTTGTTGGTTGTTTCCTTTGCCTACCTATCGCTCCCTCTGGTAATTCCATCGGTTGCATTCCTCCGCCCAGGTTTCCAGAGTCTTCACCTAGAAGTTACTATATTGCAAGAGAACCTGCCAGATGTTTCCCCCCTTCCTGGGCGGGAGTCGGATGGAGGAGTCCCGATCTGGTGGAAGAAGAGGTTTTCCGGACATTTCCCGTGGAGGGAAGTTCGGAGGTGGTTATATAGTGGAAGGTAGCCCGTTCTGTAGTGTAGTCATTTTGTATTTAATATGTCCTCCGCTATTTCATTACCGAGGATGGGCTGGTGCCGCTTTAAAAAAAGTGATATTCGTCTTCATTCACCCTCCGAGAGTAGCCGCTATCCCTGAGCTCACATCCCCATATCTCTACCCCAGTTTACGAGATTGTGTTTCGGCGGTGGGCGGCAGAGCACCAGCGCATGAACAGCGACCAAAACGCAAAAAAAGGAAATTCGTCCGCTTTCAAGTAACAGCAGCCCGACATACTGCGTTTTTTTATGAAAAAAATTAAAATGCTCATCAGTATTACACTTAGGGGTTCTGAAGGATAGTCAGACGACCTGGGCTTTAGGTACATACAGCACTCCCACATGTAGTATAGAATACAGGGTTACGAAGTTCATAGTATAATACGATAAGCTGCAGCTTCTGTGCAAAAAATGCATTGAAACAAAAAAATCACTTATTTCATGCTTATACCACCTGGGATTCGTTGAGCCCCGGGGAAATATCGGGATATCACAGTTGTTGGCTTAAAACCGGGTCATGAACGATCACTCGGAAAGAACATTCATCCTTCCGCAAGTGTTGGCCATGGTTACGCTGGGCGGCGGCCAGCCAGAGCCCAGCGGGGTAGACAGGGAGAAAATGAGTGGGTGAAACCCTATGACTGCGGTATGTTTGATTTAATGACTGGCGCACAACGAAATTCACAAAGGCAGAGGGGGTATATAAGAAAGGAAGAGTCCTAAAATTGACTCCCGCAATCGAACCACTCAACTTCCCACTCCAAGCCCCTGACCAGGCTCTCTTGACCCAATTCTATTCACCCAAATCTCCTCCTCCAGCTCTCTCAATGGCACATATCAAACAAGAGCCCGGGGTCCAAACCCATCCACAATTCCAAGCTCCTGACCCAACTCTCTTGACCCACCTCCCCACCTCCAACTCTTTCTCAATGGCACATATCAAAGAAGAGCCCGGGGCCCAAGCCCTTCCACAACCCGCCTCGCAAATCGCCACGCAAGGCTCCCATAACACTACCACCCTAACTACTCGCACCCAAAAGGCCCCTACATTGTACCAACGAGATCCGATTCTAGCCATTTTGGCTGAAATTAATGAGAAGATGGCCGCCGCTCGAAGACAACAGACTGACCTTATCCAACGAACGGAAACCATGGTCCAAAAAGCGAATAACCTTATTCAAGGAGCGGACAACCTTATGCAAGAAGCGAACAACCTAATCCAAGGAGCAGCGGACAACCTTATCCATAGAGTTGACAACCTTATCCAAGGAGCTCATGAACAAGCAAAATGGATGGATCAATTTAAACACAAAGTGGATACTCTCACACAGACACGACAGGGGACCCAAGATGACATTTCCCGCGGGTAAATCCTTCTTATACTTTACTTGCATTTGAAGTAACTGACAGTGCAACTGGTCTCAGGGAAAGAAACAGTATTGCCCGTCTCATCAACAGGGGTGCCAATCGTGATA
>Ga0307507_10008428_pt1 | contig 14267 bp, 6 predicted proteins | sample 7_EM_MG_FD_207223 | JGI IMG/M metagenome (GOLD analysis project Ga0307507, IMG submission 207223) | Populus trichocarpa ectomycorrhiza microbial communities from riparian zone in the Pacific Northwest, United States - 7_EM | ecosystem: Host-associated > Plants > Roots > Unclassified | place... | reverse complement strand
TTAAGTTACTTATTTAGACCATTTAATGCATTTAACCAGCCAATAGTTAGTAAAAATGTTAAATTAGTAAGTTTTTTATTATTTTATAGAGAGTTTATTATTTTAATATTTTATCTAGGCCTCTGGAGTTTTTCTTTAAAATTTTTAATAGAATCTTGTTAATATTAGGGAAGATCTGCTTGTTTATAGGGGCCACTCCTTTTAAAGGGGTGGCGTTCAGTATTTTTCTAGTAAAAAACGCTGGGGAATTCGGAAATTATATAGTTGGGGAGGCTAGAGCTTAGAGTTTAATTCTTTAATAATTGTACTATAACGGGCTCGTACAAATGCTTCTAAACCGAAGCTTGTAGATTGCTACCATACAAGAATACTAAGCTAAGGAGAAGAAGAAGTCTGTTAGAGACTGGCAAGATACAAAGGGGTCGCCAAGGCGCTAGTAGTAAGCGAGCCAATGGCGATTTTCCATCCCGGGGATAGGAAATCCTAATTGGTTGGCAGGAGTTAGGGTCCACTGAGTATAGCAGGTGGCGTTGCCCTAGCACTATTACATTACCCCCCCCTCCCAAAAAAGCCTACCCTTAGGCGTTGTCTGAGCTCCTTATTGTTATCTAAATTGTTATAGTTATCCACCCCTTCTTCCTAGCATTTAATCCAGCTTTCTAATTGGCGTAGTGGTCTGGGGAGGTTAAGGTAGGCTAGGTGGAAGTCCCGTAGCTTATAGGGAGAGTACTTAAAATCAGATGCGGGGTACCATTCTAGATCTTCATCATGACCTACCTAGCTTGCACAGTATTTTAGGGTACTGCGGTCTTTCTTAACTGCTAAGATCTCTTCAACTTCCTATTCCTCATCCTCTGCAATCTAAATTGGCGGTGGGGGGTCGTTATACTATCCAGGCAACGGGTCGTCCGCGGCCTTCCGCAGTCGGTTTGGAGAGAAAACAGGGTGGATCTTCATTAACTCTGGTAGCTTAACCTTAAAAGAGTGCCCTACCTTCTTAGGGATCTCGTAGGGGCCAGCTATTTAGTAGTCTAGCTTGCGGCTCGGCCTCTAGGTCTTCTAGTTCTTTATTAACACCTATACCTTATCTCCTACGTAGAAGTCTACCTTATGACAATATTGGTTTACATCGGCCTCTTTCTTCTCTTGTGCTTTTTTTATAATTGCTTGGGTAGTCTCCTAGGCTCCATGCATTCTCTTAGCAAATATCTAGGCCTCTTTATAGCTGAGGCGTTCGCAGGCCATTATAGGTCCTATAGGTCTATCCCAATCAAAAGATGTTCGTGGCTTATATCCATAGATTAACTCAAATGGCGACATTCCTATACTATTATAAGGGAGCGTAAGCTGTGCGTAGTCCATTATAGGTAGTAGTTCCGACCAGTTGTCCTAGTAGTAATTAACAAAGGGGCGAAGTCGTTGGTTAAGGTACTGGTTTATAATCTCGGTTTAGCCGTTAATCTAAGGGTAGAATATAGTAGAGAGCTTAATCTTAATCCTAAGGATGCGGCAGAATTCATCCCAGAAGTCCAATATAAATTAGGGTCCATAGTTAGAGACAATTAACTTAAGAGCGCCATAGATCCAGTAAATGTTATTAACATATATACAGGCCATATCTTTTACAGTTATAGTCTTAAAGCAGGGAAGGGAAATAGCTTACTTGCTTAGTCAGTTAACTACCATAAAGGCTATATCATAGCCATATTTGTCCTTTGGGAATGATTTAAAGTCCATTATAACATACTGCTAAGGGCATTTGGGAACTGGCAGTGGTTATAACCATCCAGGGATTTGATCCCTAGGGGTATCTGCCTATTTGCAAGCATGACAATTCCTAATAAACCGTTCTATATTGGATAGGAGTCCTCGCCAGTAGTAGCAAGGCGCTAGTAGTCAGTGGGTCTTGTCTTAACTAAGGTATACCGTAGAGACTTAATAGTGGGCTTCACGAATTAGCTCTATTTATAGATTGTCAACGTCTAAAACTATAAGCCGTTCTTAGTATAAGAGCAGTCCGTTTTCTATTTCCAAATCAGGGTCGCCTTCCATAGCTTAGTCACGGAGGGCTTTTAGGGATTTGGCTATACGGTTTACGATTAAAATGCAGTCAATTAGTCCCATTAGTTTATCTAGGATCTCTCCTTCTATAGGCGCCAGCTTATTCTGTTTAGAGTTTAGTTCCTTAAGGATATATAGGTTGAGCTGTTTGGGATAGAGGAGGGCACGTGTCTAGTGCTAAGCCTTTAGCTCATCCTGTAGTTCCACATCCTATTCTCTCCGGGTAAGGGCATTAGCTTTAGAATTTTGCCTATTAGGGCGGTACATAATTGTAAAGAAGAATTAGGAGAGTATTTTAGCCCACCTAGCCTATTAACCGGTAAGCTGCTTTATTATCATAAAATACTTAAGGGCTTTATAATCAGTATAAATTTTAATCCAAGAGTCTATGCTTCTAAGCTCTGCGCGCCACTAGGACAACAATTATACAATAGCCAGCATTTCCTTATTGTGTACCTTGTAGTTACACTCAGCTAGGGCCATTGTCTTTAAGAAAAACGCTATAGGGTACTACTCGCCATCTAGGTGTAACTGTAAGAGAACTCCCGCTACTACTCCATTAGAGGCGTCCGTTTCTAGTATTAATTCAAGGTCTGGGTCATAGTAACAGAGAATTAGGGAGAAGGTAAGTCGGTCCTTTAACTCCTTAAAAGCTTCTATATAGTTATTATTAAAAACAAAAGGCGTGTTGTTCTTTGTTAGTTATATAAGAGGCTTAGCCACAACCCTATAGTTATAGATAAACCAATAATAGAAGTTACAGAAGCCTAGAAAGGACTAAATGCCTTTTATAATATAAGGGGGTTTCTAGTTGCGTATCGCCTTAACCTTCTTAAGGTCAACTTTAATTCCTTCCGTACTAATAATAAACCCAAGGTACTTTGTTTGTTTTACTCCAAATTCGCATTTCTTAATATTAACTTATAGGCCTGCATTCCGCAGCCTCTCTAGGACCTTTTTAATATAAACTTAGTGCTCAAGTTGTTACGGACGCTTTAAGTACAATATTACGACTACTTGGAGAAGAGTCGCAGGAAGCTAGTTGGTTAATACAGGCACGGTCTAGGATAGATCCGGTGGAACCATGTGACAAGGAATGGTAACCGAGGTCACGTGGTGTTGAACGTATTGACTATATTAAACGGAAGGGACGTTACATTTAATACAGACAACACGTACCTCACGTACAAGAGAGGATTTCTTAGGCGTATGGTTGTGTATTTAAAGGACCTTAGTCCCTACCATAGATAGTTCTCTCCTTATAGTGAATCTTAGAATACAATTGGAGTTAATCTATTAGGCAACCACTCTACCAGTTATTATTACGTTGTTGTTTTGTTCTTACCTATATACCCAGCCTAATAACAGAACCCACCATAGTTCCTACTATAAGGTTCCGTTACATATTCACTACCAAGGTTACGGTATTTGAACAAGATTGAATAATATGCCACTAAGAGCAGCACTAGTTGCAACGGCGTTAACGGCAGCCACAACCTTAGGGCCAGGAGATACCAGTATGGATAATAGGGATTCTTAAGTAGTTACGCGAGGTCAGTTATAGGAAATGGTTAATTACTTACAAGATAATAATAGGATACTTAAAGAACGCATTAATGGAATTAGAGCAGCAAAGATCAAGTTACCTTTAATTAAACGATTCTTAGGGGAGAAGTCAAAGCTTAAGGGATTTCTTACGCAAATGCACTTCAAGGTAGTACAGGAAGGAGCGAAGTTAGCAACATTATTAGATTAAGTAGCCTATGCAGAATTGTTCCTAATAGGGAGGGCACTTAAGTAGTTTAAGCTATATCTCACAGAAATACAGGCTAATGGCATAACAACTACTAACTAGGACGTACGGTATATATTTGCCAGTTGGAACGGGTTCACGGAACAACTAACACAGATATTTAAAGACCTAGAGGCTATAACCACAGCGGAACGAAAGCTTCAGAACTTAGTACAACGCACTTTAGTAATTAAGTATATAACACAGTTTTAAACACTAGCTATATAGGTTAAGTGGAATAACAGGGCGCTTATAGCATAGTATAAACAGGGACTTAAGGCTAAAGTCCAGGACGCAATCATCCTAATAGAAGATGCGGATACTCTAAGAGAGTTAATAGATTAGTTAATAAAGATTAATAACAGAATCTATTAAAGGGAACAAGCTAAGAGAGGGCAAAACAGAGTTCCACAGTCGTATAAGGCGCAGAGTACGCAATAATAGACATAGAGTTAAAAACTATAGAATAGCGCAGAGCTAATGGACCTAAGCAGTACTAAAGAAACCTAAAGATGGGAAAAGAAACCATGGAAACCCAGAGGTCAAGAATTAAGTAATTAAAGGACCTAAAAGCAGAGGCTAAACCAGGGATCTCAGCAGCAGAAGACGTTTAGGCGGACTCCATAGTAAGAAAAATGGTTTAAAGATAGAGCTTGCATAAATTGCGGAAAACAGGGTTATTTCGCCAGAGACTATAGAGGTGGTTAGAGTAACTATACGGTAAAGGGAACCAGACCAGTAGATGGCACGTACATACAGAGGGACAATGGTGCACTGCGAGAAACCAAAGAGTGTTTAATTAATAGTTTTGCGTATTGTTACAACAACACATACCGAATTTATAAAGACGCTAAGTACGGCGCAAGCTATTAGCCATAAGAGCTAGAGTTAAGAGGACTTAAAGAAACCAGAGAGTTAAATAAAGAACAAGATTAACTCTATAAGCTAGATCAAGATATCACAGCAATATACAGACAAAGATCAGCAGTAATAACAATAGAGTTAGAGTACTTATTAATCACCAGTAACGAGGACGAAAAGGAGGCTAACTAGGAGTACTTAAACCTTAATAACGCAATAGAAGTAGAGACTAAGACCATTACCAAACAAGGTTTAGTAACAGATATTATAACACCATTAGATACAATTTCCATCGCTTTGCAAAACAATAGGAGCAACGTTTAAAAGAAACTAAGCAAGCAGACAACTGCTAGTGCTAGCTTATTACTTAATAAAGGCAAAAGGCCATAGGCTTAAGATTCTTAAGAAGAGATAAAAAAAGTTTAAGATTCTTAAAGTGAGATAAGACACACCTAAGGACCTATAATGGACAAAAACTGATAGGAAAGGGTAGTGACTTAGTTTAGTAATAAACAAATAAGTATAGGACGCAAGTTCAAGAACTACAAGTTTAGAGAACAAGTAAAAACGTCAGCAATCCTAGGTAAATGCAGTATTTAGCCTAAAGATTAAATAGTTAATACTAGGATTAAAAAGCAAGACGACTACAAAGATCTAGCTATAAGACGCAGAAAATAAGAAACTATGGATGAGTTTAAAACAAGAATCATTATATAGCAAGAGCAAAAGCTAGACAAGAGGTTAGCTACACCAGGTTATATAAGGGACAGAGCACCTATGCAAAGAGTTACTAATAGGCCAAGTACAGGGACACCTAGGGTAAAGTAGTTAGACGAACTGGAATAAGAAGAGGATCTAGATATTCTAACCAGGTTTAAAGAAAGACATACTAAAGGATATTATAATATAGCGATAACAAGGTACTTTCTAACGGATAGACCATATATACTAAACCAGTTATACGGAAAGTGGTATAGGCAAAGACATAATGATAAATGGGAAGACTTTTATATATAGCTAGACAAAAAAGTTGTCTAAGACCAACCTATTACGGAAAAACGCATAAGTTATATTAAAGGAGCATTAATTATAATATTAAGGAACCTAGAAGAAGGGTCTAGGGACTAGAGAAGTAAGTAACAAATCTTAGTACCCATAGTAGAGATACTAGTGGTTAGGTTAACTAGGTATAGATTTAAACTTAAGGACAAAGACAAACTAAAAGTTAACCCAAAATATGCAGCGTATTATACACTATTATAGATAGCTTATGTGGATAACACGTGCAATATACATAGAGCACCTAAAGATAAGAACCAGAAGTACCTAGTAAGGATATATTAGGTACTAGAGGAAAAGCGGTTTAGAAACGCTAAATATATACATAGTTGGCACCCAGTAGAAGTACAAGGTTAAGGAGACTTAATACTTTAACCAGGAAGATTTCTTATGGAAAAATACCTAGATAGACGATAGTGGTAGGAGTACCCAGAGAATACTTGTCTATGGCATATAGAGAAAAAAAAAAACTAAGTATTGGCCTAAGTTAAACCAAGTATAGGCAGGATCTAGCAGCCAATAGTTAGAAAAAGGGGAGGCGTATAGAACTAGAGGGAACTAGTATTAGAGCCTTAGACCTATAAAGGAATTCAAGGTTAATACCTAAATTTAAGAGCTAAGTGGCAAGATTAGCAGTTTAAAGCGTTAGTAGATAGTGGAGTAACTAGGAACCATATATCACCAAAGGCAGTAGAAAGGATAGGGTTACTATATAGACAGAAGGAACACCTATATCCACTTATAACGATTTTAGGAGATCAGATAGCCTATAGAGGAGGCATTATTAATCTTAAAATAGAACCTATTTAGATAACTATTAAAGGGAGACCAGTCAGAATGTCTTTTAATATCCTACCGTTGGGACAGGATAAGGCGATACTAGGAATGCCTTGGTTACAAAAGTACAATCTAAAGATTAATTGGGTTATAGGTCAGGTCAATATTAAGGATATATAATAGCGTAAAATGCGATAGTAAACCAAGTTGGTATAGTACCAAGTCGGAGCAATATATAAAGAGACTAAGCGAGGCTTAAGTTATGTACCAAAGAGATACCACAAGTATGGTAAAAAGTTATAGTCACCAGAAAGTAAAAAGCTATTAGAGTATGCAGCTTAGGACCATAAGATAGAATTAGAAAAGAAAACAAGTCTAAAGTTCTTTTTAATCTATAAGCTTACTAAAACAGAGTTAGTAGCGCTTAAGGAGTTTATTCAGGAGAACTTACGCAAGGGATATATTAGACCGTTATAGTTATTAATAGGATATCCAGTATTATTTATCCCAAAGAAAAACGGAAAACTTAGGATATATATAGACTACAGACAGTTAAACAGCATCACTAAAAAGGATAGGTATCCTTTACCCTTAATTAGCGAAATCTAAAACAGGATAGGTAACGTAAAGATCTTTACAAAAATAGATCTAAGATGGGCGTACCATCAGATTAAGATCAAGGAAGGCGACAAATAGAAGGCAGCCTTTAGGTCAAAGGAAGGACTATATAAGCTATTAGTTATACAATTTAGGCTTATAAACGCACTAGCAATGTTCCAAAAGCGAATTAATAGTATATTAGGAGAACACCTAGATGAATTTATTATGGTATACCTTAATAACATTATCATCTACTTAGAGAATAAGGAAGAGCACAGAAAATACATTAAATAGGTCTTAAAGAGACTACAAGAAGAACAGATGCTAGTAGCAATTAAAAAATACGAGTTCTTCACCAGGAAGACCAATTTTGTTAGATTTATTATTAAACTAGGCCAACTTAGTATAGATCCAAAGAAGATCAAGGCTATAGTGAATTAGCAGGAACCAGAGAACGTTACGTAGTTAAGATCATTCCTAGGGTTTTACAATTATTGTAGAAGGTTTATAGCGCAATAGTTATAGGATATTAAGCCATTTACGCAGTTAACAAAGAAAGAAGAATCATGGGCATAGGGAGAGGAGCAATAAGAACTATTTAAAAGAATTAAAGAGTTGTTTACCCAGGAGCCAGTTCTTAAGATCTATTAACCAGGTCTAGAGACGGTTATAGAAATAGATGCATTAGACTTTACACTAGGGGCGTACTTCCTATAGAAACATCAAGATAGATGGCACCTAGTAGCATACTATAGTTAAAAGATAACACCACTAGAGTTAAACTATGATATCTATAACAAAGAGTTATTAGGTATAGTTACAGCACTTAAAAAATAAAGAGCATTCTTACAAGGCATAGAGAAACTATTTATAGTTAAAATAAACTATAAGAACCTTACAGAATTCCTAACAACAAAGGAACTCAACCAAAGACAGGTTAGATAGGCGGAAATGCTTATAGAATACTATTTCGAAATTCAGTATACTAAGGGTACAGATAATACACGAGCAGACGCTCTAAGCAGAAAGGCTAAACTACAAAGTAATAAAAAGCTATTAGGAGCTTTATTACAAAAGGATTAAGACGGACTAATTAGGTACAATTATCTAAAGATTGCAGTAACCAAGAAAAGTCAGATCTATAAATTACCAGAGAGTAATTAGATACAAAAGATCTAAGAAGCATAAGCAAAGGATCCAGACTTAGAGCAATATAAAAATAGAGAAGTAACATATATACCTAAGTCTATTACAGAAGAATTTATTAAGGAATTCTACAAGGGAATAACACAAGGACATAACGGAGCTATAGGCTTAGTGTTAAGACTTTAAAAGGAGTATATTATTTAAGAAATCTAGGGACTAGCAAGATAAGTTATAAAGAAATATCTAGATTACTAAAGAAACAAACCAACGAGGCATAAGCCGTATGGAGGGCTACAACCTATCGAGACACCAGGAAGACTATGGGAAGTCATATTATAGGACTTTATTGTTAAGTTACCAAAGTTAAGAGATCCTATTACAGGACAAGATTATAACGCGATTTTAGTGGTAGTAGACAAGCTAATAAAGTAGGGATACTTTATAGCATGCACTAAAGAGATAGCAGTAGAGGATATCGCTAGAATCTATATAAAAGAAGTATTCGTAAGACATAGAGCACTAGACAAGATTATATTAGATAGAGATCTAAGATTTATAGCAGCATTTTAGGAAGTGTTTTTAGTAGAACAGGGAGTTCGCGCAGCAATATCTACAGCGTATTATCCGCAGACGGACGGACAAACGGAAAGACTAAACTAGACACTAAAGCAGTATCTAAGGCACTATATTAATCACGCATAGAATAATTGGGTATTATTATTACCAGTTACACAGTTTGCATATAATATAATACCACAAGAAGGAATAGGGACATTACCATTTAAGGTGAATTACAGGTATAAGCCAAGAACATTATTATCGCCATATTAAGCAAAAAAGACAAGTAGCACAGCTAAGCAAAGAATAGAGACATTAATGAATCTTTATACAGACCTTAAAGAAACAGCTAAACTAGTACAAGAACGAATAAAAAGGTACTATAATGCTAAGAGATCTAAGGGACCAGATCTTAAGGAGGGGGATAAAGTATGGCTACTACACAAAAATTTCAAGAGTCGACAACTAAGCAAGAAATTGGACCATATTAGACTAGGACCTTTTAAAGTTAAACAAAAAATTTTATTGGTTACATATAAGTTAAACCTACCAGCCAAAATGAAAATCTACCTTATACAACATATCACAATGCTAGAGCCAGCATATAGGAATATTAAGCCACTAGTCTACAAGGCAGACATATATAGAGGACAAAAGAAAGACGAATAGCAAGTTTTGAAGATCATTAGTTATAAGGATATAGATAACGAAACATGGTATAAAGTAAAGTAAATAGGCTATAGTAAGACTACCTAGGAACTACTAAGCAACCTAAGGAACGCTATAGGAAAGGTACAGGAGTATCAGAAGAAAGTAGGTCAGGCAATATTAATAAAGAAGGATTGCCAAAGAATAAGTCACCTAAGGGGGACCCAAGAGGAGCAATTGCTAAGCTACTTAGAGTTGTTTCCCTTATAGAAGGAGAGCCAATCCTTTTATTACCTAGCTTAGACAAACCCTATTAAACAAGTTTTTACTCCTTGAAATGGACCTTTTTACGGACATATTTAAGACGTTAAAGACGAGCATAAGCTAAACATTAAGCTTTAAGGACGCGTGTGGATTCTTCTAAGGCATATTAAACCTTAAGTAGCGCGGAGGCTAGCTTACCATTAAGCTTTATAGCGGTAGATTAAACACGAGACCCTATAATAAGTTACTTAGGGAACTTAAAGACTGTTAAGAGTTATAGGACGCGCACACTTAGTATTAGAGACAGAGCAAACATCGCAGAATAATTAAACGTTTACTTTGGTACACTTAGAGCAAGAGGAGGGTTATTAGAATAAAGGGCTTGCTAGCACAATATATACTAACCCCTCTTTAGCGCAACAAGAGCAAGGAATCACCATCACTTTACCAAGCAATAGTATGGAGAAAACCATATAAAGGCGACGCTTAACCTAGGAAAGAGAAGAAGAAGCTTTAGGTATAATAAGTAAGGATATTAACCAGACTAATTAAACGGACATTATACCTCTAGTAGACGACTTAGAGATGTTAGGAATCTTTAAGGACAAAGATAAAGAGGAGGGAGATGGTATTACGGACGCTTTAAGTATAATGTTACAACTACTTGGAGAAGAGTTGCAGGAAGCTAGTTGGTTAATATAGGCATAGTCTAGGATAGATCCGGTAGAACTATGTAACGAGGAATAGTAACCGAAGTTATATAGTATTAAATGTATTAACTGTGTTAAACGAAAGGGATGTTATATTTAATACAGACAACACGTACCTTATGTACAAAAGAGGATTTCTTAGGCGTATAGTTATGTATTTAAAGGACCTCAGTCCCTACTGTAGATAGTTCTCTCCTTGTAGTGAATCTTAGAATATAATTAGAGTTAATCTGTTGGGCAACTACTCCACTAGTTATTGTTATATTGTTGTTTTGTTCTTACCTATATACCCAGCCCAATAATAGAACCTACTGTAGTTTCTACTACAAGGTTCCGTTACATAAGTTCATTGTCTAAGTATATAAAAATGTCATCTAGGTATACCGTACAGAATTCGTTAAGGTAGTTAAAAAGAATATCATTTATATACTGTTAGTACGTGGCTGGCCTATTTATTAGTCCAAAAGGAAGAACTTTACATTTATAAGAACCGTAGCGGGTATAGAACGTCGTTAGATTCTTTAATGCAGAGTCCATCCTAATTTAGTAGAAAGCTTAGCGGACATTAAGCTTAGTAAAGATTTTAGCTTAGCTTAGACATATAAGGGTCTTATTAATTAGGGGGAAAAGATAACAATCTTTCTAAGTAATAGCGTTTAGTTTCTAATAGTCAATGCAAAAGTAGAGGCCTTTATTAGGTTTCTTTATAAAGAGGATAGGGGAAGTAAAAGGGGCCTAACTTAGCTCAATAAACCCCTTATAGAGGTTATCGATTAAGTACTACTTAGTTGCTTTTAGTTCCTCTATAGTTTGCTAGTAAAGGGGGCTATAGCCTAGAGAGTTATCGGCCTCTAGTTAAATCTTATAATTATAGGTTTAGTAGGGGGGCAGCATATCCAAAACTGCTTTTAAGAACGCGTCTCTATAGTCTAAGAGGTATATAGGGAGAAGGTGCTTAACTAACTCCTTATTAGTTTCCTCTACTAGCCCTTCTTCCTTCTCGTTAATAATCCGGTCAATTTTATATAAGCTAGTTATAAAGACCTTATTGTCCTTCTGATATATATTAAAGTAGAAACCTATAGCGCTAATTACCGCGATATCTACTATAGGGGGGTTATATGGTAGTAGGGGTATCCGCGGCCTTAGGGGCTTTTAGCATATTAGTGTTGTCTTTACTCCTTTTAGCTCTTATTACATCTTCCAAAGGTTATCCTCTAAGTCCTATTAGTATGTCCTCTTCCCCATTGGCCGGATCTCCGCAATTTAGAAGTTGTCTATATTACTGTCCGTTCCACTTCCGTAAGTAGAGTCCTCCTTAACTGCAGTCCTTTGGGGGAGTATCCTTGTCGGTATAGATTTCTTACTAGCCTTGTAATAGGTATCTTCTTAAGCAAAAGCTAGGTCGCGGTCCCTAACATCCTACTAGTAGGTAGGATTAGCCTTCGCGGCTAATATCTTACGGTTAGTACGGATCTCTCTAATAAAGGAGGGTAACTTCAGTCTACTCTCTAGCCAGATAAACTGTCTTTGTTAAACATTTAGCCAAATATTAAAGTAGGACATCTATTTTTGGCTAAGGATTATGTTATGGGACCCTAGGTCTAGGATATAAAAGGGGATATTAAACTGGCGTTGTCCATTAATAGCAATATATAGCTTTAAGACATAGGTAACCGGCTTACCAGCTTAGCCGTTATAGCCTTTTACTTAAACAGGCTTCTCTAGTCGGGTAGCATTTACATTTAAAAACTTAGCAACATCATTTATATAAGCAGTATTTATAAAGGCAAAGCTATTTACTCTAGTGTTAATAAGGGCAGTTATATTAACTCCATATCTATTTTAAGATACTATATATAGAACCATAAAGTGTTTTCCACCCATTAGCTAACTTAGATCAATCTCTTTAAGATCAATAGGATACCCTAAAGGGGAGTCTTTCCCTAGGGTTCTTCTTTTCCCAACTTATTAGGTGTTTCTTTTTCCTCTATCTCCTTAATATTACCCATATCCTTTAGCTCTAGGCAGGACGTGGCAAAGTAACTATCCTTTCCACAATTAAAGCACGTGACCGTGGTAGGGTCAATTAGGGTGTTGCAACGAGCATTAGTTAAAGGTATAGTACATAGCAGGTCAGGTAAGGTTTGCTAGTAGGCAGTCATAACCGCTTTTGGTGTAAGGGCGGTTATAATTTATCTTCCAACGCCAGCTCCTGTTGGTGTAGCGGATAGGTTGCGGTTGCTATAGGACCTCTTTGGTTAATTAGAGTAAGTATTAATTCGTTTTAGTTCTAAATCCAGCAACAAACATTAGGCTGCAAGTCTTTGGTAGGTTAATAGGTTGTCTAAGGCTACCGCAATCTTCTCTTATAGTCAGACCGTTAGCTTGTTATATAGGTCCAAACAATAATTCTTAGGGGGGACCTAGCCTTCGCCTACTAGGTATAAGAATTAAGTCTAGAACTTAGTAAAGGATTAGTTCTATTTTATTATTAGGCGATTATAGTTATAATAGGCATCCCGTACTTTATTTAGATTGACATAGATAGTAGCTAGGTGCTATATCATCTTATTAACAGATATAAACCAAACAGGTAACTTATCCTTAAACTTGGCCTAAAGGTGTCGCTGGGTGTCCCCAATAGTTCAACCAAAGAGGTAGAGCATTTTAGCTTCTTTAGAGGGGAAATAGTTATGGTTAACACGAAGCTTTCCTTATACCTAGATTCTCCAGTTCTTAAAGGTTGGGTCTACGCCATCTAATAATAGTGGGGGGTTAGGGAGCTTAACAGACTTTAATTACTTTGTTATTATATCCGTACTCTTTAGTATATCGCATTTGGTAGAGCGAATAGGTTAACTAAGGCTTCGTAAAGGGGAGGCTAGGCTATTTTATAAGGCAGCAAGGCTTTCTAGGATCTCCTTTAGAGTCTCTTATATGCTTTAGGCTTAAAGACAATTAACCTTCTAATTAGCTGCAAGGGCACGAATCTGCTTATATATACCTATAACGTCGTTATTATCTTTGATTTCTAATCCTAACTAGACCTTATGTTCCTCTTGGGTAGAGGCAGGTCTTTTAGATAAGCTCGCTTTAGGTGCCATCGTTAGCTTCCTAAGGTTTGTTAGAATTATATAATTTGGTTTTAATTCCGGGGTTCTTTTATAGGTGCAGGTTAAGTATAGTCTGGCCTATAAAATGGGATATTGTCAGGGCCTTCTTAGGCGTAGTAGTGTGGGTTTTTTAATGTCTGAGTATAACGCGTTAACGCGTCGTTGCAGACAAAGGTCTTTTTAGGGTAGGATATTATTAAGGCCTTCCCAGGCAATATAGGGAGAGCTTAGTATAATGTGACGGGCTTATATAAATGCTTCTAAACCAAAGCTTATAGATTGCTACCATACAAGAATACTAAGCTAAGGAGAAGAAGAAGTCTGTCAGAGACTGGCAAGATACAAAGGGGTCGCCAAGGCGCTAGTAGTAAGCGAGCCAATGGCGATTTTCTATCCCGGGGATGGAAAATCCTGATTGGTTGGCAGGAGTCAGGGTCCACTGAGTATGGTAGGTGGCGTTGCCCCAGCACCGTCACATGTACAGTATCTTCTTGGTAGAAACGATGATCTAGTTAAATCTCGCAAGGATTATATGAATCCTAAGGCTCAAAAAGGTACCTTATGTCCTTATTATGGAAGATCTTGTGATTGTGCTTAATATATAGTTTTATTAGGATATCTTTATTTAATATGTATTATAGTAGATATTATAGTAGATATAGAGCTTTAGTAGAG
>Ga0307507_10008426_pt1 | contig 14270 bp, 10 predicted proteins | sample 7_EM_MG_FD_207223 | JGI IMG/M metagenome (GOLD analysis project Ga0307507, IMG submission 207223) | Populus trichocarpa ectomycorrhiza microbial communities from riparian zone in the Pacific Northwest, United States - 7_EM | ecosystem: Host-associated > Plants > Roots > Unclassified | place... | reverse complement strand
GAACTTCATGAGGAAATTGAAAAAATAAATCATGGGATAGGAGGCAAGATTCATGTGACTCTTTTGAAGCAAGAACGGTTGGATGACGCCCACTTGACCTTGCCAACGGATTTATGAGCCAAGACCTGTGAGATTAAAAAGATAGAATCCATATCATAGTTATTATATTCCTTCCGAGAAAATACCATGTTACGGGTTTGAAATGTTAATTTAGATAAATATAGCTGAACTTTTAAAAGAAATTAAAAAACATTGGTTAAAGAAATTTTTTTAAAAAGAGTCTAAATTTTTTAATTATGTTTTATCAGATCAACAAGTCAATTTCTCCCTTTATTTTTTACAAAATTTATAGGCCTTAACTCAATCGGTCTTGAATTAACCCGGAACATCGGTTCGGGTATCTCATTTATTGGAATAATAGTACTATATTTCCTTTTATTTTCTTTCCCTGCTCGCTACATCTGTCTGTTAATTAATGGCTCTGAAAACGCATTAAGAAAAAAGACCCTTTTTTGGACAAATGGGCCACTTTGTGTAATTCTTCATTGTTACACTTCTATAAAATTGTATAGAGATGTCAAATAAAATAAATAAATCAGAATGACCTCACAAACCAGGAAGTGAAATTTGGGCTGTCCTTTCAATAACCTAAAAATTGAATAGAGTACAGTCGACCAGAACTAACTTGGCTTGCTATTTGGGGCCGTTTTGGAGGCACCATACTTCTATGTTATTAATAAAAAAATAAATATAATAAATAAACCCCACAGTACTTTGTTGTTAGATAATGTTGTTTAGATTGCATTTGATTAACATTTTTAAATAAAAAAATAACTTTTAAAAAATAAAAAATATATCATTTAAAATATTTTTAAATAAAAAATATTTTTAAAAAAATTGTTATGACATCACAAATATCCTCTGCATCTTGTATACTTTATTTTTTTCACATTTTTTTATTGGGATGTTTGGAAACTTGTTAAAAGCAGTGTTTTTTAAAAATTTTAATTTTTTTGTTTAAAATTAATTATTTTTATGTTTTTGTGTTGTTTTAATATGCTGTTGTCAAATATAATTTTTTAAAAATAAAACACTTTAAAAAACAACTATTATCTTTTAACAAAATAAAAAACTTATATCCTTAAATTTTTTCATATTTTTTTTTAATGGGTGGAGCTTTCAATATTATTTTGTTTTATGATTGCAGTAGCCTAGATGTTTATTGGGATATATGATTGCAAACTTGTTTGAAGAAGTATTTTTTAAAATTAATTTATTTTAGTTTAAAATTAATTTATTTTATATTTTTAGGTTGTTTTGATGTATTGATATCAAAAATAACTTTAAAAAAATTAAAAAATATTTTAATATATTTTTAAATAAAAAATAAGTATTGCCATATTCACAAATAACGTCAATATATATCATATATCCTTCAATATTTTCACATTATTTTCATGATGGTGTGGGGCTTTCAATACTGTCATGCAGCCACTATCAGTTTATCCATCGGAGAAGATCGATCCGATCCGATCCGTCGAGTTGACTCCGACCATCATATCTTCGATCTAGCTAACCTTTGTACGTCCCATGCATGAATAATAATACATCGTACAGCACAGCAGCATAAGAGATGTTTGTGTTCTGTGTTGGTACCAACATTCTTACACAGTCCCATGTGAATGGGGCCCTAATTCCTGGCTCCTGTGGTACAAAAAAACTCATGGCCTCACTCATGGGGTCCCTTGATTGTTAGCTAATCAAGATCATGCGAGGAAAAATCGTCGAGAAGGCCAAAAATATTGGTGGAGCTAGGGAGCTTCGTATGATGGCCAATAATATGACTAATGGGTAAGACCATTAACCATTTTTACTGACCAGTCGCACTGAGCTTGATGGTTCGAAGGATATGTTTCCTAGTTATGGACATGGAACCCATGTTGTCATCCTCAGTACTGCAAGCTAGAAGACCACCTTGGGAATTTTCAATTACAAGTAATTTGCTACCTGTAAACAAAGTTATTAAATCTGTATATGATCTGGTCTAGTTTAAGTTCGAGTCAAGAATTAAACCAGTTAACTCGAATAAATTTGAAGAACTCTCTCATCTTATTTTTGTAAACCTAGTTTGGAGTAGGGTTTAGAACCTAAGTTTGGCAGGTTATTAAGTTTACTAGCTAGGAAGTTTCCCTTTGATTCCATAATTTAACAAATAACCACCATAGATGACGTTTCACTCTTTTTCTTCTTCTTCTTTTTAATAGTTTGCTAGTGATTTCAAAGTGTAAAGTTTCGAATTTGTGGCATTCCGTCGTTTGAAGGAGAGGGCGGGCTCCATGCATGTGTGAATTGTAACCATCATAAAAGCAGGTGTGATTTTTCACGGGAAGATAAAATCCACACACATATTCCTTAATCGATAAAAACCCTAAAATATATTAGCATTTGTGTTAATAATTAAGGTAATGTTTCGAAACACTCTTGTTGAAAGCATTGTGAAATTAAGTTATATGATATATTAATTTTAGTAGTTTACTAAGATGTGTTGATTAAATATCATTAATTAAACAATAATTAGCTTGTTATTTTTATTTATTTATTTTCAAGGTGCTCAGAAAATAACTAGCGGTATATAATTAACTATTATTTAAGTTTTTTTTAAAATAAAAAGATAGTTACAGGTAAAAGAAAGAATAAATATCTAGATTCAACGTAGATTTTTATATGATTAACCCATCTTAGTTTTCTACGAAACCTGCTTCGAGCTTAGCTCCAAATCAAATGGGGTTCGGGTTGCTGGCCCGGTTTCTTAAGGATTGCTCTGATCTTTTGCTCGTGCGATTTGAGTGATTATCTTGTGTTGGAATCAGTGGATAATTGTGTTCCTAATTATTGTGAGTTATTGAAGAAGAGGAGTTGTAAATGAAGTGGTCGGTCTCCTATCTACCAATTCATTATTGGCTGAGGGCAGATCTCTGTATAGAATTGCACATGCTACCTACGTTGTTGACCCTCTGTGTTCCATCGTCTTTTTTCAAGGATCATTAATTAAAATGTGTTTAGTTTGATAATTAAGAGGATTATGAAACATATCCACCCATCACCGGGTCCTAGCTATTTTTGAGATGCCATTACTGCACTTCATACATGATAATTAATAAATAATAATAATAAATGCATGAAGATGAATGTCTAGTTACCCAAACACAGAAGAAGAATTAATGAGAGTGCTACTTTTTTACAAAGTTACTAAACCAGGCAATGTGATAAGCTAGGCGTGTTCGTTAGAGTTTACTCGACCGAATCAAAATAATATCATTTTAATTAAAAAATAAAAAATATTATTTTAAAATAAAAAATTGATTTTTAATCAAATTATGAGTTGACTTGTCGGGTTAATAGATTTGATTGGATAAACTCAGTCAAACCAAGTTTAATAACATTATTTATATCTAAGAATATTGTTGTTTTCATTTTATGAAAAATCTTATTTATGGCAAGAATGAACCTTATTATTGAATTCTCAAAATTAGTTCGTGAAACTTATATCACAAAAAGGCTTGCTATGAGATGAGATGGATGGGTCTTATTATATTGTTCTCAAGATTAGGTGGTGAGGCTTAGGGGAAATCTGGATATATTTTAAACAACATTAATAAAAGCAGAAAATCGATATTAAGGGATGGAAGGATCTTGGAACTTTCATTTCAAACCATGCTTTAAGTGTTAAATCACTCTGATTTGATGGGAGAAAGAAAGAAAGAAACAGAGCAGATACCATTGTCGATGGAAGGGTCTTGCAGGATTCCAAGTTATACCTAAATAAATAATAATTAGTTGCCATCAATTCCTAATTGTGATTAGTTTTGTACCTTCAACCTCAAACATCCCAACATGAATGCACGAAAAAAATGAGGCAATTATAATCTAGGGTTTGCCCTGGCTAGAGCCTAGTGGCATGTGACAACCAGGCAGCTCAATGAAAAAGTACGTACATGCAATTTTGTATTCTTAAGTCAATGTTGAAGTACTACATGTTTGCACGATATTATCTATGCACATTAATATGGAAAGAACATGGAAGAGTCAACAGGGCATTCTGGTTGAAGTGCAAGAATCAGCCATGGAGTTTGAGCTGTCTTAGAGTTAGAGGGGACAAGATAAGATATGGCAAGGATTAATAACGACGCATGTCCATGCATGGAACTCCTTTGAAACTTCATTAATTAATGTGAGATGCAGAATGATTAATTAGATAATTAACTGGAATTATACTGCAACAAAACCTTCAAGTGATGCATGTTTTAAAATGGGGCATGCCATGTGGAATATATATATATATAGCGAACCCAATAATACAGTAATCATTATACGTTGTTCTCTTGGCCAGATTCAGTTGTCTTCTGTTTGTGTGCCAAGAACATGAGTGGGAGCATATGTTGACAAGAATGTTCTTAATCTCTTTCCCCTTCTTCATTCATCCACTAGTTTAGCACTTGAAAACTAGGTGGGATTTAATTTAAATATGTAAGCAAGCTGGAAATCTCCCCAGGAGACAACAATGAGTTAAAAAAAAGTTAACGGGTTGAGGTCAACTCGGCTTTTCTACCGAGTCGACCGAATTGTTTTCTTTTTCTATTTTTCTCAACCTCTGTTAGTCTAAACAGACCATCTCGGGTCGGCAAGGCCAACCCATCAGCCCGTCTACGTTTTACAAATATATTGAAATGTGTAGAGTAACTTATTTTCATGAAGATTTAGATGGAATTTGCTTCCTATGTATCCCACTACAAAAACCAGCTCGGAAGCATAGACAAATATGTAGCCTTCTTGTGGTAAATTAACACTTGGTTGATTTCTTAGCTGGCCTTTGAAGGAACATATCAACCAAAATGGCTATCTTGAATTCTGGGCAGTTGGGATCTACTAAAGACACCATAGCATCAATAAGGCAATGTGTACAGCCCAGCAAAATCATTGTACCAAGAATTAGGTCACCAACAGATGTTAAGAAGGGAGATACAGAATCATCAAATCCATTTCCACCCTGTCTATAGCTACAGAACCTGAGGTGACCATACATATTTCAAAACGGCATTCAATGTGGAATATTGAACTCATTATCACAGTTATCATCTTACATTGTACTGTTCTGTTCCCTGCGAAGTATGATTTTGATTCTTAAGTTGTGTCTAAATTACTGAGAAGCTGAACTGGTCAAAGATTTTCAGCTGGAGTCTTAAAACTAAAACTTTTTTCAATTCAGTATCCAGGGTTTTATACATTATTCAACCGAGTTCTATCATCCATGTCTATTAGTGTAAGTTTTGTCTAAAGTGTACAGTTATGCAATAAAATGATGTATTATTGAAGAAATCTTGATTTTCTTTTATTTGAAATTGGTGACGATTTTAGATGAGTGGCCCAAGTATAGAGTTCTAAACAAATAAGGGATGTTATTGAGAAAATCTTTATCTGTCAACTATATCAAAAGAACAAAGAGAGGGGGGGCTAATTCGAGGATTCCCTCGTATCGTCTAATCCCGTTTTATGGTTTTTATATGAACCAAGTGCCCTTGAAATCATTCAGATTGCATTTGACATGAGATTGGAAATTTAGAAGAGAAATGTTGGGGGAAGAATAGCGAAATAGTGCTATGCAGTATGCACAACTTGTCTTGTGAAAACAAAATTCAAAGGCAAACTGACACTTCCTTGGTTTCTTAGCTGGCCTTTGACAGAACATATCAACAAAAAATGGTTCTCTGCATTTTGGACATTTGGGATGTCCTTCAGACACCATAGATGAGATGAGGCAATGTATACGGCCCCATCAAAACCAATGAAGGTACCTCAATTATGTCACTACTGTCAATAGAGTTCATATCCATCGACATGCAGGAACGTTGGCTTGATGATGATGAAGAAATTTCAACTTGATTTGATGGTTCATCGTGTGGGTGCAATCTTGGCAGTGAGAGTCCTAGGCAAAAATCAAGATTTGTATTCTTTTCTTCTTGTGCTATTATTGGAAAGCATCCCTCACTCAGCGGATAGCAATCACGTCAAAAGTTTTCCTCTCATATGTCCTCATTGCTCTAATTTTTTGTAACAAGTAATGTTGATGTCTTTCATTATTTAACTTTGGTTTAGTCTCACTGAAAGGAGTCAAAATGAAGTCAGTTTGAAGTTAGATGAACCTTGTGCCTAGTTGAGAATTCTCAACGCCATAAATGCATGAAGCATAATTTTAGTCCTGTGACTAAGAGAACGTAGAAAATATTTTGAGATGTATCACATACAGGATGATCAAAATGATCACAAGTTTGAAGTTTACTGAAGGATGACCATATGTGAATGGTGCATTTTCATTAGCTTGGTTCACTCATTTGAGTGCCATACAGCTTTTGACTCTGAAACTGGTTTAAACCCATAATCTCTGTTTGAAATCCTTGTTCTCATCATGATCATCGATGTCATCTTCGCTATCTCCATCATTCACACCAGCCAAAAACATGTTATTATCACCATCATTGCTGGGTTCATCATCAATATCTGATTCAATACCTGATTCGTAGTTTGCCTCGGGAGAGGGAGAGTGATGCGCATTCCAATCTGGAGGGAAGGTCTTCTGTAAAGCTTCTGTGAGCTCTCCTCCCGTTCCTTCGATTTTGCGTAAACATTTGGACCAGTAAACTGCAGTCCCCATATCTACAGTCAACTCAGATTCTATCATTTCTCTGCAAATGGACAGAATCCCAGAGTAAATGTATGCTTCAGCAACAGTAGCCCTTGACAACAATGATGTCATTAAGCAATGGTACACAGCTTTATCAGGCTTTAATCCAGCCAACTTCATCTCTTCAAAGCAGCGCAATGCTTTCTCTGGAAGAGAAGCACATGCCCACCCATGAATCAATGTGGTGTAGGTTTTCACATTTGGCTTCACTCCTAAAGCCTCCATTTCTTGTATTGTTTTTGTTGCTCTCTGAAAAATATTGTTTGCTCAAATCAAATTAGGAACAGCACAGAAAAAAATAAATAAAAGCTTAAGCATTTAAAATTTTAGACAGAAATGAATTGATTTAAGCATTTTGTTTCCTGGTTTTGTTTAAAAGCAAAAGTTGCACCTGATATTATTATGCCAGTTGGAAAATGAGAAACTGAAACAAAAACTTCCAGTGCCAGGGTCTTAAACACATATCGCCATCCAAGACTAGAAAGCAAAAATTCATCCTATATTACAAACCTAAGTAAAACATGAGGGACCAAATTGCTGAATTAACACCTAACTGAAATTTTCTTCTGTTCAAGTCTAAGCAATGCTTTAACTTCAAAGAAAAAAAGTTAAAATTAATTTTCACTAAACTAGATGAAATCCTATGAACTCGTGTTGATCAGATTGTCTATACAAGGGCTCCAGCAATTTAGAATGCAATGCTTGTTATCACCATTCAAGTTCAGAATGCATTGAGTGTGCCCTTTACTAACAACATTGAAAACAAAGGACTAGTTACTGATCAGCAAAGCATACCAGCATGTCTCCAGCCTTGCAACAAGCATTTATAAAGGATGTATATGTATGAATATCAGGTTGAACCCCTTCTTGCTTCATTTGCTGCATAAGGTCAGCAGCCTCCCAAACATCACCTCTTCGAGCCCATCTACATCAGAAAAACAATTGAATCAAGATATTGGAAATAAATGCTGATAACATATCAAACCAAGGAAACAGAGGAGATCAGAGTAGATTTTGAGAACACATTAATTGCAATGATATTTAAGAGACTGGAAGTTCTCTTAAAACACAAATTCATGAGTTATAGACAGTAATTCATACCCATCGATTAATATGTTATAGACAAAGGTGTTTCTTGGGATATTTTGAGCACTCATTTCTCTTGTAACTGCTAAAGCACTTTGCATCCTGCCTGACTTGCAACATGCCTTGAGCAATGCCTCATATGTAAACACATCAAGTTCTAGTCCTTCATTTCTTAATTTGGTAAAATACTCGAAGGCCTTTCCAGTATCACCTAATGCTGCATAACCATTCATGATTGTCGTGTATGTGTGTTCATCTGGACTTACACCTGCCAATGCCATCTCATCCAATATTTCAACAGCCTTCTCCATCTGCAAGATACTCAAGATGAACATGTTTGTGTCAAACAAGAAGATAATACATTGCTGAATATAAGCTTCCAGTGCAGATAGAAACGAATTAGTGAAAAGGCAAAGTGAATCATTAATATCAGAAGACAGCATTCATAAACGGATAAACATAATTCAATTTTCATAACTGCTGATACACATGTACCAAAATGGAACTTCACTAAGCATCTCAAGAAGTGACTTAAGTCGATCACATAACTGAGGGATATGAAGGGAACAATGGTTCACTAAACTGGAAAAGAGGTTAAATTTTTCAACCAAGTACATGGGGGTGTAAGAGTCACTTGCACAAATAGATATAGTAAATTACTATTTACAGTGTTGTTCATGCAAGCACATCTTTGAAATTTTATATGTACCCTAAGGTGAAGGAAAAGTTACACATATTTAGGAAGTCTTTGAGAAACTTCCATGAATATTACAGACAATGACTGCTTTCCTAACAAATCAGCAACATTGAAAAAAAGGCCATGCTAAAATACTTATACAGTACACATCATGACATCTACAAAAAGGTTTTTTCACAAACTAGTCTATTTATCAAAATTTGAATCTGGTATGTCCAGGTTCCAAAACTAAGTTATATCATATGCATAGTTTACCTGACGCTTCTCAACAAGGCCGAGAACCAAAGCATTGAAGGTGTGCACAGTTGGAATGCACCCACTCCGCCTCATCATATCAAAAATTTCTAGGGCCCTCCTCATTTCCCCAGCTCTTGCAAATCCATGTATAATGGGCATAAATGTACGTGAAGTAGGCCGATGTCTTTTCTTCTGCATTTCCTTCACCATATGGATGGCACGATCCATATTTCCCATTCCACAGAATGCTTTGATAATGTTATTATAGAGAACCACATCAGGTTTCAAACCATCTTCGATAACATCTTCAAAAACTGTAAATGCATTGGTCCAATCCTTTAACTTCAAGAACCCATTGATCAACATGGAATACGTCTTCATGTTATGCTTTATGCCAGCTGATTCCATCATTTTGCTAACCTCCAGGGCTTTAGAAACTTTACCCATCTGAAAAGGAGGTTTGAATGTAATGTTTGATCATCAATTAAAAAGAAGACTAGAGATACCAACTTGAATACAAAGCATGAGTAAGGAAAAACTATACATCCAACAAAATACAGAATTCAAACAGAAATATTCATTGAATAAAAATGAAGATGGGCACACTGCGTACTTCCATAAAGCATAAGGATTCAAAAAGTCTGAACAGAAGAGCACAACATAACATGAATGGTCAAAATCCTCATGAACTCAATCTTTCTGAAACTCAAATTGGATTGCAGGAAGGACATTTTGATGCCAAACTTTCGGAAGATTCCACTTAAAATGAACTGGATCCCAGCATTCTTAGCACTAAAGTCACAGGCCTTAACAACAAACAAATTCCACTGCATCCTCCTTAATGGTCATTCTTCTAGGATACTCAAACAAAGAAATATTATGTTTCTGGAAAACAACCTGATGCCCAATTCTCTGGACTGGATCCCAGTTTTCTTAGCACTAAAGCCATAAGCCCTCACAACACGCAAATCCGCCTGCCATCCTCCAACATGATCACCTTTGTTAGTCCACTCAGAAAAGGACACTGTCTAGGTATCCCACTCTTTCAAGGGCACAACTCCAAGAGAAGGTCAAAACAAATGATTGGAGGCATCTAAAAGATCTCTTTTTAACTTATCACAGTTTTATACTTTTCATGGACACCAGGATCTGAGTTCATTCTTCCAATTTATGTTTTACATTATCCTTGTGCAGCGAATTATGAATTAATTTGATTTGAGCAATGACATGCTTAGCTCCACACAGTTTTGTCCAAAATGTTTATACAGTAACATCTTGAGCTAGGGCTGTCCGTTCCTTAAATCACAAGCATTCCTGGTGTCAAGTTGCTTCACTAGGCTCGTGAGTATGGGAGCTTTAAAATAGAATAAGATACAAAAATTTTAGAATGAAAAGGTGAAAAGACAAAAGGCTTACCTTGGTGTACATATTGATGAGACATCCATAGCTAATCACTGAAGGAGCAAATCCACATTCCTACAACATGCATATAGTGATTTAGCATGAAGGGACGATATAAGATATGAATTATCATATAATTCAAGTAAATTCTTCATGAAAGAGTATAAAAGGCAAAGGTGAAGCTTTGCAATTACATGTTATCAAAAAATGCATATTGCTCTATCTAACCTCAAATGATTTTGGCATTTGAGAGCAAGAGGGGGGGATCGGCGGAGCTAAAAGACACAGAACACATCTCCAATGCAAACAAAATTTACAAAACTAAAGCACACACATAAGCACCTTGCATGTAATAAGCTCTACGACATTATCGTTTTGTTACCTTAAGCCTTTTGAATACAATCAGGCATTTTTCTTCATTTCCAATCATAGCGTAACCATTCATCATGGTATGATATATGTCAATAGGAGCATCTATACCTTCTTCTTCCATCTCCCTCACCAAAGATTCAGCTCGATCCATATTGCATGACTGACTGTAATTGATGGATGAATGAAGATATTGTGAGTTTATGAAAGCACCTCATAAACTTGGAAAAGATTTTAACAGAGACTATAGAGTATAATGTGTAGACAACATGAACAGAATCAACAGATACAAATTTTATCATGCAACCTAATTCAATAAGCATATCCTCCAAGGATCCATTTAACACGTACCAAAGGTTTTTTCCACAAATGATGCGACCTATACAGGATCCTTGGATATGGTCCTAGCCTTCAATAATTTAATAAAGTTGGCACCCCAAAGACTTGGAGCCCAATAATTGCACTTGGCAGTGGGAGAATTGATGATGCACCAAACAATAGCCCCTAAAATGATCTCTATTATATGAGTACATATATACAAACTTGTAAGCTAAAGCATATGTATTTGACCTCACATTTAGTGCCATGGAACTATTCAGCATCAACATGATATAGTGTTCAGCATATTGAAGTGATCAGTGTGTGTGTGTGTGTGTGTGTGTAATGAAAAGAAATCAATATAGACTTGAATTTGAAACATAATACTGACCAATAAGCATATATAATGCTCCCATAAATGATTGCATTCAAATTTGTATGCCTCTCTTTGGCCTCCTTAAACCAGTGCTCTGCAGCTCTTCAAAATCAACGTTTAAGTTATTATTAGCATGGAGAGGAACTCCTGAAACAAAAACCAAAGTTGCAATGTTTTGCTATATAGAAAGTCAAGACTTGAACAACTGAACAAGTTGCAATTGCTAAAGTTTAAAGCATAAATCATCAAAGCTTTTATATGTTGATCAAGTCATAAAAACCTGCAGTTACTTTAGTTTAAAGAATAAGCCACTGCACAAATAAGAAAAATAAACACAAAACCAAAGGCTTAACAACAAATTGAGGAAAAAAAGAGGCTTCAAAAGGATAATCTCCAAAAGCAAAGTTAATGAAACAGATATGTTCTTCAAGAAAAGGTACTAAAGGTAATATTTACTTACTCAGCATTGCCAATTTTGGCAAATCCTCCAACAACTATACTATATGTCACCAGGCTCATTTCAACACCCTCTTCCTTCATTTTCCTAACACAAGACAGTGCTTCTTCCATGTCTCTACCAACTGCATAAGCGTGAATAAGGCTGCATGAAATAAATAACTTTAATGACAATAGAAGAAAATTAAATTACATAACAATTAACCTCTAAAACTATGAGGAACCAAGTTCCTGTTAATTGAACAAAAATTACATTTGGGAGGCAACCTTCAACAGACATTGCCAAATTACCCAAAAAATGAATAACAAATGAATGAAGAAAAAACACATAAATAATGTATGAAATTCAAAGCTGAAAGCCCTACAATCTCGTTTGGATAGGCTATACTTGGAGTAAAATATTTTTCAGAAGGACTGCTTCCTAAAACAGAATTTGCCACCAGACACATTGCTTGCGTAATATGTATGTACTGAAGACAATTTGGATGGATGACCGGTATTTTAACAGATGAAGAAGCTCATAAAAAAGTTATTCAACTTAAATCACAAATAAGCAAGACTAGTGATGTTTTATCAAAGATTTTACCTTGTATAGACATGTGAACTCGGATATATTCCCCTTGCTCGCATGCTCTCAAAAGTTTGTCGTGCACGATGCATATCCCCTCGCCTCGCATAGTAACCCACCATTAATCCAAACTCCCTTCTAGCAGGCTAATAAAATGATGGGAAAAGAGAGGAAAATGCTAATGACTAAGTAAGAGCTATCATAACTTCTTAAATATAAAAGGTCACCCATGATATGACCATGCAACATTTTCCCATCATTTAGAAGCAATATGCATAACGAATCAAGCCATTACGCACAAATCATCCCCTTAAAAGTTAACGATTATCCACTTAGACCACGGTTACCATAATCTGCACAAGTCATGGCTATATATATGTGGCCAGACACAGATTAATATGGAATTCATCATTTCCTACTGTTGACGACCTGAATCTTACAAGTCGTCCACATTTTCTCTGCTTAATCAACTTAAATACAAGTCTAACAATAAGAGTGTCTGAAACCTTTTACCTTCTTAATCCTTTCGAAAGCACTAACAACTGCCTGCCAATTCTCCGGTTGCGTGTCTAAAACCTTCCGAAAAGCCTTTGTAGACCCTTCTCTTTCTTCGTGCCATTTAGACCTATAGTCACCCCCATCCTCTCCATCAACCCAATTCTTCCTTTCCTCTGCTTTCGCCTTCAATCTTCTCCCATCATCCAATTTCACAGTCAAAACCCTCCCATGAAACTCCATTCCATCAAATTCCTCAGCTTTCATTGCAGACTTCTCTGCAGTTGGACCATCATAGATAATAAACCCGAAACCAGCATTCCTTTCAGTCTCATTATGACCATTTATCAAAACTACATTCTTTATAGGACCGAATTGGCGAAAGAATTCAGAAAGTTCGTGTTTTTTTATCCAGTTTGGTAAATTTCCAATAAAGATCTTCCCTTTTTGGCAGAAATCAGTTTTGGGGGCTTCATTTTCTACTTTTCGAGTCTCTTGGGTTTCAGCTTCTGGGGTTCGAGTGGTTTCAAGTGGCGGCGGCGGTGGTGGTGGGTGAGAGAGTTTGCTGGAGAGGCGGAGTTTGGTGGAGAGAGAAAGAGGGTCGGTGGTGCTAGTGGCACTGGAGCTTGTTATTTGGGGTTTGGAGGGGTTAAGGAGGGTTTTGAGTGGGTTTTGGGGGATTTTAGGAGTTGTGGGGGCGGGGGCGGGGGTTGGGGTGGGGGTTGGGGCGGGGGTGGGATTGAGTGATTTGGGACGGCGGATAGAGGAAGAATTGGTGGGTTCTGGTGGCGGTGGAGGTGGTGGTTTGAGGGAGAAAGAAATGGAAGCGGTGGTTGTGGTGGTGGTGGTGTTGGAGGAGAAAGGAGGGGGGCAATGAGGAAAGTGCGGGATGGTGGAGAGAGGCAAAATATCCATTATCTGTGGAGAGTTGAGGCTCAGAAAATGGTGGGTACACAAGGTAGTTTTTGAAACCTTGGGTACTTATTCTCTTCGTACGGGCTAGAACCAGGCCTGTACATGGGCTAGAAATAGAGGTGTTGGATTTGCCTTGGAACCTTTCACCTAAGGCAGAAGCCTTGGGCCAATTCTCATTCACGATGAACTGAATACGTTGAGATAAATCTAACAAGAAGAGTTACTTGAGGACATTAATGCCAGGCAGGATGCTACCTTCTGAAACATCATAAAAAGATGTGATTATAGTGTAGTTAATTTTTAAAATATTTTTCATTTTATATTATAAAAATTATTTTTCACAGCAGCAACACAAGCTTGCAGTGAAAAACGGCATACGAGTTCTAGGGCCATACAGCCTGCGCTTGCTACAGTCCTTCGCCGAATCCATGGGAGAAAAAACAATACAACTTTTTTCCGACTTATGATATCACACATGATTTATAGTTCAAGTTGTTCATGTAATTGAACACATGACAAAAAAGGTATTAGATGACAGGATTGAATCAACTAAAATATCAGTCTTTTAACAGCAAAATCAACTAATTCTCCAGTTTAAAACATCAAGCACCAA
>Ga0307507_10008425_pt1 | contig 14272 bp, 24 predicted proteins | sample 7_EM_MG_FD_207223 | JGI IMG/M metagenome (GOLD analysis project Ga0307507, IMG submission 207223) | Populus trichocarpa ectomycorrhiza microbial communities from riparian zone in the Pacific Northwest, United States - 7_EM | ecosystem: Host-associated > Plants > Roots > Unclassified | place... | reverse complement strand
AAGAACCGCAAGCAGGCGCGCAGCCGGTACGGCGCGAAGAAGGAGAAGAGCTAATGCCCCGCAAGGGTCCGGCCCCCAAGCGGCCGCTGATCTCCGACCCCGTCTACGCCTCCCCGCTGGTCACCCAGCTGGTGAACAAGGTGCTGAAGGACGGCAAGCGGTCACTGGCCGAGCGCATCGTTTACGGCGCGCTCGAAGGCGCTCGCGAGAAGTCCGGCACCGACCCGGTCGTCACGCTGAAGCGCGCCCTTGACAACGTGAAGCCCACCATCGAGGTGAAGAGCCGCCGCGTCGGTGGCGCCACCTACCAGGTGCCGATCGAGGTCAAGCCGGGTCGCTCGACCACGCTGGCGCTGCGCTGGCTGGTCTCCTTCTCGCAGGCTCGCCGCGAGAAGACGATGATCGAGCGCCTGCAGAACGAGCTCCTCGACGCTTCCAACGGCCTCGGTGCCAGCGTGAAGCGCCGCGAGGACACGCACAAGATGGCCGAGTCCAACCGGGCCTTCGCGCACTACCGCTGGTGATGACTGCCCGGCTGTCGACAGAGCCTGCCGGGCCCCAAGCTTGAGAACAGGGGAACACTCTCGTGGCACGTGAAGTGCTGACCGACCTGAACAAGGTCCGCAATTTCGGCATCATGGCCCACATCGACGCCGGCAAGACCACCACCACCGAGCGGATCCTGTTCTACACCGGGGTCAACTACAAGATCGGTGAAGTCCACGACGGCGCCGCCACCATGGACTGGATGGAGGAGGAGCAGAAGCGGGGTATCACCATCACCTCGGCTGCCACCACCACCTTCTGGAACGACCACCAGCTCAACATCATCGACACCCCCGGGCACGTCGACTTCACCGTCGAGGTGGAGCGCAACCTGCGGGTGCTCGATGGTGCGGTGGCCGTCTTCGACGGCAAAGAGGGTGTCGAGCCCCAGTCCGAGCAGGTCTGGCGCCAAGCGGACAAGTACGACGTCCCCCGCATCTGCTTCGTCAACAAGATGGACAAGCTGGGCGCGGACTTCTACTACACGATCAAGACCATCGAGGACCGCCTCGGCGTCAAGCCGCTGGTCATCCAGCTGCCGATCGGTGCCGAGAACACCTTCGAGGGCGTCATCGACCTCGTCAGGATGAAGGCTCTGGTCTGGCGCGGCGAGGTGACCAAGGGTGAGGACTACATCACCGAGGACATCCCCGCCGAGCTGGCCGACAAGGCAGCCGAGTACCGCGAGAAGCTGATCGAGGCCGTCTCCGAAACCAACGACGAGCTGATGGAGAAGTTCCTCGAGGGCGAGGAGCTGACCGAGGCCGAGATCAAGGCCGGTATCCGTCATCTCACGGTCGGCCGCCTGGCCTACCCGGTGCTGGCCGGTTCCGCGTTCAAGAACAAGGGCGTCCAGCCCATGCTCGACGCGGTCATCGACTACCTGCCGACGCCGCTGGACGTCGCCGCGGTGGAGGGCATCCTCCCCAACGGCGAGACCGCGCTGCGCAAGCCTTCGACCGAAGAGCCCTTCGCGGCGCTCGCGTTCAAGATCGCGGCGCACCCGTTCTTCGGCAAGCTGACCTACATCCGGGTGTACTCGGGCAAGGTCAGCAAGGGCGCCCAGGTCGTCAACGCGACCAAGGAGCGCAAGGAACGCATCGGCGGCCTCTTCCAGATGCACTCCAATAAGGAGAATCCGGTCGAGGACGCCCAGGCGGGCCACATCTACGCGGTCCAGGGCCTCAAGGACACCACCACCGGTGACACGCTGGCCGACCCGCAGAACCCGATCGTGCTCGAGTCCATGACGTTCCCCGCGCCGGTCATCCGCGTCGCGATCGAACCGAAGACGAAGGCCGACCAGGAGAAGCTGTCGATCGCCATCCAGAAGCTGGCCGAGGAAGACCCCACCTTCCAGGTCAACCAGGATGAGGAGACCGGCCAGACGATCATCGCCGGCATGGGGGAGCTGCACCTCGAGGTGCTGGTGAACCGGATGAAGTCCGACTACAAGGTCGAGGCGAACATCGGCAAGCCGCAGGTCGCCTACCGCGAGACGGTGCGCAAGACGGTCGAGAAGCTCGACTACGTGCACAAGAAGCAGACTGGTGGTTCCGGCCAGTTCGCGAAGGTCATCGTCAAGCTCGAGCCGCTCGAGACCACCGACGGTGCCCTCTACGAGTTCGACAACAAGGTCACCGGTGGCCGCGTGCCGCGGGAGTACATCCCGTCGGTGGACGCCGGTGGGCAGGACGCCATGCAGTACGGCGTGCTGGCGGGCTACCCGCTCGTCGGGTTGAAGTTCACCTTGCTGGATGGCGCGTACCACGAGGTCGACTCTTCGGAAATGGCCTTCAAGATCGCCGGCTCCATGGCGATGAAGGAAGCCGCCAAGAAGGCCAGTCCGGTCATCTTGGAACCGTTGATGGCCGTCGAGGTGACCACACCCGAGGACTACATGGGTGACGTCATCGGTGACCTCAACTCCCGCCGTGGCCAGATTCAGGCCATGGAGGAACGCGCAGGTACCCGTGTCGTCAAGGCACTGGTCCCGCTGTCGGAGATGTTCGGCTACGTCGGCGACCTGCGTTCCCGGACGCAGGGGCGGGCCAACTACTCCATGGTGTTCGACTCCTACGCCGAGGTTCCCGCGAACGTCGCGAAGGAAATCATCGCGAAGGCGACCGGGGAGTAGTTCCCAGTTGCACGCGGGCATAAGGAACACTCCTGAACGTCCGCAACACCGACGAGAAACATTCATCGGTCGGCAGCCACGCCGGCCGGTGAGCACAAAGCAAATCAGTCCAGGAGGACATTCCAGTGGCGAAGGCGAAATTCGAGCGGACCAAGCCGCACGTCAACATCGGCACCATCGGTCACGTTGACCACGGCAAGACGACTCTGACCGCGGCCATCACCAAGGTGCTGCACGACAAGTACCCGGAGCTGAACGAGTCGCGGGCGTTCGACCAGATCGACAACGCGCCGGAAGAGAAGCAGCGCGGCATCACGATCAACATCTCGCACGTCGAGTACCAGACCGAGAAGCGTCACTACGCCCACGTGGACGCCCCCGGTCACGCCGACTACATCAAGAACATGATCACCGGTGCCGCCCAGATGGACGGCGCGATCCTGGTGGTCGCCGCGACCGACGGCCCGATGCCGCAGACCCGTGAGCACGTGCTGCTCGCCCGCCAGGTCGGCGTGCCCTACATCGTGGTCGCGCTGAACAAGGCCGACATGGTCGACGACGAGGAGATCCTCGAGCTCGTCGAGCTGGAGGTCCGCGAGCTGCTGTCCTCGCAGGAGTTCCCGGGCGACGACGCGCCGGTCGTGCGCGTCTCGGGCCTGAAGGCTCTCGAGGGCGACGCCAAGTGGGCCGAGGCTGTCCTCGAGCTCATGAGCGCTGTCGACAACAACGTGCCGGACCCGGTGCGCGAGCTCGACAAGCCCTTCCTGATGCCGATCGAAGACGTCTTCACGATCACCGGCCGCGGCACCGTCGTGACCGGTCGTGTCGAGCGTGGCGTGGTCAACGTCAACGAAGAGGTCGAGATCGTCGGCATCAAGGAGAAGTCGACCAAGACGACTGTCACCGGTGTCGAGATGTTCCGCAAGCTGCTCGACTCGGGCCAGGCGGGCGACAACGTCGGCCTGCTGGTCCGCGGCATCAAGCGCGAGGACGTCGAGCGCGGCCAGGTCGTCGTGAAGCCGGGCACCACCACCCCGCACACCGACTTCGAGGGCCGGGTCTACATCCTGTCGAAGGACGAGGGTGGCCGTCACACCCCGTTCTTCAACAACTACCGCCCGCAGTTCTACTTCCGTACCACGGACGTGACCGGCGTCGTGACCCTCCCCGAGGGCACCGAGATGGTCATGCCGGGCGACAACACCGACATCTCGGTCGTGCTGATCCAGCCGATCGCGATGGACGAGGGCCTGCGGTTCGCCATCCGTGAGGGTGGCCGCACCGTCGGCGCCGGCCAGGTCACCAAGATCATCAAGTGATTTACGCCCGGCCTGGGGGTCTTACACCCCCGGGTTCGGGTCGTCAAATCACGTGTGCGACACTATTCAGGTTGCTCGTCTGGGGCGGCCGAATCCACCACTGGTTTCAGTGACCGGGTTCCGGCCGCCCTGGTGCGAGTGGCCACGGTCCGTCCAGCTCTTCCTTCGGGGTGAGGCTAGCGGGCAAGGGCAGTGAGCCGGTTCTAGAGCTTTCAAGACCGGCCCGCGGCCTCCTCACGTTGAGGAAGACCAGGCAGGACGATCCCACGGGATCCGTCTGTGCGTCGGGCGCGACACGCCCGACCGCGTGGACCGGGGACAGGGCCGTTGAACTGGGAAAACCGAGGCGTAAGCAGCGGTTTAACGAGACAAGCGGCACGAGACGACGAAGGAACGAGCAGCCACCATGGCGGGACAGAAGATCCGCATCCGGCTCAAGGCCTACGACCACGAGGCGATCGACACCTCGGCGCGCAAGATCGTGGAGACGGTCACGCGCACCGGCGCCCGTGTTGTCGGGCCGGTGCCGCTGCCCACCGAGAAGAACGTTTACTGCGTCATCCGCTCGCCGCACAAGTACAAGGACTCGCGCGAGCACTTCGAGATGCGCACGCACAAGCGTCTGATCGACATCCTCGACCCGACGCCGAAGACGGTCGACGCGCTCATGCGCATCGACCTGCCGGCGAGCGTCGACGTCAACATCCAGTAAGCGTTGGGCGAGCGGCGGAGATAAGAGACTCATGTCTGACAGGCAGATGAAGGGCATCCTGGGCACCAAGCTCGGCATGACCCAGGTCTTCGACGAACAGAACCGGGTTGTCCCGGTCACTGTCGTCAAGGCCGGTCCGAACGTGGTCACCCAGGTTCGGACGCAGGACAAGGACGGCTACACGGCCGTGCAGCTGGCGTTCGGCGCGGTCGACCCGCGCAGGGTGAACAAGCCGCGCACCGGCCACTTCGACAAGGCGGGCGTGACCCCGCGCCGGTTCCTCGCGGAGCTGCGTACCACGGACGCTGACACCTACGAGGTCGGGCAGGAGATCACCGCCGAGGTGTTCGCCGCCGGCGTCGAGGTCGACGTGACCGGTACGAGCAAGGGCAAGGGCTACGCGGGTGTCATGAAGCGCCACGGTTTCAAGGGCCAGGGCGCGAGCCACGGTGCCCAGGCCGTGCACCGCAGGCCGGGCTCGATCGGTGGCTGCGCCACCCCGGGCCGCGTCTTCAAGGGCGTGCGCATGGCGGGCCGGATGGGCACTGACCGGGTCACCACGCAGAACCTGACCGTGCACGCGGTCCGTGCCGAGGACGGCCTGCTGCTGATCAAGGGCGCTGTGCCCGGTCCCAAGGGCGGCGTGCTGTTCGTTCGCAGCGCCGCGAAGGGTGGTATTACCGAATGAGCAACGTCGAGCTGAAGACCCCGGCCGGTAAAGCCGACGGCACTGTCGAGCTCCCCGCGGAGATCTTCGACGTGCAGGCCAATGTGCCGCTGATGCACCAGGTCGTGATCGGCCAGCTGGCCGCCGCACGCCAGGGCACGCACGACACGAAGACCCGTGGTGAGGTCTCCGGTGGCGGCAAGAAGCCGTACCGGCAGAAGGGCACCGGTCGTGCCCGCCAGGGTTCGACCCGCGCGCCGCAGTTCGTCGGCGGTGGCGTCGTCCACGGCCCCACGCCGCGCGACTACACCCAGCGCACCCCGAAGAAGATGAAGGCCGCCGCTCTGCGTGGCGCCCTCTCCGACCGGGCTCGCGCGGGCCAGCTGCACATCGTCACCGAGCTGGTCACCGGCGAGAAGCCGTCGACCAAGGCCGGCAAGGCCGCCATCGCCGCGATCACGCAGGCGAAGCGCATCCTCGTGGTGCTGCACCGGGACGACGAGCTCAGCTGGGTTTCGCTGCGGAACCTGGAGCAGGTCCACCTGATCTGGGCCGACCAGCTCAACACCTACGACGTGCTCGTCAACGACGACGTCGTGTTCACCAAGGCTGCGTACGACGCTTTCGTCGCCGGTCCCGTCCGGGGCAAGGGCGCCAAGGCCGTCGCGCGGTCGAGCGAGATTGCGGAAGGGAGTGACGAGCAGTGAGTTCGGTCGCCATTGCCGATCCCCGCGACATCTTGCTCGCGCCGGTGATCTCCGAGAAGTCCTACGGGCTGCTCGAGGACCACAAGTACACGTTCATCGTTCGTCCGGACGCCAACAAGACCCAGATCAAGATCGCGGTCGAAAAGGTGTTCGGCGTCAAGGTGGTCAGCGTCAACACGGCCAACCGCCAGGGCAAGCGGAAGCGGACTCGCGCCGGCTTCGGCAAGCGCAAGGACACCAAGCGCGCCATCGTGACTCTTTCGCCTGAGAGCAAGGCGATCGAGATCTTCGGCGGACCCACCGCGTAAAGGACTGAGCTGACAATGGGCATCCGCAAGTACAAGCCGACGACCCCGGGTCGTCGCGGTTCGAGCGTCTCGGACTTCGCCGAGATCACGCGCTCCACGCCGGAAAAGTCGCTGCTTCGTCCGCTGAGCGGCACGGGCGGTCGTAACTCGTCCGGCAAGATCACCACCCGGCACAAGGGTGGCGGCCACAAGCGCGCGTACCGGCTGATCGACTTCCGTCGCAACGACAAGGACGGCATCCCCGCCAAGGTCGCGCACATCGAGTACGACCCCAACCGGTCTGCTCGCATCGCGCTCCTGCACTACGCCGATGGCGAGAAGCGCTACATCATCGCGCCGGAGAAGCTGAAGCAGGGTGACACGGTTGAGAACGGCCCCCGGGCCGACATCAAGCCGGGTAACAACCTGCCGCTGCGCAACATCCCGGTCGGCACCGTGATCCACGCGATCGAGCTCCGCCCCGGTGGCGGCGCGAAGATGGCGCGGTCCGCGGGCGCGAAGGTGCAGCTCGTCGCCAAGGACGGGCCGTACGCCCAGCTGCGTCTCCCCTCGGGCGAGATCCGCAACGTGGACGTGCGCAACCGCGCCACCGTCGGTGAGGTCGGGAACTCCGATCACTCCAACATCAACTGGGGCAAGGCCGGCCGTAACCGCTGGCGCGGCAAGCGCCCCACCGTCCGTGGTGTCGTCATGAACCCGGTCGACCACCCGCACGGTGGTGGCGAGGGCAAGACGTCCGGTGGTCGTCACCCCGTCAACCCGAACGGCAAGCCCGAAGGTCGTACGCGTCGCCGCAAGGCGTCCGACGCCCTCATCGTCCGCCGCCGGCGTACCGGCAAGAACAAGCGCTGAGCAGGGAGGTAGAAGAACATGCCACGTAGCCTTAAGAAGGGCCCCTTCGTGGACGACCACCTGCTCAAGAAGGTGGACGTGCTCAACGAGTCGGGCAAGAAGACCGTGATCAAGACCTGGTCGCGTCGTTCCACGATCATCCCGGATTTCCTGGGTCACACGATCGCTGTGCACGACGGCCGCAAGCACGTTCCGGTCTTCGTCACCGAGGCCATGGTGGGTCACAAGTTGGGCGAATTCGCCCCGACGCGGACCTTCAAGGGTCACATCAAGGACGACCGCAAGTCGCGCCGCCGCTGAGCGGGCACGAGACAAGACAAGGGAAGTAGCGATGAACGCCCAGAACGACGCGACGGTCGAGGCTCTGCCTACGGCTTACGCGCGGGCTCGCTTCGTCCGGGACTCGCCGACCAAGGTGCGCCGGGTGATCGAGCTCATCAAGGGACGTAGCGCCGCCGACGCCTTGGCCGTGCTCCGGTTCGCCCCCCAGGCGGCCAGCGAGCCGGTCGCGAAGGTGCTCGCCAGTGCCGTGGCCAACGCCGAGAACAACCTTCAGCTTGACCCGGACACCCTCTGGATCAAGAACGCGTATGCGGACGAGGGCCCGACCCTCAAGCGCATCCGCCCGCGGGCCCAGGGCCGCGCGTACCGGATCCGCAAGCGGACCAGCCACATCACCGTCGAGGTGGAGTCGCGTCCGGCCGTCACGCAGAAGGCGCAGAGCAAGAAGAAGGCAGGTGGCCGGTAGTGGGCCAGAAGATCAACCCGCACGGCTTCCGCCTGGGTATCACCACGGACTGGAAGTCGCGCTGGTACGCCGACAAGCAGTACGCCGAGTACGTGGCCGAGGACGTCAAGATCCGCAAGCTGCTGTCCACGGGCATGGAGCGCGCCGGCATCTCCAAGGTCGAGATCGAGCGCACCCGTGACCGCGTCCGCGTCGACATCCACACCGCCCGGCCGGGCATCGTCATCGGCCGCCGCGGCGCGGAGGCCGACCGGATCCGTGGCGCGCTGGAGAAGCTGACCGCCAAGCAGGTCCAGCTGAACATCCTCGAGGTCAAGAACCCCGAGGCCGACGCCCAGCTCGTCGCGCAGGGTGTCGCGGAGCAGCTGAGCAACCGCGTGGCGTTCCGCCGCGCGATGCGCAAGGCGATCCAGAGCTCCATGCGTTCCCCGCAGGTCAAGGGCATCCGCGTGCAGTGCGGCGGTCGTCTCGGCGGTGCCGAGATGTCCCGCTCCGAGCACTACCGCGATGGCCGTGTCCCGCTGCACACGCTGCGTGCGGACATCGACTACGGCTTCTTCGAGGCCAAGACGACGTTCGGCCGCATCGGCGTGAAGGTGTGGATCTACAAGGGCGAGCTCGTGGGTGGCCTCAAGGCCCGCGAAGCGCGTGACGCCGCTGCCGCGGCCGACCGTGCCCCGCGTCGTGACCGCGGCGACCGTCCCGCCCGCCCGCGCCGTTCCGGCGCGTCGGGCACCACGGCGACCTCGACCGAAGCCGGTCGCGCCGCCGCCGCTGCCAAGAGCGACGCCGACACCGCGCCGGCCGCCGAGGTGGCCGCCCCGGAGACCGCAGAAAAGACGGAGGGCTGAGACGTGCTCATCCCGCGCAGGGTCAAGCACCGCAAGCAGCACTCCCCGAAGCGCCACGGCGCCGCCAAGGGCGGCACGAAGGTCAGCTTCGGCGAGTACGGCATCCAGGCGCTTGAGCACAGCTACGTGACGAACCGGCAGATCGAGTCCGCTCGTATCGCCATGACCCGTCACATCAAGCGTGGCGGCAAGGTGTGGACGACCATCTACCCGGACCGCCCGCTGACCAAGAAGCCGGCCGAAACCCGCATGGGTTCCGGTAAGGGTTCGCCCGAGTGGTGGATCGCCAACGTCAAGCCGGGCCGCGTGATGTTCGAGATCAGCTTCCCGAACGAGCAGACCGCCCGCGAGGCGCTGCGACGCGCGATCCACAAGCTGCCCATGAAGTGCCGCATCGTTTCCCGTGAAGGTGGTGAGTTCTGATGGCTACGGCCGCACAGGCATCCGAGCTTCGTGAGCTCACCGCCGAGGAGCTCGTGCTGCGCCTGAAGGAGTTCAAGGAGGAGCTGTTCAACCTCCGCTTCCAGATGGCCACCGGGCAGCTGGACAACAACCGCCGCCTGCGCGTCGTCCGTTCGGACATCGCGCGGATCTACACGGTCATGCGCGAGCGTGAACTCGGCCTGTCCGTTGCCCCCGACGCCGAGAGTGAAGGTGCCGCATGAGCGAGCCCACCACCGAGACGCCGGCCCGGAACGACCGCAAGGTCCGCGAGGGCTACGTCGTTTCGGACAAGATGAACAAGACGATCGTGGTCGAGCTCGAGGACCGCAAGAAGCACCCCCGCTACTCGAAGGTCGTCCGGAGCACCAGCAAGGTCAAGGTGCACGACGAGAACAACGAGGCGGGCGTGGGCGACCGGGTCACCCTGATGGAGACCCGCCCGCTGTCGGCGACGAAGCGCTGGCGCCTGGTGCAGATCGTGGAGAAGGCCAAGTAATCAGGGCTCCTCGGAGTCTTTAGTTCCGCAAGGCTCGCCTCTTCGGGAGCGAGAACCAGCGCGACATACAGGAGTTGACGTGATCCAGCAGGAGTCGCGGCTTCGGGTAGCCGACAACACGGGTGCGAAGGAAATTCTTTGCATCCGCGTTCTCGGTGGCTCCGGGCGGCGCTACGCCGGTATCGGCGACATCATCGTCGCCACCGTGAAGGACGCCATCCCGGCTGCCGGGGTGAAGAAGGGTGACGTCGTCAAGGCGGTCATCGTCCGCACCCGCAAGGAGCGCCGCCGTGCGGATGGCTCCTACATCCGGTTCGACGAGAACGCCGCCGTGCTCATCAAGAACGACAACGAGCCCCGGGGCACCCGCATCTTCGGCCCGGTGGGCCGCGAGCTGCGCGACCGAAAGTTCATGAAGATCATTTCGCTCGCGCCGGAGGTGTTGTGATGAAGGTGAAGAAGGGCGACACGGTCGTCGTCATCGCCGGCAAGGACAAGGGCGCCAAGGGCAAGGTCATCATGGCCTACCCGGAGCGCGACCGCGTGCTGGTCGAGGGCGTGAACCGGATCAAGAAGCACACGCGGATCACCCAGACCCAGCGTGGCGCGCAGTCCGGTGGCATCGTCACCCAGGAGGCCGCCATCCACGTCTCGAACGTGATGGTGGTCGACGCGGACGGCAAGCCGACCCGGGTGGGTTACCGCATCGGCGAGGACGGCAAGAAGGTCCGGATCTCGCGCCGGAACGGTAAGGACATCTGATGACCACCGCAGAGAAGATCGCGCCGCGCCTCAAGGTGCGGTACCGCGAGGAGATCAAGGGACAGCTCCAGGCGGAGTTCTCCTTCGAGAACGTCCACCAGATCCCGGGCGTGGTGAAGGTCGTCGTGAACATGGGTGTCGGTGACGCCGCCCGTGACAGCAAGCTGATCGACGGCGCGGTCAAGGACCTCGCCCTGATCACCGGCCAGAAGCCCGAGGTCCGCAAGGCCCGTAAGTCCATCGCGCAGTTCAAGCTGCGCGAGGGTCAGCCGATCGGTGCGCGCGTGACGCTGCGCGGCGACCGGATGTGGGAGTTCCTCGACCGGCTGCTGACCATCGCGCTGCCGCGTATCCGCGACTTCCGCGGACTCTCGCCGAAGCAGTTCGACGGTAACGGCAACTACACCTTCGGTCTCAACGAGCAGTCGATGTTCCACGAGATCGACCCGGACGCCATCGACCGCCCGCGCGGTATGGATGTCACCGTCGTCACGACCGCCACGAACGACGACGAGGGCCGGGCGCTGCTGCGCAAGCTCGGCTTCCCGTTCAAGGAGAACTGAGCCGATGGCCAAGAAAGCACTGGTCCACAAGGCCGCGAAGAAGCCGAAGTTCGCCGTGCGCGGCTACACCCGCTGCCAGCGGTGCGGCCGACCGCACGCCGTGTTCCGCAAGTTCGGGCTCTGCCGGATCTGCCTTCGCGAGATGGCGCACGCGGGCGAGCTGCCCGGCGTCCGCAAGTCCAGCTGGTAAGAGCGCTTTGGCGATCCGGCCGAAAGCAGGCGGACACGGTCTGAGAGCCAACCGGCTCACTGGCACTTGTTCCGCCGTGACTGCCGGTCGGATTGGCAAACAGTCGATACAGAACTCCCACTTCGCCACAGGCCCCGTTCGGTGAACGGGGAACCAGGCGAGAAAGGTTGACAGGTCACCATGACGATGACCGACCCCATCGCAGACTTCTTGACCCGTCTGCGTAACGCGAACTCGGCGTACCACGACGAGGTCGTGCTTCCCCACTCGAAGATCAAGGCGAACATCGCCGAGATCCTCAAGCGTGAGGGCTACATCGCGGGCTACCGCGACGAGCCGGGTGAGAAGCACAAGAACCTGATCGTCGAGCTCAAGTACGGCCCCAACCGTGAGCGCAGCATCGCCGGCCTCCGGCGCGTGTCCAAGCCCGGCCTGCGGGTCTACGCAAAATCGACCGAACTGCCGAACGTTCTCGGTGGCCTCGGCGTCGCGATCATCTCGACGTCGTCCGGGCTCCAGACCGATCGCCAGGCCAAGCGCAACAGCGTGGGCGGCGAAGTCCTCGCCTACGTCTGGTAAGGGAAGGGGTACAGGCATGTCACGCATCGGAAAGCTGCCGGTCGCCGTCCCTGCCGGGGTCGAGGTGACCATCGACGGTCAGCTGATCAAGGTCAAGGGGCCCAAGGGCACTCTTGAGCACACTCTCGCCGAGCCGATCACGGTCGAGCGGGACGAGACCGGCACGCTGCTGGTGAAGCGCCCGAACGACGAGCGCACCTCCAAGGCGCTGCACGGGCTCACCCGCACGCTGGTGAACAACCTCGTCGTCGGCGTCACCGCCGGCTACGAGAAGAAGCTCGAAATCCACGGTGTTGGTTACCGCGTGCAGGCCAAGGGTTCGGACCTCGAGTTCGCCCTGGGCTTCTCGCACCCGGTGAAGATCGAGGCCCCCGAGGGCATCACCTTCAAGGTGGAGACCCCGACCCGGTTCTCGGTCTCCGGCATCGACAAGCAGAAGGTCGGCCAGATCTCGGCCGTCATCCGTAAGCTGCGGCGCCCCGACCCCTACAAGGGCAAGGGCCTGCGCTACGAGGGTGAGAAGATCCGCCGCAAGGTCGGAAAGACGGGTAAGTGATCATGAGCGACACGACTACGAAGCGCAAGCCGGTGGGCAAGGACAGCTCGACCCGCCGCCGCGTCGCGAAGGCCCGTCGGCACTTCCGGCTCCGCAAGAAGGTCTCCGGCACGGACCAGCGTCCGCGTCTGGTCGTCAAGCGGTCTTCGCGGCACATCGCCGTGCAGCTGATCGACGACCTGGTCGGCCACACGCTGGCCTCGGCGTCCTCCCTCGAGGCGGACGTCCGGGCGCACGAGGGCGACAAGAAGGCCAAGGCCGCCAAGGTCGGGGAGCTTCTCGCCGCGCGCGCCAAGGCCGCCGGGGTCTCGGCTGTGGTGTTCGACCGTGGCGGCAACGCCTACCACGGCCGCATCGCCGCGCTCGCCGACGCCGCCCGTGGGGCGGGGTTGGAGTTCTGACGATGCAGAAGCTTGTTAACGGAAGGAAAGCCTGATGCCGGGACGTACACGGCAATTCGGCGGCGGTCAGGGCGGACCCGGCGGGCAGGGCGGCAACGACCGCAATGAACGCCGCGGTGGCGGCCGGGACCGGCGCGACAGCGGCCGTGGCGGGGCCGGCCAGGACAAGACCCCGCACCTCGAGAAGGTCGTGACGATCAACCGCGTCGCCAAGGTCGTCAAGGGTGGTCGTCGCTTCAGCTTCACCGCCCTGGTGGTCGTCGGTGACGGCGACGGTCAGGTCGGCGTCGGCTACGGCAAGGCCAAGGAAGTTCCCGCGGCGATCGCCAAGGGCGTCGAGGAAGCCAAGAAGAACTTCTTCAAGGTTCCCCGCGTCGGTGGCACGATTCCGCACCCGATCCAGGGTGAGGAAGCCGCCGGTGTCGTGCTGCTCCGTCCGGCCTCGGCCGGTACGGGCGTCATCGCCGGTGGCCCGGTGCGCGCGGTGCTGGAGTGCGCGGGCGTCCACGACGTGCTGTCGAAGTCGCTCGGCTCCGACAACGCGATCAACATCGTGCACGCGACCGTGGCGGCCCTGAAGGGTCTGCAGCGTCCCGAAGAGGTCGCGGCTCGCCGTGGCCTGCCGCTCGAGGACGTCGCCCCGGCCCGGATGCTGCGCCAGCGCGCGGGGCAGGGGTCCTGACATGACTCAGCTCAAGGTGACCCAGGTCAAGAGCAAGATCGGCACCAAGCACAACCACCGTGAATCGCTGCGCACCCTCGGGCTGCGCAAGATCCGGCAGTCTGTGGTGCGTGAAGACACCCCCCAGGTTCGCGGTCTGATCCACACCGTCCGCCACCTGGTGGAGGTCGAGGAGGTCCAGGCATGACGGCCATCAAGATCCACCACCTTCGCCCGGCTCCGGGCGCGAAGCGCGAGAAGATGCGCGTCGGTCGTGGTGAGGGCTCGAAGGGCAAGACGGCCGGTCGCGGTACGAAGGGCACCAAGGCCCGGAAGAACGTGCCCGCCGCGTTCGAGGGTGGGCAGACGCCCATCCACATGCGGCTCCCGAAGCTGCGTGGGTTCAAGAACCGTTTCCGCACCGAGTACCAGCCGGTGAACGTGGGCGACATCGCCCGCGTCTTCCCGGACGGTGGCACGATCGGTGTCGAGGAGCTGGTGGCCGGCGGGCTGGTCCGCAAGGGCAAGCTCGTCAAGGTCCTCGGCAACGGCGACGTCGCGGTGAAGCTCGACATCACCGCGGACGCGTTCTCCGGCTCCGCCAAGGAGAAGCTCGCCGCAGCCGGTGGCTCCGCCACCACCAACTGAGCCCCACCCCGCCTCCACCCCGGAGGTACGCCTCCTCCTCTGGAGGCCGCTTCCCACCCGGAGGTACGCCTCCGCTCCGGAGGCACCCGCACCACCCGGAAGGCCCGCCTGCCCCGCAGGCGGGC
>Ga0307507_10008424_pt1 | contig 14274 bp, 9 predicted proteins | sample 7_EM_MG_FD_207223 | JGI IMG/M metagenome (GOLD analysis project Ga0307507, IMG submission 207223) | Populus trichocarpa ectomycorrhiza microbial communities from riparian zone in the Pacific Northwest, United States - 7_EM | ecosystem: Host-associated > Plants > Roots > Unclassified | place... | reverse complement strand
TTCCTTAGTTAGACAAGCACGCGAACGCCCAGGCAAACACCAATAGAGATCGTTTCCTTCCTATTCCAAGCGGGTGCAGCACTTCCTCTTTTACTATATCCTTGTTCCATCTGTTTAGCACGATACCATCAGAGCATTTCCCCATCTAGTTATTATCCGGTATAGCAGAGAGGCAGAACTACACGCACCAGGTGGGATACGGCTCAGTCGACCACACCATCCTACTAAGGGAACTATATCATTTACTCCCACACCGGTATACCGGCATTAAGGACTTTATGCAGGAAAGAACAGACGAAATTGATTTTTCACCCCCATCCCCATAGGCCCCATCTAAACCCTCCAATCCCTCCAGTTAAGATCAGGGGCTTCCCCGCACTAGCCCCCCTGGTGGTGTCTGATCAATCTATTATAAACTATGAGTTACACCGTGCTTCTTCATATTTTATCAGTGTCACGCTATGCAAACCACGCCTTCGAACCCTAAACCTAGGCGAGAAACAGTTTCACCAAGTCACGAAACGATTGCGGAAAGAGTGGTGATAACTAAGCTAGCCACTTGGAGATAATGACGCTCAAGTGCAGCAGGGTATGAGCAAACTGAAGCAGAGTGAAGAAGGATTTCTAGCCGAAGTATTTTGGTCATAGTTTGAGTTATCTTTTTTCCGGTAACTTTATTATATCCGAGATTGTTGCTCATATGGCAATCAACGATTTACCTAGCTATCTCGCTTAATTTAGTGGTAAATCTTGGACCCTTGGCTATGATAATAGTAGGTTTTGAGAGAAAGCTGTTCCTTAGCGCATTTAACGGCTCTATGAATTACGATTTGGGTTGGCCATCGGAGGTTATTTGGTTCTGGAAAACTTCTGTGTGGTTGGAGAGATGGGCGGTGGGGTGGGATACCGTAAAAACTCAAATAGAAGACACAGGTGCTAGGACGTTGGAATTTCCCTTCTCAGCTACGCGAGGGGAAAACACCGCAAAACTCAGCCCCCAGTTGAGACAAAACAAAAGGGATATACCAGGCGCCTTACTAGGAGAGGCAACTCCAACGTCCTAGCACCTGTGTCTTCTATTTGAGTTTTTACGGTAGTAAATGTGGCAACCTAGAATGACACAACACTGCTTCGCATTCTACCAGGACTGAACTGTACGATCGTACTTGGCGGTCATTATATATATCAAAAAGCACGGCCCTTATCCGAGTAGAACCTGGTATTATCCAGGGTTGCAGAGGGTACGGCCGTAAGAGGGGGGCTCTTTCCGGCCTCTACTGTACTGATATCACGGATTATGCCGTAATTCATTCGGTGAGGCAATATGCATTGAACAGCGGCTAGGATCAAGGTTAAAGAAACGTGGGACCCCATGCTGCCGAAGCGGGATGCAAGAGCAGGGTATCAGTGTCTTTGGCAGGGATTTGGGGACAGGGGAGTTAACCGGGGGGTCAATCAGGTTCCACAAAAAATCCCGCTTTTCTTCAGCCCCCAGGATTTCCAATAGCCGACTAACTCCATCACTCATCAGTGACAATATCCTCGCTAGCAAAGAAGCCGAAAATGTCGCTACTTCTGCAATAATATCGGCTCTTTACACACGACTAGCACTAACTTTACTGCTAACTTTTTTACTGATGACCGGCTTGCTATCCTAGCCTGGCTATCCCCATGGACCTGAAGTCGCCGCACCAGGATACTCGGGACCGTAGGGCCAAGGATGTGGGAGGATTGCTTTTCCAGGCGGAGGAGTCTGTGACCTGGGGCACCGGTAGTGAATGAGGTGGATCCTGTTACCCAGTTTTGTTTTGCTATGGAGATCTGGGTTTTGGGAAAACTTATATTAGGTAACCTGGATTAACCTCGACGAGCAGAAAAAACGGCAACTGCTGACAAGTCACGGTGTTAGCTCGTTGGCGATAGACAACTTGGGCGGTCAGGCTGGAGGGACAAAATGTCACCGTTACCGGTTTTTATCTCCACTTTGCCTCCAAAATGGAGCAGTCTCCCGCCAGCAAGCCGGGCAGCCTGCTGAAACGGTTAGTTTTTGGACTGGAGGAAGTTTTGGAGGGGATATCCAGAGCGCGCTGAGACCGGAGAGATGCTATTAGTGAGTAGGGACCGCAAATTTTCGATATTTTGAAGATGCTGCAGATTACCCCTTCCAAAAAGCGCCCGTTCATATGTAGCGACACTCTGGACGAATATGCGACAGCACACTGGGCTAATCTTCTCGATTCGCTAAACAAAATTCTACAACGGCTTCCGGGCACTCGAATATTTGTGACTAGAAAGCCCCAGATTCTACCCGAAATAATAGGCGTCTTCCCGGAAGTGACGAGTCTACCCATAAATACCAACAGACCATAATATTGGCGAGCCTTCACTACAAGCTGGAAGAAGACACAACATCAGATGCGACGAACTATAGTCTGGAGGTAGAGATCCTGAAGGAAATACCTGAAGACGTTTCCAGAATGTACTAACCCGCCGAAGCAACCACCCCCCCGGAAGCTACCTTAAGTTATCTGCTAACAATTACCCATCTAGATTACTCGCTCGACATCGATGCGATGCTGCAAGAAGCCACAATCCATCTTAGGCGACGAAAGCTCATGGCAATGACGGATGGCTTGGGGTTGGAGCGTGCTTATAGTGAAACTTGAGGCCGGAAAAAGGAACAGGGTGGGGCCAAAGCAAGGTTTGGTGTGGCCTCTCTGCTGTGGGTGGCTCACTCAGAACCGCCTTTGAAGGCTGCTGAATTGTGTCATACCCTTGTAGTCGAAATACCGGTAGAATCCCCGAATCTCAATACCGATAATGTTCCTTCAATAAGGACAGTGCTAGTCTGTTGTCAAGGACTTGTCGCCGTAGACGAGGAGGCTTCCACAGTTCGTCAAATCCATTTTACACCCCTCAAGAGTACCTCCGAGCTCATCCCGAGATTTTTGGTACCTCACTGTTTTATGCTACCATGAATGGGTATGAGTAGCGCTGCTCTAGCTCCCAGAACCCGCTGCTCCCAGCCCGGCGTAAATGCTAGGATCTTGCTCACCTTAGCGCCTTCAAATATAGATAATCGTGCCGTTTCCTCCGCCACCGGAACAGTTCCATAAGCATGTTTTTACCGCCATTGCCTCCTCTCACGCCCGCCCAATCTTCTCCACGGTTTAAATCCCCATCCTCTGCTTTCCTCCGACTTTGGCTTCCTCCCAGGATAAGCCTGCGACACAACCCTAGCTTAAATATTCCTCTTTAGCTCGAAGGAAATACCCGTCCAAACTTCTACACCGACTTTCTTATACAGTCAGTCCAGTCAGGGACCGCCAACTCCGGCCTACACACTAGAATTTGAAGTTAATGGGGAGCTATCCCTATCGGGTCAAGATAAGCTAGTATAGCCTGAGACTCCCATAACACTCGCATCCTCCCTTACTTTCTTGTTGTATATTCCCTTTGTGCATCGATTGTCCGCTTAGCTTTTTGCACAATTCCATTTCTCCCCGTTTCCCGTGCAAGTTACTCAGATATAGAGAAAAAATATAAATTTCTAAGAACAAGCGCTTGTCTTACCAGCAAGTTGATTTAGATTTTTCACTCAAAGTTAAGTAACATTGAACCTATCCTTGGAGTAGATTTATCCCGGATAGAAGGGGAATTATAGATAATAATTCCAGGCATCGGTCAAAGGCAGAGCCCTTATTGTGCAACGCAGCGATTATACCAAGAATATCGGTAATGAAAAAGAAATCGCTATGTCGGGTGGAAGCCAGTGCACTGGGGCTTACAGCTAGCCACCTATCCCGGATGCAAGGCTGAAGACTACCGTTGGCTGATGTACCGAGAACCCTGTAACAAAAGAGTACTATAGTAATAATTATGATAGTAGTGAATCATGATGATGTCGTTTAGGACATCGCATTTAGCTCCCAAGTTCACTGTTACCAGTGATAATCTAGCCTAGTATTATATCACAGATTATCGCGCGGTAAAGTTACTCAAGGCCCACCCCTAGCAATATTCACAAGGATGAGATTTTTTTTCCCCTATCCCTAGGCTTCACAAGACTCAATGCCATGAATGCTTATCCGGATGCTGGGGGAGATCACTGAGGCCTACCGGTACCGGTGTGGGCGGAAACGCAATCCCAGCGGCCTACAACTCTCAATGGGTTGAAGTCAACCTGTCCTGGGCGCCATCTGTCGGTTAACATCCGAAAAAGAGCCTCAACTTAGTCCGTGAACACTGCTGTGTGCTAGCCGAGCTGCCATAAACACCCCACTCCTAAAATTAGGCGAGAAACAGTTTGACCGATCATGAAACAATTGTGGAAAAAAGTGGTGGTCACTAAGCAACTCAATTGGCGATAATAACGCTCAATTGCAACAGAATGTAAACAACCTAAAGTAGAGTGAAAAATTTTCTTCTTGTACTATTAATCATAGTTTTGGTTATCTTTTAGGGTACTAGTACTATCTGTATACAAAGAGTGCTGTTCGTAGGCGATAAATTCTTTCGCTGGTTAAAAGGAGATTTAGTTGGCTGTCTCGCTGAGTTAGTTTGGTGGATCCTAAAAATATCAGATTTTGATAAAATTTAATTCATCGGCATGTTTAATAATCCCCTGAATCACGACTTAGGCGAGCGGTCGGAGGTTATCTGGTCTCGACAAACTTACTCCTCGGTTGTTAGAACGATAGAAAATGTGGTAACCTACGAGGAGACCACATTGTCCCACACTGTTTTAGTACCGACGTGACAGTCCTCATGAGTATCGGAAGGAATGGCCCCTATTTTTACAGAGCCTGAGTTGGCACAGTAAAGTACAAGGCTGCGGGAAGGGGCTTTTCAGCCTCGAGATACATCACTCGCTGTGCTGTGATCCTTGAAGTAAGGCGATATATGTGTTTGTCGGTTGCTTCATTCGTAAGGCTTGATGTCTGTTTGTGATACATGGCAAGCTGGCCAAAATTCACTGCAGGAGCTCAAGGGGGCATATCACCGGAGCGCAAGGCTTGTGTTAAACTGATACTTGTGGGTTTTAAATAAGTGGGGATATCCTACCCGAGTATGACTAATGCTGTTGCAAAGAGCCGAGCCTTTGAGGTCGTAAATTTGGGGCCATTGATTGGAGGGTCTAAAGGTTCTATCAGGTTTCACAAGAAGACCCCGCTTTTCTTCAGCCCCCCCCTGAATTCCTATAGCGGACCGACTCCATCATCATCCATCATCTACTCATACAATATCCTAAGCAGCAGGGAACAAAATATGCCCCAATTATTCAATAATAATTCAAACTCTTTCAACACAAACAACTCTTTCAACACCACCTACATCAACCCTACTGTTGCCGATGACCGACCGAATATCCTAGCCTGGCTATCACCACTAGAGCCTAAGTTACGCCATCAGGGCATCCAGGACGGCAGAGTCGAAACTATAGGGGAATGGGTTTTACAAACCGAGGAGTTTAGAAGCTGGTACGCCGGTAGTAGCGAGGGTGGTAAATATGATAACGCAGTCCTGTTTTGCTATGGAAATCCGGGTGTTGGAAAAACATACATTAGGTAACAGGAATGAACCTTAAGGAGTGGAAGAAAATGGGTGCTGACAAGCCGCGATGCTAGCTCCTTGGTTATAGATAACTTGTGTGATCGAGTTGGAAGACAAAATGCCACGGTTGCATGTTTTTATTTCGACTTCGCCGCCCAAAACGAGCAGTCCCCCGCGTGCATTCTAGGCTCCCTGTTAAAACAGGTGGTCTTTGGACTCGATGAGATCCCGGAGGAGATATCAGAAACATACAAAGACCGAAAAAATGCCATCGGTGGGCAGGGACCACAAATTTCCGATGTTTTAAATATGCTGCAGATTACCTCTACCAGAAAGCGCGCCTTCATATGCATAGACGCTCTTGATGAATGTGCAACAAAACACCAAGCTAAGCTTCTCGATTCACTATGTCTACTCCTCCAACAGTCCCCGGGCACTCGAATATTCGTGACCGGAAGACCGCACATTCTACCCGAAATCGGAAGGCGCCTTGCAGGAAGGGTGACAACCTTATCCATAAGCCCTAAGAGGGATGATATTATCACATATATTCATAGCAGGCTCGCCGCAGACACAACCCCTGATGCGATGGATGGTACTCTGGAGGCAGACATGGTGGAGAAAATCCCTAGTGATATTTCAGAAATGTACGTAGAAGCAAAAATGTTCAGGAAGTTACCTTAAGTTATCTACTAACAAATACTCATCTAGATTCCTCCTAGTCTCGCTGAATATCGATGCGATCCTGCAAGAACCCACAACCCGTCGCAGGCGACATAAGCTCCGCGCAATAACCGATGGCTTGGGGTTAGAGAGTGCTTATGGAGAGACATTGGGTCGGATAGAGAGACAGGGTGGAGGCAAGGCGAAGCTTGGCATGGCGGCCTTGATGTGGGTCTCTCACTCGGAGCGGCCTTTGAAGGTTGGTGAATTGTGTCACGCCCTAGCAGTCGAAATAGGGTCGCCAAATCTCAACATGGACGACATTCCTTCAATAGGAACCTTGCTAGCATGTTGTCAAGGCCTTGTCGCCGTAGACAAGGAGGCTTCTACGGTCCGGTTAATCCATTATACTCTTCAAGAGTACCTCCGAGCTCATCCCGAGCTTTTCGGTACAGTTCACTCGACGATGGCAGAGACCTGCTTAAGTTATTTAAATTCGCGGCAGGTGAAGAACATGTCTACAAATCCCACTCCTGATCTCGAGGGCACAACTTTTCTCGAATATTCCTCCTTGTATTGGGGAGCGCATGCAAGAATGGACCTCTCGGATTGCGCGGAACTGCTTGCGTTGAAGCTATTCACTGACTACGATAACCATATATCTACAAAGATCCTCTTGGAATCACAGGAAGAAAGTTCGTACGAAGTTGAATTCGATAAACCTTACTTCTTCAGTGGCCTCCATTGTGCATCTCTCTTCGGGATTGTTGAGATTGTAACTGGTTTGATAAAAGTAGAAGGCTGTGATATCAATCAAAGGGATAGTATAGGTAATACACCTCTTGTCTGGGCTGCGATGAATGGGCACGAGAAGGTTGTTGAAATGCTACTCAAACGGGGCGACGTCAGCCCCGACAGAGAGGGGGAAAACGGTCAAACACCACTCTGGTTGGCCGCTTGGAATGGGTTCGAGGAAGTGGTGAAAATCCTACTTGAACGAGACGAAGTCAACCCCAACAAGCAAGATAACTACGGCCGAACACCACTCTGGAGTCCTGCCTACAGTGGGCACGAGGGAATAGTGAGAATACTTCTCGAACGGGAGGAGGTCAGCCCAGACAAGCCAGATAACACCGGCCAAACACCGCTCCACGGTGCCGCTCTGAATGGACACGAGGGAGTGGTGAAAATGCTTCTTGAACGGGACGAGGTTAACCCCGACAGGCCAGATAACAACGGCCGAACACCGCTCTGGAATGCTGCCTACAATGGGCACGACGCAGTGGTGAAAATGCTTCTCAGACGGGAAGAGGTCAACCCCGACAAGCCAAACAACAACGGTCGAACACCGCTTCGGGGTGGTGCTCAGAATGGGCACGAGAGAGTGGTGAAAATGCTTCTTGAACGGGACGAGGTTAACCCCAATAGGCCAGATAACAACGGCCGAACACCGCTCTGGGGTCCGGCTTGGAATGGGCGCGAGGGAGTAGCGAAAATGCTTCTTGAACGGGACGAGGTTAACCCCGACTGGCCAGATAACAACGGCCGAACACCACTCTGGGGTGCTGCTTGCAATGGGCATGAGGGAGTGGCGAAAATGCTTCTAGAACGGGGCGAGGTCAACCCTGACAAGCCAAATAACGACGGCCAAACACCGCTCTGGTATGCTGCTTACAATGGGCACAAGGGAATGGTGAAAATGCTTCATGAACAGAACGAGGTCAATCCCGACAAGCCAGATAACAACGGCCGGACACCGCTCTGGGGTACTGCTTGGAATGGGCACGAGGGAGTTGTGAAAATACTTCTCGAATGGGACGAGGTTAACCCAGACAAGCCAGATAGTGACGGCCAAACACCGCTCTGGACTGCTGCTCAGAATGGGCACGAGGGAGTGGTGAAAATGTTTCTTGAGCGGGGCAAGGTCAACCCCGACAAGCCAGATAGTGATAGCCAAACACCACTCTGGACTGCTGCTGACAATGGGCACGAGGGAGTGGTGAAAATGCTTCTTGAGCGGGATGAAGTCCTCCCCGATAAGCCAGATAGTGACGGCCGAACGCCGCTCTGGACTGCTGCTGACAATGGGCACGAAGGAGTGGTGAAAATGCTTCTCGAACGGGACGAAGTCAACCCCGATAAGCCTGACAAGGACGGCCAAACACCGCTCTGGAGTGCTGCTTATAATGGGCACGCGGGGGTGGTGAAAATGCTTCTTGAGCAGGATGAAATCCACCCCGATAAACCAGATAGTGACGGCCAAACGCCGCTCTGGACTGCTGCTGACAATGGGCACGAGGGAGTGGTGAAAATGCTTCTTGAGCGGGATGAAGTCAACCCCGACAAGCCTGACAACGACGGCCAAACACCGCTCTGGAATGCGGCTTACAATGGGCACGAAGGAGTAGTGAAAATGCTTCTCGAACGAGGCGAGGTTCAACCCGACAAGGCAAATATCCAGGGCCAAACACCACTCTGGGCTGCTGCTTCGAATGGGCATGAGGCCGTGGTGAAAATGCTTCTCGAACAAGATGAGGTCAACTCCGACAAGCTAAATACTGACGGCCAAACACCACTCCATGCTGCTGCTTCGAATGGGCACGAGGGAGTCGTGAAGACTCTTCTCGCACAGGCTGCAGTCTACCCCGACAAACCACATAACGACGGCCGCACACCACTCTGGGCTGCCGCTTGGAAAGGGCACCTTGGAGTGGTGAACATGCTTCTCGAACAGGACGAGGTCAACCCCGACAAGCCATATAACGAAGGCTGAACGCCACTATCGTATGCCGCAGGGAATGGGTACGCTGCCGTGGTAGAAATACTACTCGAAAGGGACGACGTCGACCCCAGTAATCGAGACGCGTACGGTCAAACACCACCACGGCTGGCTACTCGGCACGGCCACACAGTGGTGCTGGCGCTACTGCGGCCCTGGGGTCCCTCACTCCGACTCAAAATCTCTATCTCATTCGCTTCTATTTTTATTTTCAAGTTATAAATGTTGGACTGCCTATACGGTATACTATAATAAAATTATGCGGGTATGCAGATAAGCGGACATGTTTCTAGGAGATATATGGGCATAAGGCATGTGGCTTTGTGCTGTGCGGCGCCTATGCATTTATCAGTGGGTTGTTTTTTCCACATATTTTACCTCTAGGCATAGGTACTTCTTTCGGTTTCTTTAATGCCCATTGCCATTGGGCATCAGGTATTAGGTATTTAGTTCCATAATTTTTATTTCATACCCATGTCCTTAGACATCTGGAAGTTGGCACGCTGGGAGAGCATAGGTTTTAGATGTCACAGGGGATAATGGGATATTTGAATGGTTCTAGATTGCCTGGGATCACTGGCATCAGTATTCGTCAATTTAGTGCGTTTCTTTAGAGTTTATTGAGTTTCGGGGTTTTTTCCGCGTTGTATTGAGGGATATATCCTCTGCCCTTTCCTTTGTTACCAGCGGGAGTTCTACGTTTTTTTGGGCTTAGAGCCTCTTAAGATCGCACTTTTCTTCTTTCCTTCTTTGGTATTTTTTATAGGTTCCAACAGTAAATCCTCTTTGCATATTTGTTCACTTTTTTTCATTTCTCTCTACCTTCATTTTTCTCATTTCCTTCCTAGAGTGTAGACATGACAGATAATATAGAGGAAACAAATACGCGGCGCAAGTATTTCTGGCAAGCTAAGACCGGCGTGAATGCAAGCGGTTAACTCGAACATGACTGTGATTTGTTTCTCCTATGTACATGGCTTGAAGGTTATGTTTGTACTGTATGCTACTGCCCTCGAAGTGTGAGCCTGAAGGTGAAGTTGGGAGGCTATCCCCGACAAGGTATTATTGCCTCTCCACCGGGGGATTAAGTACTATTATTCTTTTCTCTGCTCATTTTGACCTAAAAAACTCCGGATATCCACACCTGCATCCTAAGTGTATAGCGAATTTTTTTGAGTTTACCCGGTATCCTACTCAAACATGTCACGAACAGTCGAATAGCTCACACCGCTGCGAAATTTCGACTTGAGAGGTGCAAGACGGGTGCGAGATCCCATTCCCCTTCCTTCCCTTTCCTCTAAAGTTAATATAATCTGTTCTTCCTCCCCTTCATACTTTTTCCTCTCTCTCTTAAATGCCTCTATTTTCCTCTTTATTACTAAATTCAGTCCCATTAATGGTATGCATGGTTCACGAGTCTCTATGATCAACTGTAAGCCAATCTATGTTCTCGACAGTACTCGCACTGCACCGTGTTATTGTCCATGGACAAAATTACCCGCGCACCAACGATCGATGGCAACGCAACCCTCCTCATCATCCGCGCCTTCAATGCCATCTAAGGAACTTTCTCTAGCTGAAATATTAGTTTCTACTATGTATTCTGCTATGTACTTACATTTTTGTTTTGTTTTTATTGGTTTTAATGATAGTGTGTTTGTGGTGGAAACTTGTTGTCATGGCCGAAAATTTTCCCTTTCGTTGATGCACGATTAATTTTGTCCACGGGCAATAAAAAGTCTGCATCGCTAGATACCCGCTTACGTCCTCGTTACTAGTGAAACCTACTTGCTCTTCTTATTTGCATGGTCCGATGGTGGAGATCACTTAGTTCATGCATTAGCGTGGGGCAGGGAGCGGGGGTCTAGTGGGAACTTGGAAATGAAGTAGGACCACTAGCCTGTCGCAAGAGTAGCCGTGGAATTAGCCGAAGATAATCCGTGAGGGATAGTCGGGGAGCGATGGAGATAGTGAAGTTTTTTTCCGGGCTTCTCTCGGTCATCTGCTTGGCTGTGTTAAGATTATCAGTGGTGCCATCTTAATTAAGGACTAAATGTTACGAATCCTTATCTATACTAACCGGAGCGGGTGATCACCGAGGCTGAAAGGCAATCTCAGTGGCTTTTCCAGATTCGTTGAGATCACCGTGCATAGCTTGTTGGTGTGCATCCGAAAAAGAGCCGCAACCTCAATGGGTCAAAAGAAGAAAAGAAAAAAGAAAAAAAAAACAACGACTTATCATACATTCATCAGGTGCGACGGTAAGTTGGACTTAGGCAGCTAAAAGTGGGATACTTGTAGCAAGCAAGACCAAGGCAGAAAATCGATGGGGCATGGAAAGAAACTGATGCTCAATTACAGAAGGGTGTGAACAGAGTTAAAAGATTTCTAGCTGAACCACTGGCATAGTTTTAATTCACTTTGTGGTAACTTTACCGTATCCTAAGTCATTGCTCATATGAGAATTTCTTTCTGGGTTCACGGAAGATTTACTAGGCTATCTCGCTTAATTAGTTTAGTGGTAAATCTTGACCCTAGGCTGCTACAGTAGGTTCTGGGAGAAAGCTATTCCTTAGCGCGTTTAACGAGTCTTTGAATTATAGCTTAGATCAGCCAGAGGAGGTTTTTTGGTTTTGACAAGCTTCTCTGTAGTTGGAGAGCTTAGCGGGGTAGGTTACCGTAAATGCGGCAACCTAGGATGGCACCACACGACGAGTGCTCTGCGCTGTACCAGCACCGTACTATGATCGTATGATATTGGCGCTCTCGATATAAATATCGGCGTGGCCTCTATCCGAGTAGGACCCGGTATTGTCCAAGGTTGCAGGGGACTCTTTCTAGCCTCTATTGATGTCAAGAACTACCGGTATCCCGCGATTCTTTCACTGAGGCAATATGTGCTTAACCGTGGGCTCGGAGTATGCTTAAATAAACGTGGAATCCCCTCCTGCCGATGAGGTACCGGTATGCAAATGCAGAATACTCCCTTTACCGTCGCCGGGACCAAACTGGGGTGGTGACGAACAGGGGTAGTTGGTGGGGAAAAAAAGAACTTGTCAAGGTTAGGGTTGCAGAAAATTACTGGGTATTGATCCCTGTTCGTCACCGCCCCAGTTGCTCGCGGCTCCGGCGAAGACTGTCGTCGTACCCCTATGGCTGGCAAAAGTTTGGGGAGGTCGACCGGATGGTCTATCAGGTTCCACAAAAACCCCCGCTTTTCTTCAGCCCCCAAGAATTTCAATGGCCGACTAACTCCATCACCCATCAGTTACAATATCCTCGCCAGCAAAGAAGCCGAAAATGCCCCCGCTATTCGGTAATAATATCGGCTCTTTACACACGACCAACATTAACTTTACTGTTAACTTTACTGATGGCCGGCCTAATATCCTAGCCTGGCTATTCCCATGGACTCGAAGGTGTAGCACCAGGATACTCGGGACCGTAGGGCCCAGAATGTGGGAGCATGGTTTTTGCAGACGGAAGAGTCTGTGACTTGGGGCGTCGGTAGTGTAGGAGGTGGATCCTGTTACCCAGTTTTGTTTTGCTATGGAGATCTGGGTGTTGGGAAAACTTATATTAGGTAACCTGGATGAACCTCAACGAGCAGAAAAAACGGCAAGTGCTGACAAGCCACGGTGTTAGCTCGTTTGTGATAGTCAACTTGGGTGGTCCGGCTGGAGGATAAAATGTCACCGTTACAGGTTTTTATTTCGAATCTGCCGCCAAAAAGGAGCAGTCCCACACCAGCACGCTGGGCAGCCTACTGAAACGGTTAGTTTTCGGACTGGAGGAAGTTCTGGAGGGGATATCGAGAGGACATTGAGACCGAAAAAATGCTATTAGTGAGTAGGGACCGCAAATTTCGGATACGCCGAAGACGCCGCAGACCACCCCACCCAAAAAGCGCGCGCCCACACGTACGCACCGACACCCTAGACGAATGCGCAATAGAACACTAGGCCAATCTTCTCGATTCGCTAAACGAAATTCTACAACAGCTTCCAGGCACTCGAATATTTATAACTGGAAGACCCCAGATTATACTCGAGATAGAAAGGTATCTTCCCGGAAGTGTGGCGAGTCTACCCGTAAGTATCAACAGCCCATACTATTGAGTTCCTTCACTACAAGCTAGCAGAAGACACAACACCAGATGCGATGAACTGTAGTCCGGAGGTAGAGATCTTGAAGGAAATTCCTGAAGACGTTTCTAGAATGTACGTCGAAGCAACAATCCCCCAGAAGCTACCTTAAGTTATCCGCTAAGAGATACACATCTAGATTACTGCTGGTCTCACTCGACATCGATGCGTTCCTGCAAGATGCCACAATCCATCTTAGGCGACAAAAGCTCAGGGCAATGACGGATGGCTTGGGGTTGGGGAGTGCTTATGGTTGGAGAGTGCTTACGGTGAAAGTTGAGACCGGATAAGGGGAAAGGGTGGGGCTTGGCGTGGCCTCTCTGCTGTAGGTCTCTCATTCAGAGCCGCCTTTGAAAGCTGCTGAATTGTGCCATGCCCTTGCAGTCGAAATAGGGTCCCCGAATTTCAATACCGACAATGTTCCTTTAATGGGGACAGTGCTAGCATGTTGTCAAGGACTTGTCGCCGTAGACAAGGAGGCTTCCACAGTTCGTCAAATCCATTTTACACCCTTCAAGAGTACCTCCGAGCTAGCCCTGAGATTTTTTGTACACCTCGCTATTTATGCTACCATGGATGGACATGAGCAGCGCTACTCCAGCCCCCAGAATCTGCTGCTCCCAACCCGGCGTAAAGGCTAGGGTCTTGCTCGCCTTAGCACCTTCGAATATAGGTAATTGCGCTGTTTCCTCCGCCACCGCAACAGTTCCATAAGCACGTTTATCCTCCTCTCCCGCCCAACCTTCCCCGCTATTTAAATCCTTATTCTCTACTATTCTCCGTATTTCGCTTCCTCCCGAGATAAGCCTGTGACACCACCCCAGCTTAAATATTCCTCTTTAGCTCAAAGGAAATACCCGTCCAAACTTCTACACCGACTTTCTTATATAGTTAGTCAAGTCAGGGATTGTCAATTCCGGTTTATACTCTAGACTTTGACGTTAGTGGGAAGCTATCACTATCGGATCGAGATAAGCTAGTATGGCCTGAGACTCCCATAACACTCACCAGTGTTCTCAACGGGGCAGTCCGTCCGTCCTGAGCCAGGACGAGGACGGACGGCAGTTTGTCGTCCCGTCCGGTCATTTTCTAAAGTTGCCCGACAAGTAAGAATCAAAGACGAGGACGGACGGC
>Ga0307507_10008423_pt1 | contig 14275 bp, 6 predicted proteins | sample 7_EM_MG_FD_207223 | JGI IMG/M metagenome (GOLD analysis project Ga0307507, IMG submission 207223) | Populus trichocarpa ectomycorrhiza microbial communities from riparian zone in the Pacific Northwest, United States - 7_EM | ecosystem: Host-associated > Plants > Roots > Unclassified | place... | reverse complement strand
CGGCGAGGTCGTCGAGGAAGACCGCGCGGTGCTGCTCGATGTACGTGCGGACCGCGCTGACGGCACTGTCAACGGTGTGGCTCATGGTCACGAGCCTATCGGCCCGCACTGACATCCTCGGTGGGCGGTTCCTCACAGTTTGCTTGCGCGGCCTGTCACTCCCCTTGCGCGCCCGGTGATTCCGCCTGCGCGCCCGGCTCCTCCCGCAGCAGCCGCTCCAGCGCGGCCCGGTCCGGGAGGTTCTCCGGCCGTACGACCTCGCCGCCGCGCACGTACAGGAACGCGGCCGTGACCGCCTCCAGGGGCACGCCCTGCCGCTCGGCCCAGGCCAGCCGGTAGATCGCGAGCTGGAGCGGGTCGGCGGTACGGGTGCGGCTGGTCTTCCAGTCGAGGATCTCGTACGTCGTTTCGTCACCGTCGCCCTGCTTGTAGACGGCGTCGATACGGCCCCGTACGACGCGGCCGGCGATCGCGAGCTGGAAGGGGGTCTCGACGCGGTAGGGCGTGCGCCGGGCGTACTCGGTGCGTTCGAAGGCTTCCTTGAGGGCTTCCAGGTCGCGTTCGTCGGCGATCTCGGCCTCGCTGCCGGGCAGTTCGTCCGGTTCCAGCATGGGCAGGGTCAGCTCTTCGAAGCGTGACTCCACCCAGGCGTGGAAGCGGGTGCCCCGGCGGGCGGCGGGTTGCGGCGGGCGCGGCAGCGGGCGTGCGAGTTCCTGCGCGAGGGCGTCCGGGTCGGCGGCCAGGAGCAGCAACTGCGTTGCTGTCAGGGAGGCCGGTAGGGGTACGTCGGTGACTCTTCGGCGGGCGCGCAGGAGTTCGCCGGTGAGGGCGTCGAGGTCGCGGTCCCAGGAGTCGATGGCGCGGGCTTCCTCGGGGGTGAGGGGCGTACCGGGCGGTTCGGCGGGGTGCGGGCGTGCGCCCTCTGGCGCACTGGAGTGTTCGGTGGCGTGCGGGGCCGTCGCCTGGTGCGGGACGGTGGGGCGATCCGTGGTCCAGGTGTCCCAGTCGGCGGGGTCGTCCTCCGGAAGGCTGTCTTCGCGTTCGCGTTCGCCTTGGCCGTGGCCTTCGGCTTCGGGGAGCGATTCCTCGTAGGGAGGCTCCCCGAAGGGGGGCTCGTCGTAAGGCGGTTCGTCGTCGTCCGGTGGTGGGGACCAGTCCGGGTCGTCGTGGGTGTTCGGGTCGTGGGTGGCGGCGGGGTGGCCCTCGTCGTGGGAGGCGAGGTACTCCAAGTGATTCATGACCAGCTTGGCGGCCTTGTGGCGGTGGGCCATCGCCGCGTCGTCCAGGGGCAGCGGCCAGGCCTGGTCGGCGGTGGCCGTGTGCAGGGCGGGGTTCTCCTCACCCTCCTCGGGCTGGTCCGCCCAGGCCTCGATCTCGCCGTACCCGGCCGCGCAGTGGTCGTACAGGGCCTGGAGGAAGTCGGAGGGGCCGCGGGGCTTCTTCTGCGTGGGCCCCCACCAGTGGCCGGAGCCGAGCAGTAGGGAGCGGGGGCGGGTGAAGGTGACGTAGCCGAGGCGGAGTTCCTCGGTGTGCTGGTGGTCCTTCATGGCCTCGTGGAAGGCCTTCAGGCCCTTGGCGTCCCAGGACGCGACGTCGGGCAGGGTGGCGGTGTCGCCGCGCAGGGCGTGCGGCAGGACCTTGCCCTGGGCGGTCCACTTCTCGCGGCCCTGGCTGCTGGGGAAGGTCCCGGTGACCAGGCCGGGAACGGCCACGACGTCCCACTCCAGGCCCTTGGACTTGTGCGCGGTGAGGACCTTGACGGTGTTCTCGCCACCCGGGAGGGCGTTGTCGAGGCCCTTCTCGTACTGGGCGGCGGTGCGCAGGAAGCCCAGGAAGGCGAGCAGGGTGGCCTCGCCGTCGCCCGCGGCGAAGGAGGCTGCGACGTCCAGGAAGTTCGACAGGGTCTCGCGGCGGCGGGCGGCCAACGCGTGCGGGGACGCCGCGAGTTCGACCTCCAGGCCGGTGACGGCGAGGACGCGGTGCAGGACGTCCATCAGGGGGTCGGACAGGGAGCGGCGCAGGTCGCGCAGCTCGGTGGCGAGGTGGGCGAAGCGCACGCGCGCGTCCGGTGAGAAGGGCAGCCCGTCGTCGTCCCCGGTGCGGTCGGCGCCGTAGAGGGGTGTCTCCAGGAACGTGTCGAGGGCGTCGGCCAGCGATATCACTTCGGAGGGGTCGACCCCCTCGACGGCTGCGGCGAGTCGGCGGTCGGGGTCCTCGTCGTCCCCCACGCGCGCGTGGGACACCAGGAGCCGGGCGCGTCGGCCCAGAAGGGCGAGGTCGCGCGGGCCGATGCGCCAGCGTGGGCCGGTCAGCAGCCGGACCAGGGAGGCGTTGGCCCCGGGGTCCTGGAGGACTTCGCAGACGGCGACGAGGTCGGCGACCTCGGGCAGGTGCAGCAGCCCGGAGAGCCCGACCACCTCGACCGGGATGTCGCGGGCGACGAGGGCGCCCTGGATCTCGGCGAAGTCGGTGGCCGTACGGCACAGGACGGCGATCTCGCCGGGCGCCTTCCCGGTCCGTACGAGGTGGGCGATGGAGTCGGCGAGCCAGTCGATCTCCTCGGTGTGGGTGGGCAGCAGCGCGCAGCGGACCATGCCGTCGCGCTCGGCGCCGGGGGCCGGGCGGAGGGCCTCCACGCCCGCGTGCATGGCGCGCAAGGGTTCCGCGAGGTTGTTGGCGAGGTCGAGGAGGCGGCCGCCGCTGCGGCGGTTCTCGCTGAGCGACTGGCGGGCGGCGAGGCGGCCGTCGGCGTGCGCGAAGTGCTCCGGGAAGTCGTCGAGGTTGGCGACGGACGCGCCGCGCCAGCCGTAGATCGCCTGGCAGGGGTCGCCGACGGCGGTCACCGGGTGGCCCGTGCCGGCGCCGAACAGGCCTGCCAGGAGGATGCGTTGGGCGACCGAGGTGTCCTGGTACTCGTCGAGCAGCACCACCCGGAACTCGTCGCGCAGGATGTCACCGACCTCGGGGCGGGTGCGGGCCAGGGTCGCGGAGAGGGCGATCTGGTCGCCGAAGTCGAGCAGGTCCCGCTCGCGCTTGGCGGTCCGGTAGCGGCTCACCAGCTCCGTGAGCTCGCGGCGGGCGGCGGCCGCCTCGGGGACCTTGCGGAGCTCGGGGTTGCTGAGTTTGCGGCCCTCCAGGTCGCGCAGCAGCTCGGCGTCGTACGCGCGCAACTCCTCGGGGCGCACGAGGTGTTCGGACAGCTCGCCGTCGAGGGTGAGGAGGTCGCTGACGAGGTCCGGGAAGGAGCGGGTGAGTGCCGGGTAGGGGCCGGGGGCCTCGCGCAGCACGCGTGCGGCGAGCTGGAAGCGGGTGGCGTCGGCGAGCAGACGGGCAGTCGGTTCGAGCCCGATGCGCAGGCCGTGGTCGGTCAGGAGGCGGCCGGCGAAGGCGTGGTAGGTCGAGATCACGGGCTCGCCCGGGGGGTTGTCCGGGTCGATGACGTCGGGGTCGGTGACGCCCGCCTTGATCAGTGCCTTGCGGACGCGCTCGGCGAGTTCACCGGCGGCCTTGTTGGTGAAGGTCAGGCCGAGGACCTGCTCGGGGGCGACCTGGCCGGTGCCGACCAGCCACACCACGCGGGCCGCCATCACCGTCGTCTTGCCCGATCCGGCTCCGGCCACGATCACCTGCGGGGCGGGCGGCGCGATGATGCAGGCCGTCTGCTCCGGGGTGAAGGGGATGCCGAGGAGCTCCTTGAGCTGATCGGGATCGGTGATACGGGCGGGCATGTCGGAGAGGCTAGCGGCGGCCACTGACAGTCGAGGACCAATCGCCCTCAGGGGCAGAAGAAGCGCAGGTCAGCACATGTGGTGCGATACGTCACGCGGGTTACTCGACGACGTGTCGTCCCTCGGGCCGCGCGCTGCACGAGGCCCGGAACGCGCAGTGCGTGCAGTGCTGCCCGGCCGTGGGCGTGAACCGTTCGTCGAGGACCTTGCCCGCGGCCGTGGCCAGCAGTTCACCGGCCCACTCCCCCTCCAGGGGCTTCTGGGCCTGCACCTTGGGCAGGGTCTCGCCGCCGTCCCGTTGGGCGGCGCCCTGGCGCAGCTGGACGAGTTCGGCGCCGCCCGGCTCGGGGCGTACTCCGTCGAAGGCCTCGTCGACGGCACCCTCATGGACCGCCAACTGGTAGACGGCGAGCTGAGGATGGCGCTCCACCTCGCGGGCGGTCGGCGTCTGCTTGCCGGTCTTGAAGTCGACGACGTAGGCGCGTCCCTCGCCGTCCGTCTCGACGCGGTCCATGGAGCCGCGGATGCGCACTTCGTAGTCGCCCGCTTCGAGGGTGACGTCGAAGTCGTGCTCACTGGCGACGGGTGTGCGGCCGGCGCGCAGGCTGTTGGAGTCGACGTGCCATTTCAGGAAGCGTTCGAGCGCCACGCGCGCGTTGTCCTTCTCCTGCGCCGACTTCCAGGGCGCGTCGAAGGCGAGGGCGTTCCACACGGTGTCGAGGCGTTCCATGAGGACGGCGAGGTCGGCGGGGGTACGTCCAGAGGCGACCTCGTCGGCCAGGACGTGCACCACGTTCCCGAAGCCCTGGGCGGCGGTCGAGGGCGCGTCGGCCTTCACCTCACGGCCCAGGAACCATTGCAGGGCACAGGTGTTGGCGAGCTGGTCGAGGGCGCTTCCGGAGAGCACGACGGGCTGGTCGCGGTCGCGCAGCGGCACCTTGCTCTCGGTCGGCTCGAACATGCCCCACCAGCGGTACGGGTGCGCGGACGGGACCAGCGGGCGGCCGTCCTCGTCGGCGAGCGCGGCCAGCCGGGCCAGCCTGCGCGCGGCGGCCTCCCTGAGGGTGTCGGACACGCGCGGGTCGACGGTCGTGGCGCGCAGCTCGGCGACCAGTGCGGCGACCGACAGCGGGCGGCGCGGGCGGCCGGTGACGTCCTTGGGCTCGACGCCGAGTTCGGTGAGGAAGCGGGACGGCTGATCGCCGTCGTCCGCGGGTGCCTTCACCGCGGTGACGACGAGGCGCTCACGCGCGCGTGTCGCGGCGACGTAGAACAGGCGGCGTTCCTCGGCGAGCAGAGCCCCCGGGGTGAGTGGTTCGGCGAGTCCGTCGCGGCCGATGCGGTCGGCCTCCAGGAGGGAGCCGCGTCGGCGCAGGTCCGGCCACAGGCCCTCCTGGACGCCTGCCACGACGACCAGGCGCCACTCCAGGCCCTTGGAGCGGTGCGCGGTCATCAGGCGTACAGCGTCGGGGCGTACCGCACGCCGCGTGAGCGTGTCCGCGGCGATGTCCTCGGCGTCGATCTCCTCCAGGAAGTTCAGGGCGCCCCGGCCGCCGGTGCGTTCCTCGGCGCGAGCCGCGGTCGCGAACAGTGCGCAGACGGCGTCCAGGTCACGGTCCGCGTTGCGCCCGGCGGCGCCGCCGCGCCGGGCGGCCCGTTCCAGGCGCCCGGGCCACGGTGTGCCCTGCCAGAGGTCCCACAGCGCCTCCTCGGCCGTACCGCCGCCCGCCAGGCGCTCCCGTGCCTTGCGCAGCAGCGCGCCCAGGCGCTGGGCTCCCCGCGCGTACGTGGGGTCGTGCGCGACCAGCCGCTCCGGCTCGGCGAGCGCCCGCGTGAGCAGCTCGTCCGAGGGCGGCGGCACGGGGTTGCCACCGGCCCGCTCCTCCTCGCGCAGGGCCCGGCCCAGGCGGCGCAGGTCGGCGGCGTCCATGGCGGCGAGGGGGGAGGCGAGCAGGCTGAGGGCGGTTTCGGTGTCGAGCCAGGAGGTGTCCGTGGGGCTCTCGCCGGACGCGTCGGAGTCGGAGTCGTCCGCTTCGGCCAGGGCGCCACCGGATGCCTCCGCGACCGCCACCGCCCGCAATGCCGTCAGCAAGGGTGCCACCGCCGGTTCGTGGCGCAGGGGCAGGTCGTCGCCGTCGATGTCGAGGGGGACGCCCGCCGCCGTGAGGGCGCGGCGGACCGTGGGGATCGTCCGGGAGCCGGCGCGTACCAGGACGGCCATGTCGCTCCAGGGGACGCCGTCCTCCAGGTGCGCCCTGCGGAGGATGTCGGCGATGTTGTCCAGCTCCGTGCCGGGTGTCGGGTACGTGTACACCTCGACGCGTCCGCCGTCCCGTACCGGGGACAGCTCGCGGTGGGCGCGCACCTTCTGCGCCGGGAGGCGGGTCAGGGGCATGCGCTGGGTCAGCAGGCGCGTGGCGGTCAGGAGGGCGGCTCCGGAGCGGCGGGAGGTCCGGAGCACCTCTACGGGGGCCGGGGTGCCGTCCGCGCGCGGGAAGGCGCTCGGGAAGTCCAGGATGCCGTTCACGTCGGCGCCCCTGAATGTGTAGATCGACTGGTCGGGGTCGCCGAAGGCGACGAGGGTGCGGCCACCGCCGACCAGGGCGTGCAGCAGTCGTACCTGGGCCGGGTCGGTGTCCTGGTACTCGTCCACGAACACGGCGTCGTACTGCGCGGCGAGCCGTTCGGCCACCTCGGGGCGGTGGGCGAGGAGCACCGCGCGGTGGACCAGTTCCGCGTAGTCGAGCACTCCTTGGAGGTCGAGTACGTCGAGGTACTCGGCGAGGAAGGCGGCGGCGGCACGCCAGTCGGGGCGGCCGATGCGGTGGGCGAAGGCGTCCAGGGCCGCGGGGTCCAGGCCGAGTTCGCGGCTGCGGGCGAGGACCGCGCGGACCTCGTCGGCGAAGCCGCGGGTGGTGAGGCAGGCCCGCAGTTCGTCGGGCCAGCGCACATGGGCGAGGCCGAGCCGCTCCAGGTCTGGCTGGCCGGCGAGCAGTTCGCGTACGGCGACGTCCTGTTCGGGGCCGGACAGCAGCCGGAGGGGCTCGACGAACAGGTCGCTGTCCTGGTGGGCGCGGACCAGGGCGTAGCAGAACGAGTGGAAGGTGGTCGCCCGGGGCGCGCGGGCGGCTCCGATGCGCAGCGCCATGCGGTCGCGCAGTTCGACGGCGGCCTTGCGGCTGAACGTCAGCACGAGGATCCGCGCGGGGTCACCTCCTCGGGCGATCCGTGCCGCGACGGACTCCACGAGAGTGGTGGTCTTGCCGGTGCCCGGACCTGCGAGGACGAGGAGCGGACCGGCCTCGTGGTCAACCACCGAGCGCTGTGGCGCGTCCAGGTGAGGGGGAGCCGGTCGGGTCGGCGGGGTACGCACCAGTCGGTAAGCGCCACTGTTCCCCTGTCGCACCTGGGGGTGCGACAGGCGCCTGGTGGAGGAAGAGGAGCTCACGTGGTTCGCCGGTCCTGGTGGGTGTGCTGGTTGCCTGACCGCCGCGCGTGGAGTGCGGTGGTCGCGGGATGAAGGGGACAGGTGCAGCCGACGCTACGCCGACGGGTCGTACGGGAGCAGGTCTTCCGCTTCTTCCCTCACGGCTCGCGCGACCCTCGCGTCCCTCACCCCTCGAACGTACGGCATGCCACGGACGTGCCGGGTTTCCCCCGTACGGACCGCAGGACGCCCCGGGGCGCGTCCGATGGCGGAAGCTGTCAGGTGTGACCGTCCGCGCGCTCGCCGCCGTCCCATCGCGCCCGTTTCATGTCGACGCGCGGCAGGTGACCCTCGGCGGCTCTGCTCGCCTCTTTAAGAGGAGTGCTCTCTGTGCGGTAGCGATCGAGCGCCTCCAGTTCGTGGCCGGGGAGCAGCACGCCGTCCGCGCGGACGACCCGCCACCACGGAACGGCTCCTCCGTAGAGGGCCATCACGCGGCCGACCTGGCGCGGGCCGCCCTCCTCCAGCCATTCGGCGACGTCCCCGTACGTCATGACGCGCCCGGGCGGAATCCGTTCGGCGACGTCGAGGACCCGCTCCGCGTAGTCGGGCAGCGCGTCCGCGTGCTCCGGGCCGGTGTCGTCCGGAAGGCTCTCCTCGCTCATCCGCCCCATCCTGCCGCACCCCACCGACAATGCGACGCGCTGGCGACTGTGTGTATCCCTCGCCCCGGAGCGGCGCGTGGGGCAGACTGTGCGCCCCCGCATTTGCACCCTGATGCCCCCGTGTGTCGGTGGGGCATGCCACCATCGTGCGGGCGGTGACCGGTGATACGAGATCAAGAAGAGACGATGAAGCAGCAGGGTGTGCACCCCGAAGACGCGGAGGGCACCTCTGACGCTGCGTCGCGCCCGGACACCGCCGACGCCAGTGAGCAGGGCCCCTCGGAGGGGCCCGCCGAGACGCCCAAGCCCGGCCCCGCGCCCGGCCTCGACGACTGCGGTGACGGCACGCACGCCGAAGAGGTCGAGGGCGACGAACCGCTGCTCCCCGCGCGCGTGCACCGCCCTTCCGATCTCATGCGCCTCCTGGTGGGCTTTCTTGCGATCGTCGTACTGCTCGCGATCGCCGCCTTCGCCCACGGCACGACCTCGGGGCTCGAACAGGACATCAACAAGGGCACCGGACAGGCGCCCGACCTGCTGATCAAGATCGCGGGGCTGGCGTCCAGCATCGCCATCCTGTTGGTGCCGGTCGCCTTCGCGATCGAGCGGCTGATCAAGCGCGACGGACTGCGTATCGCCGACGGCGTGCTCGCGGCGGTCCTCGCGCACGGAGTGACACTCGCCACGGACCTGTGGGTCGCCAAAGCAGCCCCGGGCTCCATCCAGGAGGCGCTCACCCAGCCCTCCCCCGGCGACATCCACGCCCTCACCGACCCGGTGCACGGCTATCTGGCGCCCGTCATCGCCTACATGACGGCCGTAGGCATGTCCCGGAGGCCGCGCTGGCGCTCCGTGTTGTGGATCGTGCTGCTGCTCGACGCCTTCTCGATGCTGGTCACCGGGTACACGACGCCGTTCTCGATCATCCTGACGGTGCTGATCGGCTGGACCGTGGCCTACGGGACGCTGTACGCGGTGGGCTCCCCGAACGTCCGCCCCACCGGGCGGACGCTGATGGCGGGCCTACGGACGGTCGGCTTCCACCCCGTGGGCGCGGCTCGCGAGGAGGCCGTCGACACGGAGAACGGCGACCGCGGCCGACGCTACTTCGTCACCCTGGAGGACGGCCCACCGCTGGACGTCACCGTGGTCGACCGCGAGCAGCAGGCCCAGGGCTTCTTCTACCGCGCGTGGCGCAATCTGACGCTGCGCGGCTTCGCGACCCGCAGCAGCCTCCAGTCGCTGCGCCAGGCGCTGGAGCAGGAGGCCCTGCTGGCGTACGCGGCGATCGCGGCCGGGGCCAACGCCCCGAAGCTGATCGCGACCTCGGAGCTCGGCCCCGACGCCGTGATGCTCGTCTACGAGCACACCGGCGGACGCACGCTCGACTCGCTCGCGGACGAGGAGATCACCGACGATCTGCTGCGCCTGACCTGGCACCAGGTGCAGGCGCTGCAGTCGCGGCGCATCGCCCACCGCAGGCTCGCCGGTGACGCGATTCTGGTGGATCGTTCCGGCACCGTGATCCTCACGGACCTGCGCGGCGGTGAGATCGCGGCCGGTGAGCTGCTGTTGCGCATGGACGTCGCCCAGTTGGTGACGACGATCGGTCTGCGGGTGGGTGCCGAGCGCGCGGTGGCCTCGGCGGTCGACGTCCTCGGCCCCGACGCCGTGGCCGACTGTCTGCCGATGCTCCAGCCCATCGCACTGACGCGCTCCACGCGCGCGACGCTGCGTCGGCTGTCCCGGGAGCGGGCCCAGCGGGAGCGCGACGCGATCCTGGAGGCGTCCCGGCAGACCAGGCTGGCCCACGCGGAGCAGTCCTCGGAGGGCTCCACGCCCGTACTGGAGAAGCCCGACAAGAAGGCCGTACGCGCGGAGCAGCGGGCCGAGAAGCGGGCCATCGACGAGGCGTTGGACGAGGCGCGCGAGGAGGATCTGCTCACCCAGATCCGCCATCAGGTGCTGCTGATCAGGCCGCAGGCTCCGGTCGAGCCGGCCCGGCTTGAGCGGGTCCGGCCGCGCACGCTGATCAGTTTCATGGCGGGCGCGATCGGCGCGTACTTCCTGCTGACGCAGCTCACGCACATCGAGTTCGGTCCACTCGTCGCCAACGCCCAGTGGGGCTGGGTGGCCGCGGCCGTGCTGTTCTCGGCGCTGAGCTACTTCGCGGCGGCGATGGCCCTCCTGGGGTTCGTACCGGAGCGCGTGCCGTTCCTGCGGGCCGTGGCGGCGCAGGTCGCCGGGTCGTTCGTGAAGATCGTGGCACCGGCCGCGGTCGGCGGTGTCGCCCTGAACACGCGCTTCCTGCAGCGTGCCGGGGTGCGGCCCGGGCTCGCGGTGGCGAGTGTCGGCGCGTCGCAGCTGTTCGGTCTTGGCTGCCACATCCTGATGCTGCTGTCGTTCGGCTATCTGACCGGCACCGAGAAGACGCCGTCGCTGTCGCCGTCCCGGACGGTCATCGCTGGTCTGTTGACGGTGGCGGTGCTCGTGCTCGTGGTGACCTCGGTGCCGTTCCTGCGGAAGTTCCTCGTCACGCGCGTGCGGTCGCTTTTCGCGGGCGTCATCCCGCGCATGCTCGACGTCCTGCAGCGGCCGCAGAAGCTGATCACCGGCATCGGCGGCATGCTGCTGCTGACGGCCTGCTTCGTGATGTGCCTGGACGCTTCGATCCGGGCGTTCGGCGACGAATCGACGTCGCTCAGTCTGGCCAGCGTCGCGGTCGTCTTCCTCGCGGGCAACGCGCTCGGTTCCGCGGCCCCGACCCCGGGCGGTGTGGGCGCCGTAGAGGCGACTCTGACGGTCGGTCTGATCGCCGTGGGCCTCCCCAAGGAGGTAGCAGCCCCGGCGGTGCTGCTGTACCGGCTGCTGACGCTGTGGATCCCGGTGCTGCCGGGTTGGCTCTTCTTCAACCACCTGTCCCGCAAGGGCTCCTTGTAGAGCACGCCCACGCACGCGCGTAGGGCACGCACGCGTGCGTACCTCGTACGGCCCGCGCCCCGAGCGCACCGCCGTGTACGACCCCAGGATGGGAGCATGCCGAACCCCTCCCGGCTGCGTGCCGCTGCCCTGACCGCCACTGTCGTCCTGCTGTCCGCCACGCTGGCGGGCTGCGGAGGCGACTCCAAGGACGAGGATCCGACGGCCCAGAAGCTGAGCTGGAAGGACTGCCCGGCCCCGTCCGAGTCGGAGGGCGGCGGCTCCGCGCCGTCACCGCTGCCGAACGGCACCAAGTGGCAGTGCGCCACCATGAAGGCGCCGCTCGACTGGAGCAGGCCCAAGGGCGACACGATCGGACTCGCCCTGGTGCGGGCGAAGGCCAGCGGCGACAAGAGCAGGCGGATCGGATCGCTCGTCTTCAACTTCGGCGGCCCCGGCGGATCGGGCGTCACCACGCTGCCCGCGTTCGGCGAGGACTACGCGACCCTGCGCACCCGTTACGACCTGGTCAGCTTCGACCCGCGCGGAGTGGGCCGCAGCGCCGGCGTCGAGTGCGAGAGCGACTCCCAGCTCGACCAGTACTTCCAGCAGGACGCGACCCCGGACGACACGGCCGAGCGCACCAAGCTCCTGGCCAACACCAAGCAGTTCAACGCGGCCTGCGAGAAGAACTCCAAGAAGATGCTCCCCCAGGTGCGCACCACCGACGCGGCCCGCGACATGGACCTGATGCGCCAGGTCCTCGGCGACGACAAGCTGCACTACTTCGGCATCTCCTACGGCACCGAACTCGGCGGCGTCTACGCCCACTTGTTCCCCAAGCACGTGGGCCGCGCCGTCTTCGACGCGGTCGTCGACCCCACCCAGAACTCCGAACAGGGCTCCCTCGGACAGGCCAAGGGCTTCCAGCTCGCGCTCGACAACTTCGCCGACGACTGCACGTCGAAGACCACGGACTGCCCGGTCGGCGACACCGCGCAGGACGTCAAGGACCGCATCGCCAAACTGCTCAAGGACCTCGACAGCAAGCCGATCCCGGGCATCTTCCCCCGCCAGTTGACCCAGACGGCCGCCACGAACGGCATCGCGCAGGCGCTGTACTCGAAGGACTTCTGGGAGTTCCTCACCGAGGCACTCGAACAGGCCTACAGCGGCGACGGCAAGGACCTCATGCTGCTGTCCGACTCGATGAACGGGCGCAGCGAGAACGGCGAGTACAGCAACATCACCGCGGCGAACGTCGCCATCAACTGCGCCGACGACAAGCCGAGATACACCGCCGACTACGTGGAGCAGAAGCTGCCCGAGTTCCGGGCCGCCTCTCCCCTCTTCGGCGACTTCCTGGCCTGGGGCATGGTCAGCTGCACCGACTGGGCCGTGCCGGGCGCGGCCGACCATCCCGACGTGAGCGCGGCCGGTTCGGCGCCGATCCTCGTCGTGGGCAACACCGGTGACCCGGCCACACCGTACGAGGGCGCGCGGAAGATGGTGGACGCGCTGGGCAAGGGCGTCGCGGTCGAGCTGACGTACAAGGGCCAGGGGCACGGGGCCTACGACAGCAAGAACAAGTGCGTGCAGAGCGCGGTGAACGGCTATCTGCTGAACGGGAAAGTCCCGGCGGCCGGTACCGTCTGCTCCTGAGCACACCCTCGGAATCCGAGCAAAAGCGCAGGTCAAAAGGTTATCCACAGGCTGTCACGGGCTCGGCTCGCGCCGCCTACTATGGCCTGACCGCCATCCGCGGCGTGACGCGGACGGCCTGCGAGGGGGGAACGCACATGGCGCGATTCGTACGGTGGACGGCCCTGATGGCCGCCGCCGCACTGCTGACGGCCGGCTGTAGCGGCGGCTCGTCCGTCGACGGCAAGGGCGGTGCGGGGACGGACACCGCCAAGCCGTCGACGGTCGACTCCACTTCTACGGCCACGACGGCCGCGGTGCCTGCGGCGCTGACCGCGCAGAAGCTCGACTGGGGGCGCTGCAAGGCCACCGCCGACTCGGCCGCGCCCAGCAGCGACTGGCAGTGCGCGACGCTCAAGGTGCCGCTGGACTGGGCGAAGCCGGACGGCTCCACGATCGGGCTCGCGCTGATCCGCTCCAAGGCGACCGGCGGCGACCGCATCGGCTCGCTGCTGTTCAACTTCGGCGGCCCCGGCGGCTCGGGCGTGGACTACATGCCGGCGTACGCCACCACCGTGTCCGCGCTGCACGAGCACTACGACCTGGTGAGCTGGGACCCGCGCGGAGTCGCCGCCAGCGAGGGCATCCGCTGCCGCGGCGACAAGGCGATCCAGGCCTCCGAGGACGTGGACGCCACACCGGACACACCCGCCGAGGAGAAGACGTACTTCCAGGACGCCGTCGACTTCGGCAAGGGCTGCGAGAAGGCCGCCGGGAAGCTGATGGCACATGTGTCGACGACCGACACGGCCCGCGACATGGACCTGATGCGCCAGGTCCTCGGCGACACGAAGATGCACTACTTCGGCATCTCGTACGGCACCGAACTCGGCGGTGTCTACGCCCACTTGTTCCCGAAGAACGTGGGGCGGCTGATCCTCGACGCGGTCGTCGACCCGAGCGCCGACTCGGTGGGCCACGCGCTGAACCAGACCCGGGGCTTCCAGCGCGCGCTGGACGACTACCTCAAGTCGACGGACCAGGACCCGGATCAGGGCTCGCAGAAGATCGCCGCCCTGCTGAAGCGGATCGACGCCAAGCCTCTCGCGACCTCGACCGGGCGGAAGCTGACCCAGACGCTCGCGCTGACCGGCATCGTCCTTCCCCTGTACAGCAAGGAGAGCTGGCCCACCCTGACCAGTGCCCTGAACTCCGCGGAGGAGGGGGACGGTTCGGAGCTGCTGGCGCTGGCCGACGGCTACAACGACCGTGACAGTGCGGGGCACTACGGCACGACGACCCACTCCCAACGGGTCATATCGTGCTTGGACGACAAGCAGCGGCCCACGCCCGCGCAGACGCAGAAGCTGCTGCCCGAGTTCGAGAAGATCTCCCCCGTGTTCGGCGACTTCCTGGGTTGGGACACGGCCGGGTGGTGTCACGACTGGCCGGTCGCCGGGCAGTACGAGACGCCGGAGGTCAGCGCGCCCGGTGCGGCGCCGATCCTGGTGGTCGGCAACACCGGGGACCCTGCGACGCCGTACGAGGGTGCCCGCAAGATGGTCGACGAGCTGGGCAAGGGCGTCGGTGTGGAGCTCACCTGGAAGGGCGAGGGACACGGTGCGTACGGGAGTGGGAGCGACTGTGTCGACTCGACGGTGGACGCGTATCTGCTGAAGGGGACGGTGCCCAAGGACGGGAAGGTCTGCGCCTCGTAGCCGGGGCGGTCGGGGCGACGGGGGCAGCGGAAAGGGGCCCGGCACGTGTGGTGCCGAGCCCCTCCCGGGAAGGTGTGCGTCTAGTAGACGGGCTTGTCGGGCTCGATCTGGTTGACCCAGCCGATCACGCCGCCGCCGACGTGGACCGCGTCCGCGAAGCCGGCCGACTTGAGGACG
>Ga0307507_10008422_pt1 | contig 14275 bp, 13 predicted proteins | sample 7_EM_MG_FD_207223 | JGI IMG/M metagenome (GOLD analysis project Ga0307507, IMG submission 207223) | Populus trichocarpa ectomycorrhiza microbial communities from riparian zone in the Pacific Northwest, United States - 7_EM | ecosystem: Host-associated > Plants > Roots > Unclassified | place... | reverse complement strand
CACGCTATTGCGTCGTCATGTGAAAACCTATGAGTCAACTGATCTCATAGTGTGAAAGATAACAAACCGATGACTAATAACTATTAGTCATGTGAGAGTCTGCCTTGCTTAGTCACTGTTTGTGACAAAAATTAGGTGATACAGAAGAGGGTTCATCTTAATTAGATCCTGGTTGAGAAGATATATAAATAGGTATTTACTCTCAGGTTTTGGATAAAGAAGATATGGAGTAAGAAGGCTTAGACACTATGGAATTATACTATTATAAATTCCTGCCAATTCATCAGATCTCATTCCAATTGAGAATATCTGGTCTCTGATTAAACATGAGCTTAAACACTATTCTAATCTCCATCTCATAAAGAGCCCTGAGAATGTGGTTAAAAAGGCAATTGAGAAGGTAATTACTCATTATTGAAAGCTTCTTGATTTAAAGCTTTTTGATACTCTGGCGGGGTCTATGGTAGAGGGGATAGCAGCAATTATGAAAGCTAATGGATTATATACTAGGTGCTAATTACCACTATCTATTTAGATTTTTCTTTTTTTTTTTTTTATTGGTTGATATTAGGGTGGTTGAATATATGGAGATGGTCATCACCAGGCAAATTGTGTGTTTGTTGTCATTGTTGTAATCGGTTAATTTTGTCCCCGTACAATATGAGGGGGAGATGCTATTAGGCTAATATGGGTATAAGTAGCTATTTCTGCATATAATAATCTATCTCGGAAAATGTAAAGATGATAAACAGAATGGCTGCCTAGGATGAACGAGGGCCATTGTGGCTCAATTATCAATCACTTCAAATCCTGGCTCCCGAGTGATATACGATGACGGAGACTTAATTCACCTTACGATGACTCGCCTAGTAGTAAGGGGGCAACCGAAAATAGAAAGGAGATACCGCAGGATAGGGGGGCGAGATAGCTCTGAGCAAATACATGACAGCCCGATATTTTCTCTTCCTGAGGTGTATAGTACTTGTAGATCGATCTAGTACTGATTGTGGGCAAGAGGTTACTGGGGTGCCTAAGTCCAGCAATGCTGTTCGCTAGAGAATCTATATAGCATTCAGAATCTGCGGTTGCTCTTTGCCCCCAAATTAAAGGAAGCAAAGTAACTTTTTAAAATAAAGATAATTTTTTTTTGCTCTTTCATTTTTGCTCTGCTGCCCCGCCGATCGCGGACATCACCCTTAGTGGTCAGATCTAGAGTCGGATTCTACCACCTCGCAGCAGGTCTGATTTACGCTACACTCCCAGTGAGGGGGCTAAGGTCTTCAGTCTCCCAGTTTCCACAGGGCAGGTATCCTTCGTTCTCCTACCCTACATGACGGATCGTTCAATAATAACTCAATCTGAGGGGAACCAAACTCCTGGGCTCCTCCTAATTGCACAGGGGGGTTAATTGTTTCTTGACATGTTAACCATTGCGCCAGCTAGGCATTTTCACATCATATCACTATAGGAATAAATACTTATCTTGTTGTCTTTAATTTTGCCTGAGATTAATGATACAATGCTGAAATAATATTATTATTATGATGTTGGTTAAATATATTATTATGTCTTCACCGACACGGGATATCATTCGGTATCATAAAATTTCCTTTTGTTCGTAATAGCAGTGTTATGGCCGCACTTGATGCGGGATGTGTCCACACTTCAAGGCCGCACTGGTACCCATACGCACTAGTTAAAGGACGTGCAAGCCGTAAAATGTTTTCACACCCCATTCTTTCTTTCCTTCTAGTCCTTTCTCTCTCTCTTGTTTCTTTCTCTTCACTTGTTTCCTCAAGTCTTTCCTTCTTCAACTTATCACACTCAATTATGATCTTCATCTCCGCATAATACAAGATTTGTGTCTCCACTTAAGCCGTTTCACTCTGCGTAAAACCCTCACCGTTAATCATTACCTCCGCATCGAATATTTTCAACACTTTTTTTGGAGTTTGAGTTCCGTTGCGTATGAACTAGGAGAGGGATTTCCTAGTGTTGGAGCCAACATATTTTTTTTATTAGAAGAATGTGGTTTAGGCTTACTTAGTGCTTAAGTTAGACCGTGTTTAGAATGGCACTGCGAGCCTGGAGCTTTTCTTTTTTCGGCACCTACTAGATTTCCTATTTATCGCTCGCTATTAGCAGGGTATCTGGAAATTCACATGTTATAGCTATTCAATATACTCGTACACCTAACGTTAAAGCAATGTGCTTTCTAAAGAATTATATGGCTTGGCACCGGAGCAGGCGATGTGGCTTAGTTCTTTTTGAGGGAGGGCAGTAGAGGTTAGGATAGAGGAGGAGTATTGCTTTTTCTGGAATTGTCTAGACCCTATTCTAAAGGCGAATCTACCCGTCGTGATTGGGAGGAGAGGTATCATAAGGGGTGGCTTATCATGAGAAGGGGACAGTGAGCAAAGGCGGGTGGCCGACAGCTCGTTAAAAGTCAGGTGGCAGATATCAAAGCTTGGCAGGGCTGTTCGATGCCCCAGTTGTCCCCTCGGCTGCCGGTGTGCTATCTGTGGTTAGAGATAACGTATGTCGGGAGGCAGGCTACCGGGACGGGTGAAGATCTTGTCAATCTGTGTTTGGAACAAGCCAGATCGAGACGCGATTGGCGTTTGGTTTAGGCTCGCTCGTCTGGTGGGGGTAAATTTAATTGGCTCGCCTAGCTTAAAGCTCACGACTTGTGAAGGAGGCATAGGTGGTTGCTCATGGTGCGCTTGGGTAAGGCTAATAGAGTACTTTTTGGGCTCCTCCCGTTTTAAGAGGGGGAAATTCCTGGGATAGCTACTGTAACTACAGGGTCACATAATTTTCTTGAATCCAACTTCCAATCCTACCTAGGTGCTAGCAAAGACCGGAAAACTATTCCTGCCGATCCCATATAAATCCCTCTGGGAGACTAGGGTTATGTTTCCTGATTTTTATGGACACATCCGAGCACTTGCTGTTGTAACCTGACCGTGATTCACTTTGCATCAGCTGCAGCTCTTCGTGATTTCCTCCCTCATTTCCGATCCAGTTTTCCTCGTCTTCTATTGTGCAAGGCGCCCAGAGCCCTGTCCACTCAATTATCTGCGCATTGGAAATTTGTCCCATATTTGATGCCAACGAATTCCTTCCCGTACGGAAAGGAGTCTGACTAAGGTTTATTATAGTATTGCGAGTCCTGTACCAGTCACCTGGGCTAATAAATTCCCTAACCTTGCACCTGACAATCGTCCAAGGCTTCAGAAGGTCGAATCCGACTAGAGTAAAAGCGGCCATAGTGTCAAAATGGCCTAGCTGCGCCGAACATTTGTTGGTTGCTCATACAAGATCACTAGAACAGGGCGGAAAGGCTGCAGGGCAAAGCACATTTCTCTGGGAAGCTTGACGGGCTGGGCGCATCACAGCAGTGGGGGTTTTTCGTATGGCTTAACTTGCCTGTTATTCAGTCACTTCATGTGGGGTCCCTATGGGATATTCCCCGCCTTACCCTCCGTTTGCTTCTTGGTAACGATGTGTCTATCCTAGCGTTGTATCTCTTGGAGCTGCTTGCTATGGTGCTCGGATACCAGGGTTAGTCCGCGCACAGTCCTAATTGATGGTCTTCTCGGATATGTAGCTAAGCCTATCGATTGTGAAAGAGAAGAAGCTCCTTGAACGCCCTACGGTTTTTTATCCACCAGAAAGGGTATCTACGCTAGTTGACCAACAAGACACCCGAGCGTATTACCCGTATATAGCAGAGAAATCCATGCATATCCGAGGGCCCATACAAAAGATACCCCCTTGTTTGAGACAATCCTCCCCTGGAAGGAGTGTTAGCCCGCGGGATTAAGAATTGCGAATAAGCCATGTTTAGGAGCTTTCCTTGTCTCTTTTCTCTCTCTTTTTCTTCTCTTTTCTTCTCTTTCTCTTTTTTTTGTTCTTTTTTTGTTCTTTTTGCTTCTCTTTTCTAAGGGGTCCCCACTGGCTCCTACCTGTAGTTCTGGGCACGGTAAGATCCGGCCGAGTGAGGTTTGATGAGTCTGCCAGCACAGTCCATCATTTCGGTTGCTCCTGTGATAAGACACAACAACGAGCAATCATCCGGCATCCAACCACGCAGTTAGCCCCCAATAGTACTGGCAGCGGGTTGGAAGTGCTCGGGAACAGAGATTCCCAGAGAGAGAGGAAAAATCCCTACATATCTGAGGGCACTTACATATTTACGCCCTCTATTTTCGGGCACTTGCCTCCTCCAAGTATTTGAGCACTTAATAAATGTATGGCATCTATAGGGCTTCAGAGTTCTGCCATGGTAGATTCCCTACGGATGACTACTCGAGATTAGTGCCTATGATAGCTTGCCAAGTGATCTCTATCGGGTTCCCACGTTGCATCTAGGAGCCCAGAAGGTTCGAAAAGTGTAAAAAAGTGTGACACTAGGGGTACAGTCTTCCGTCCCAGTCCAGAAGATAACTAACTCCAGGATGGGCTAGCTATCGTCCCCCATATAGAGGGCAGGATACAAAAGAAGCCTCCGATACGCCACGTAAAAACAGCCTTTAACTGGCTATGACATAGGGCAACGAGCAAAAACTTTTAAAGTGAAGATCCATGCAGGGTTGCCGCTAAAGTGCCGAGTGATGGGAGTGGGGAGTTATGATAGGTGCAGTGAGGATCGGAAGGCAAGACAAGAGAAAGGGTCTAGGACCAGCCTATCTAAGGTGAAGAAAACCCCGAACACAGACCGCAACTTGGGATGGGGTGGCGCCGATGGCCAATGTGATGCCGCGCCTTATATGATAACTCCTAGACCTTCCCCTGTTTGGTTTTTCTTTCCTCGTTCTTCCGATCTCGTCTCGCCCCAGGTCCCAGAAAATAACCGACCCCAGTATAGAACGCCGACCCGGCCCAAATGTACTAACCCGAACACCTATTTCGCTATGGGATAACCCAGGGAAAAGCCTCACTATTTACGACTTTCTTTGCTGGTCTCTGTGCCGTCGGGTCGACCACTTTTCTTACTCGCAAGGGTATATCTTCCCAACGGGGGCGAATATATGCAGGTAGCCGTGTATCTCTTGCTCAACCGGGAAGTGCGTTCCCGAGCTTGGTCCCGAGTCCTGTCAGAAAGAGCAGAAAAAAACGAGATCAAAAACTTAAATTGGGTTGGCTCATGGCGCAGGCTTGCAATGGTAAAGCTTAGCTAAAGTAAATATCTGGCGGGAGCGGAAGATCGGGCGATGGTTGGTGTTCTGGCCTGGCTGCCTGGACCTATTAGATCCTATCGGGCTCGAGGAATTCCCCGACCCAGGTTGGATACAAGACCAGATTGCATAAGATTAATAAATTGAAATTAAGCTCTTGATATAATAATATTATTGTACTAATGATTCCCACAGAGCCCACGATGTCCGCCTTGTTAGTCTCATATCCCCCCATTAAGCCCACTGACGACTCGGATTCATCGGATAAACTCCCTGCAGTATCACCCCCCGTCGTTGTCCCTTTCCCATTCTCTAAAAATAATATAGGAAAAAGTGAAAAAAATAAAAATAAAGCCAAACAAAACGCCCTTTTTGTATTGTACACGTGCCCCAATCAGTGCCCCCAAATCCGCCGAACCATAATCCATGATGCACCTACACTGGGTTCCATCCAATCGTATCCTCAAAGGCCTCGAGCATCTCCGCTTGATCACCCACGTTGGACCCAGACCAAGCGTTACTTGCCTGAGCAGCAAGTCTTCTCTCTTCCATTAGCTGGTAGTTGCCGTTGCATTGTACCTCCCAGGAGTGGTCCCTGCAGTCGCGCGCTGCACACGATTGGAAGTTGAAGTCGTGGTCAATTGCTGGGGGCGGCAGCAGCGGGCCGGCCATCGCAAGGTTACTCATTGAGAGGTTTGTGCTGCTAGTCGCTGGCGGGGTGAAGTGGTGTACTGGCATATTCTGCTCGCGCCAGGTGCTCATGTCAGATGAGGTGAGAGTGCTAAGCAAGTGCAAGCGCACGTAGCCCAAGGACTTAGTCCGGTGATTGATCCCAAAGACAATTAGGTCGTCCGTTACGGGTCCTCTGGAGGATGGGGGGCTCCAGGTTATGTATCTGATCGCACCACAGAGGGTGAAAGTATCGTCAACTTTGTTTATGGGGCTTGGACTGCTTGCTATGGGGGAGTTAATGGGCGAGGTCCGATGGAGGAAGGGATGGGCATAGAGAGGGCAAGCTAGGAAAGGGAGGGTAGAAGGTATTCTGGGTATTCGTGATGAGGGGGTAACATACAGTTCAGGTACTCAAAATCCACGCTTGCCTTCGCCTGGGGGTTAAGCAACAAGTACTTGACAGGAATTAAGTCAATATTACCGCTCCGTACGTTGAGCCCTTTAACCGAGAACCCATTCGTTGGCACCGTTTTCCTCTCAGGCATCTCTTCTGGAGGGTATAAGAAGAATTGGTCCCCGTCTTCGATGCCAGCGGGGAGACCTGGCCCCCGAGCAATTCCGTGGCTCTGAATTCGGGGACCTGGTCCAACTGTTCGGTAGTTCTCACCAACTACCTCCACGGCCTCCGTCACATCTGGGCCGTGAAGGGGCTTCGGCCAACGGTTGGAGCGTATTGCAGTATCCCCTGGAACCCCACTAAATGGGGGAAGTAGGTAGATTCTTTTGCCAGTGGCCTTTTCTGCCAGAACAGTCGTTTCAGTAAGAAAATAGTGAAATGGCATGGTAGTAAAGGGTTTTCTAATTAAGATAAGAAGGCTTGAAGAAAAAAGAGAACTCCCAGCAGCCAGATTTATCAACTCAACTTAATTCAACACTTTTCTTCTTATATTGCTCTAAATAGACACTTTAAGCAGATCCCCGTCTTGAGTTTGGATTCGAGTTCGAAAAATGATAGACATGCCTAGAAAGGCTCTAAACATTGCCGAGTGCCTCTACCGCAAAGTAGATTAGTTCCGTACCAAGACAGATGCGATCATCAAGAAACCATAGCATAGAATTTCCACACCAAGTATCATAACCCTAAGCTCACTCAATTTACGGCTAGTGTCTCTTGGGAACTTGTCCAAGTATCCTTGCAGTTGTGCCTATCATTTTTCGAACTCGAATTCGAACTCAAAACAGGGATCTGCTGAAAGTGTCTAATACGGGGAGGGGGGATCCTAATACCAATCATTTCCATCTGCACGGGGGGTTGATGATCATCTTTGCTCACAAACCCCTGTATCTCTCAGGCAGGTACGGTCTTGGCAAAGTTACCAAATAGTCACTGCCCGCCCAAGACACCCAAGCTCCCACCTGCGCAGATTGGTTGACCATTCCCCCCGGCCATGTAGACACTCGGGAATCATAGGACCCAGGCACGGTGTAAGGCATGTTGAGCTTTAAGCTAGGAGCCTGCTGCATTTTTGTGGATTGTGCTTCGATACAGTAGTTGTCAACGATTCCGCCAATTGCGGCACGAACGAGCAGATAATAGAGACCAGCCCAATCACATGATAAATAATCACTTTTTTTCTTCCTATCTATTCGACGTAATCTAGCGGTGATCGTATTAAGGTTAGAAATTGTTTATGGTTGCTTTTGTATAAAGTGTTCCATATCTCCCGTCGTTCTGCTGATGGGTTGTTTTAGATCCTCGTCGTTTTAAGACATAGGCATAGGTCAGGAGGGTCAGAGGCCCAGACCAGCCTATGAGCAGAGACACCGCTGATTGCCGTTCTCTCAATCACACACGGATTCCAGCTCTAGACCTAACCTGCATTCCACTGCCCGTGACCCTAACCTTTGTTTCTATTCTCATCCGATTCAGGAAAAAAGTGATTGAGTGACCCGTTGTGGCTATGTCTTGGCACATAGCACAGCAACATGGTCCTCCGATGACGAAAGAGGATAATGGACATCTGGTTAAACTCCCAAGCTTCCAACAAACACAACATGAGCGCCACATCAGCCCCAATAACCCCCGTGATTATCTCCTAATTATCTAGTTTTGGTATATTAAACTAATTCATTGACTTCAGGAAGCCTTTCTGGCAGCAATCAAGGATCTCGAGTTGGAACAACTCCATGCGGAAGCTGCTCGCCTACGAAATTCACTCTACCATCTCGCCCGGTCAAACATAGCACTACAAGAATTCCGAAACGATCCGGAACTCAAGGAAGCAATTGACGATAACGAAATCACCATTCAGCGTCAAAAGCAAAGAGTTCAGATGATTGTCGAAGAAATCCAAAGAAGAGGTTTCCCAACGGACCACGTTATCCTGGGGAATGCTGTTAATGCCGTAAATGGAGAAGGGGAGAGTGTTGACCGGGAGGGGGGAGGGCAGGAGGAGGATGGTGATCCCGTGGCGATAGCAAGGCCGGAACCCCCCGCTGGTGTGAGGGAGGAGGAAGTTCATGCAGATGACCTGGGAGAGGGGGGTGTATACTTATGATTTTCGGACCCGAGCCCCTGGAACAGTTGTTGGTTTGAGTTACTACGGCACCTTACCGGTAATAGTAGTATTACGCAGGCTGGAACGAAGTTCTCCAATCTTGTAAGCAGAAAGCAATTGATGGACATCGACTTGCGGATCGATTTGCTCCTAAAATTGGGTTATGTTGCCTCTTCTTTGATCGTAGTCGAAAGCCAACATTTCCATACCTACAAAGTTTGAGTGAAGGCCGATCCCTCCTTGACTGATGCGCAACAGCTCGGCCTAGACTATGACGAGCTACCCAGAATAGCTCAATTTCAGATTCCCAGTGCCAATACTCGGGGTATGGTAGAGAAGGGCGGAAAAAAGATCAGCAAGATCGCAAGTAGTAGTTAGGAGACAGGTGGGTGTCTTAGCACTCAACCAGTCAAATGATAATGAAATTGTTAGCGGGTAGTGCAATATATTGAGCCTCTCAAAGGAACTACCCAAAAAGCTCTATCTTCCTAGTCTCCTTTTGGCCTTATACAATCTTGATGAAATACGTAGATACTTGTACATGGACAATCACTCAGTGCAACTTCTCAAGATTAATGGCATCCTGTAACACTCCCACTTTTCTTTGTCTCGCTGGGGTACTACGGTAGCCGCCAGAGCACAAATCTGCCCCACCAATCTTGGCCCCTCATGTCACGTGTTCATGTCAAACAAGGATGAGATGTTTTTCGGTTGGCGAGGCAACCGGTCCTCGAAAACATGGGCGCGGCTCCTAGCTGACACCTCAGCACTGGGAATGTATGATAACAGTAAGGTCACTTGGACTGCACAATAGAGTCCCGCAAAGCCACCCTCCCGCTCTCGACCAACAACACAATAACATCATCTCCAGTAACTCCGGACTCACACAATAGCAGGACTCCGAAGCCCCTCCGCACGATCAACCTTGATGGCAGAGCTAGCTGCTGAGGCCCTAAGGATCATATCCTCCCCCTATGCGGTTTCTTTAAAGGTTCGTCACAAGCCCCGCCCTTGTGCTCCACTTCTGCAACCTATTGATTGAGGACCTTGCGTGCCCTCACAGAAACTTGATTCAATAGTTAGAATTAGTCCCTTGAATGATCTACAATGTTGGGTAGATGCGAACCCGTGCCAGGTTGGAGCGCTTGCTAGTTCAATTGTCCGGGCATTGGAGTTCTGCCCATACGCCTTGCCAGTTTTGGCAAGACTTGGTAGTTTAAACCCTTCTACGCTTCGTGCGCTGTCTTGGAGTAGATCTTTAAGTCTTACCAATCCATAACAGGACGTATCCAGGCCGTGAGAAATGCGATGCTTGATGAGAAGAGGACGTTACTTGAGACATTGCTGCGCAACGCGAACCGAGATGGGAATAACTGGGAGAAGGTACACACTCTAATCGGTCTTTGTTCATGGTATAATCGGACTTATTCGGGTGTTTCTAGTATGCTCCCGCATGTTTAGCACTGCTATCAAGCCCTCTGCCATGTGAATTTCCCGTGCCGGCGCTTATCCTTCCTGTCTTTCTTCACTGTGTTGAACTTGGTACGAAGAATCCGTGTGCGGAGTCTATCGGGAATATCTATAGTCTTGTATCCAATGGATATGGATACCTAGCGGAGCTCCTAACCCCAGCACAGAAGTCGCTACTTACAGAACGGCTATCAGGATTTCTCACAACCTCAGATAATGCAGTACTACTCCTTGCGCTGGCTACCATGTCCTGCATTGGCGTTGTCTTGGATGGTGTGGGCGGAAGCACGGCCAATAGGGGCGAAGAGACTCGCCAAAAAGGTGGTACAAAGGATTTTTTCAGTGGGAGGAAAGCTGTTAAGGTGATGAACCTTGTAACGAATATCGTGATTGATGTTGCCTCGAGAGATTCTGGAGATTTGGAGTATTGCATTGAGCAAATCAGATTGGCAACTGCCATCGCTAGTAATATGACGGAGAAAGTCAAGGAGTCCTTAGTTGACAATACTCTCAATATAAAAAAACTCATGGAGAAGATACAACGTCCCGGGTTGGAAAAGCGGGCACTTAGAGAGGTGTGAGGAGAAACTACCCACAGGTGATTTCAATAGTACTCTCTAACATTTTCTTTAGGCTCTAAACTATGCGATAGCATTATATCCTCAAATGTCACCAATCCCAGCACTGCCATCAATTGTTAAAAGCCTTTCCCATCAGTCAATCCGAGGGGGGACACAAAGTCATAGCTCCTTGTTTTTGCCACCGAGCATGGCTCGGGTACTTGGAGTATGAGTTCACATTCCGTTTACATAGCGCACTGGCTAATCCGAAAACAGACCATGAGCTCCCAGGATTACATCTCGGATTTGGTTCGATCAATGTTTCTCACATCCTCTTTGCCGCCCCCAATGACCAGCGCCTCCTGTCTTGAGCTTCGAGACCGAATACAATTCACTACCTCCTTATCGGATTTGGTGATTGAATCCCAACAGCTCCGAATAGCCATTTTATCATCCCTTGCCACGAATGAGTTCTCACATCCAATTGCAACCTTCTTATCGGCACATGACAAATCTCCAACGTATACTTGTCAGGATTGGGAAGTATGCCCCGCTAGTCTCCTACAGTTACAGAACGAACTGGCTGTAGCTATTTGTACGTTGATTTTACGAGCCGGAGTTTACTCCCAAAAGGATGATATAATCGGTCTCGATCCATCACTCGCCACCTCTTTGTTAGAAAAGCAACTTCGCCTTTCAAAAGCTAATAATACCTGCTCCACTCATTACCTAATACGATCAAACCTCAACTCCCCAAGCATCGTATCCATATTCGAGACCTCTGCAACTCCTGACATCAAAACCAACAGCCGCGGCTGGCGAATGAATTTGAGAGAGGCGATGCTTCGAGACGCCAGTCGGCAAAACGAGGTGATCATCGCCGAAGTTGGAAAGATATGCCGTGACCTCGAAGTTAGGTGTGAGGGAGTGGAAAAGCCACTACGGGACGAGGAAGAGCGATCCGAGAATTTACGGCAAGAGATCAAGGATCTAGAGACCCGGCTAGATGAAGAGACTGAAGAGCGGTCTTCTCTTAAAGAAACCCTCGAACACGAGAGGGGCGAGTTCAAGCATAAGCTTGATAGGGAGAACGAAAAGGTTCGCGAGCATTTTTCTAGAATAGAAGACCTCGAGAGAGAGCTGCGAACAGCCCGAGATGAGGCGTCAGGAGTTAGATTAGAATCCAAGGAAGCTTTTGAGAAACTGGATGCCCAACATAAGGCTGAGACGCTAAGGATAGGCATTGAGTCCCAAGAGGTTCTGGAGGGTCTGCGTTCTTCGCACGAAGCTGAGCTTCGCCAAGTCCACCACGATTCCCAAGCAGCACTCGAAAAACTCACCGCATCCCACGAAGCAGAGAGGAAGCTCGCCCAAGAAACAGCAGATAAGGTCGCCCTCGGACACATTGCGGTCCTGAACCAACGTCAAGAAGCCATCGAAGAACTTGAAACACATAATAGGTCACTTGAGCAAGAATCCGACCGACTACGGGAGGCTCTCGAAGGGCAGAGAAAGGAAAATCACGCGGCTGATGAGAAAATCATTAGAATGGACGAACGGATCCAGGGCATGGACTGTGAGCTTTCAGAGCTAAGCCTCCAGACGGAGTGCCAGAAAACCGACCTCGACCGTAAGGATAACGAGATCGAAATTCTCAAACGACAGCTCCGAGCTACGAAGTCAGACGCCGAAGATACCGAGAAGGTAATGGATGCGGAAATTGCGAGGCTGCAAGAGAAGCTCGGGCACCAGAAAGAGTTGGTCCAAGAGTTAGAGAAGAGGCTTGAAAGGATGGAAAAGGAGACGAGGGAGAGTATCGATCATTTAGAGACCCAGAACAATTCAAAGGTACATCTTCCATGAGCAAAGCCTCCCCCCGATCAATACTAACTATATCAGGTTCTGCGACTGAAACTAGACCACGAAGAGGAGCTCCGTAAACTCCACACAAAACTTCAGAAAACACGGGAAGCCTGGACCACTGAGAGGGATACTCAATTCGCGGAGAAGAAAGCACTCACAAAAAAGGTATATATCTTTCCCCTTTCCCCTTTCCTTCCCTCCACAACAAATTACAAAGATCTAACATGTTCCCACAAAGCTCAAACAACTCCACGCTTGGCAAGAAAAGAAAGCCAAAGAAACTGCCAACCTTGCCCAGCAGCTGATGTCCACCGCGACCAATCGTGACATTGCCGTTCTTCTAGACATTGCCACCGACCCCGCACCAACACAGGAAGTCCAATGCGCTGCCTCGTCCCCGGTTGCCGTGGCCAAGCTTCCTTCCATACCCTCCATGACAACCTCAACATCCTCCACCAGCTCAAAAACCAGCTCAAAACGCCGCACTAACCTCCAAGACCTGTTCCCAGAAACCAACTCCCCACAAAAACACCACAACCCAAAACGCACAAAGACGAAGCCAACGCCAAAGACACCCGTGCACAAGTCACAATCCCAAGGGAGGTTAGCTTTCAAGCCTGTTAAGCAGCCCAACCGACGGAAGGCCGTTGGAGACCTAGAAACGGGGAAAGAGAGCCATGAGCCAGAACCTCAACGTGAGGCAGTGGTTCGGGAGACGCAGAATGGGGAGGGGGAGGAAACGGAAATTGATGATGCTGATGGCAATGGAGATGAGTCTGGCGTGGTGTCGTTGCCCGCGTCGCTATCATGTGCTGAGACAAGCTATGGCGAGAGTGGGATTTTTGGCGGGAGCATTATCAGTTTACCCAAGGGGCTGGGTATTAGTGCGGGTATTGGGGCCTTGGGAGTTGGAGTGACAGAGAGTGGGAGGTTAGAGGGGGATTTGGGGTCCGAGTACGATGACACGATGGATTTTTAATTGTTTGTTCTTTCAGCTCAAGAGTAGCTATAGGTATTTCAAAGCTAAGTTAAGAGAGCCAAGCAATACCTATTTATTATCCATTATTGCATTTGTCTGTAAATTGAGCCCCACATGAGTGCGACTAAACTATAAGAAATACATTGCATATTTAGTTTCCACTAGACAAAGGACACAATGAAGATCCAAGTTATAGTTCACTAGAAGTACTAGCCTACTAGATATCCTAATCTCCTACGGTGCTATTCTCATCTCTCCCTCAATCCAAAAACCTCATCACTAAATCGTAGCTACATAACACTGAGTTCAAGGCAAAAAAAAAAAAAAAAAAAACGTACTCGAATTTGGGTTTTGGGCATGTATCATAATTACGTAACGCAGCACAAAGGACTAGTTTAGCGATCTGCATGCTCGAGAGTCCGTATCCCATCGACCGTAGAGGACCCGTTTCCAAGAGCGTGTCTACCTATTCAAGGAAGAGGCAGATCAGGAGAACTATAGATATTGGAGCGCCCTTCCATATCTGGTATGGTTGACCGCAGAATAGTACGTCAGCCGGCGATGTGGCGGTGATGCGGCAGCGAGTGAGGCCGTGTGAGCCTGGGAAATCAGGGCTGGGTCTTTCCTGTATAAATAGTCGGGCTCACACCCCCCTCTCTTTCTTCAATCAGCCCCAGTCGATTCAACAGTATATCGGCAAGGTTATACGAGTGACCGCTCATGAAAGGGTTGAATGGTCCGGTCTATGTCCCCTAATGGCATGGCTCTCGTTACGACTAAACATCGATCTTCATCCAATTACATCAACGATTGTTCTCGGAGTGCAATTTAGTTCTCACCCCCCCCCCCTAGACCTTCTTATATGTCGACCCAGGCTCTGTCTGTAGGTTAAGCCTTCTACCGCGTCGAGTTGTATCTGGCAATCAGTGTCTAGAAACGAGGCTACTGTCACACAACCACCCAGCCTGAAAAAAAAACCTGTCTCATTTCCAG
>Ga0307507_10008421_pt1 | contig 14275 bp, 9 predicted proteins | sample 7_EM_MG_FD_207223 | JGI IMG/M metagenome (GOLD analysis project Ga0307507, IMG submission 207223) | Populus trichocarpa ectomycorrhiza microbial communities from riparian zone in the Pacific Northwest, United States - 7_EM | ecosystem: Host-associated > Plants > Roots > Unclassified | place... | reverse complement strand
GCCAGAACCAGACGACCGTCGCCAGAACCAGATGACCGTCCTAGAGCCAGACAACCGTCACCAGAACTAGACGACGATCTTTCGAACAACCAGCCAGCGAATACCACGAACGATTCAATTGATTAATTGAATTCGACATTGGCCCATCATCAAATCGAATCAAGGCCTCCTAAGGAGGCACCTTAGACGACCACCGTTCGAATGTACAGCTAGCGAACGGCCATAGAGAACGATCTGAATCAATTAGAGCCTTCAATCGAGCCGACCCCTCCCCTGAATTGAATTAGATACTGATATACGCAGGCAGGCAGGCAGGCAGGCAGGCAGGTAGGCAGGCAGGCAGGTAGGTAGGTGGGTAGGTAGGCAGATAAGTAGGTAGGCAGATAGGTTGGTAGGTAGGCAGGTAGGAGAGGACTGTTGCCAGAACTAGATAACCGTTGCCAGAACTAGACGACCGTTGCCAGAACTAGACAACCGTCGCCAGAACTAGATAACCGTCGCCAGAACTAAACAACTGTTACAGTCGTTCCGAAAATATCGGTAAAAATCGCCAAGCCGAAAGAGCCTCATCGCACCCCACCAAAATTTGTATGCGGGGTTATACTTTCGATTTTAACCACCTACCATACATTAATTAGCTCTTGTAAGTGCCCAAAAATTAAAGCTAGCGTCTCGCCTAAGTAGATTAATTATATAGGATTTTTAGTGTCGCTACTTATGGCGCCCCAACGGCAGCAGCAGCCTACTTAATTATCGTCCCGTCCGCTAAAGCCTTCTAAAAGAAAGCGGGCTCAACCTGTGGCTACATCTGCTTCCTTACAGCCTTCTAAGAAGGTAAAAAGGAAAGCAAAGAAGACAAAGAAGAAGCAGGAAGTAGTGCCAATATTATCCTCCCCGTCACCGTCGCCGTCGCCGCCACTACCACCACCTCCGTTAGCCCAGCCAGTAGATTCTACGTCTACGGATAAGGATAATAAGGATAAGGATAATAAGGATAAGGATAAGGATAATAAGGATGAGGATAATAAGGGTAAGAATAGTAAGGGTGAGGATAAGAGTTCCGAGGAGCCTATAGAGGTTAAGGATGTAAACAAAGGCACGCCGTTGCTGCTACTGCCAGCACGCTTTACAAGTGTTTGGAAGGCAGTTACTAGTAATTAAAAAGAGTCTCTTCCTGGTATAAAGTTAGCTGTGTTTACTGTTGATAACCTATACCTTTACTAGCTGAAGGAGTGGGAGGAGCAGCTCCTGCTAGATCTATTGCCGCGCAAGTTTAAGATCAGTTAGCTTCAAGCTGTTGCTTCCTATAAGAAGGCACGACTAACTAACTGCTACCCTTAGCAAATCCGCTCTTGCAATAATCTAGTTTAAGCTCTTAACCTAGTTAAGGAGTGGTATACATACTGGCCATTAAAGTCGTTATCCTTAAACTTCACCTTGTATTTAATTAAGAAAAGGGAGCTAGAGGCTTAAGCTCCTATAATAACTCCAAGTTAGCAAGTTGGTAATAGAACTCTAGGCAGAAGGACAGCTATGTAGGCTTAACTTACTACTTTACCTAACATACTTGCTGCGGAGGAGGCTTCTAGTAATAGAATACCAGCAATTGTAGATAGGTGGCCTTGCGTAAATCCTCACTGCCGTAATAAAGGCAAGACGTACTAGCAGAATAAGAAGTTGCTAGAGTCGCCCAACGTCGCAATCAACTATTATCCTATTAGTGTAGATAACTTCTAGCGGTGGAATAAGGAGCTGTTTAACGGCGCATCTACGGTTAAGCAGCCTTTGCAGAATATTATTGTTAACTTAGTAAACTAGAAGGATAGAGATTAAAGGAGCTATAAGGAGCAGGTGGTGGTAAAGGAAAATTCTATGCCGTTAACTCTTAGCGATCTGGCCTCAGCTATTCTTGCTACTTAGCTTAAGTAAATAAATTAACCTCCTTAGCCTCTTCTACCTTATCCTCCACTATATTTAAACTTTAAGCTACCTTAGAACTCTAGCCCTATTCGGTTAAAAACGGATCCAATTAAACTGCTTAGTTAGTTCTTTAACTGGCTAGTTAATAAGCCAGGCTTTAATACTAAGCAGTAGAGGGCTATTTTAGAGCCTATTAAGGATAAGCTGATGGAGGAAGAGTGGAATATTAACGCGCTAAAGGAAAAGAAACCAGGTAAAGGCATAACGTTAGAAATATAGAAGGACTACAAATTTAAGATTAGAACACTTGCTCGCATTAGAAGTAAGATCTTAAGCTTTAAGCAATTAAGATAATAGCTATCTATTAATCTACAATATATCCTGCCTCTTGGAAGTGCTGCCCTGTATATATACCACATACTTAACTAACTGTAAAATGTAGGAACGCCTTAAAGCTCTTAAAGTCCTTAACTAACTACTAGTTCCTTTTAATCTAAGCCTTAACGTTATTAAACGTTGCCTTAATTGGATTAAAATCTGGTGAGTATAGTGGCAGGAACCTTAGCTTAACGCCGTACTGCTTACAGAGCTCTTAAAGCCGTGTTAACTTATAGATACTTGCGTTGTTAAGAACAAGGATTAATTGTGGCCCTGGGTATAGTGTATAGTAAGGCAGCACCTGTTCCTCCATAAAGGCTTTAAATATAGTAGATGTAATAGAGCCCTAAAGGATAAGGTAGTTCAAATATCCATCTACTGTTAAGGCCGGTAGAAGGCTCCACCTTTCTAATCTCTTAAGCGGGCGTGCTACTTAACACTTAGTCCCTTTAGGTAACCACCCGTACTTTCTATTACCAGTCCTTTCATTTGCTGCTGATTCGTTAAGAAATATAAGCTGCTCTGCCGTCTAGCTCTTTTATATACCAATCCAGGTAGTACGGAGGGGCTGGCTCCTCTTAGCCGCCCAAGCCTTTACTAACTTTCGCGACCAGCGGGCCTTTGCAAGAATATCGTAAACAGTTAAAGTAGAAATTTGGGCGTTAAATTCGTTAAATAGGAAGGTCTGCATCTCATCCAGATACGCTGTTGGCTGGTCTTTAAGAAAGTTAAGTAGCCTCTATAATATTTAGTCAGTAAAAAGCTCAACACCATATAATATTATATATCACCTGTTCTTAATAGGGCAGTAAACTCCTCAGCCTTCTAAGAGTAACAGATGGAGGAGCATATGGCTCGCCCCAAATATCAAGGTTCAACCGCAGCTTATAAATTGTCTTTTTAGACACCTTTACTGCCTCTGCAATAGCTGCTATATCCTTATTGGCTTCAATTCAAAGCCTAATTCTATAAACAACTTCATCAGGAAGGCGGCGACCCATATTGGCTTTAATTGTGGTGGTTAAAATCGAAAGTACAGCCCCGCATACAAATTTTGGTGGGGTGCGATGAGGCTCTTTCGGCTTGGCGATTTTTACCGATATTTTCGGAACGACTGTACTAGAACCAGACGACTGTCGCCAGAACTAGATGACCGTTACTAGAACTAGACGACCGTCGCTAGAACCAGATAACTGTCGCCAGAACTAGATGACTGTTGCTAGAACCAGACGACCGTCGCTAGAGCTAGACGATAATGACTAGCCAGCGAACACTATAAACGATTTAATCGATTGATTGAATTAAGGTAGTATAGACAGGTAGGCATAAACAGGGAGATGCTGACGGGTAGGTAGATGTAGATAGGTAGGCAGATGCAGATAGGTAGGGAGATGCAGACGGGTAGGTAGATGCAGATAGGTAAGCAGATATAGACAGGCAAGTAGATGCAGATAGGTAGGCAGATGCTAACGGGTAGGCAGATATAGATAGGTAGGCAGATATAGACAGGTAGGCAGATATAAATAGGTAGGCGATGTAAACAGGTAGGCAATGCAGATAGGTAGGCGATTTAGGCAGGTAGGTAGATAGGCAGGTACTATAGGTAAGTCAATTAGGTAGATAGGTAGAAGAGAACCATCGCTATATTATATTAAATTATCTAAAATATTATTATTTATTTTGCTAGCCTTATAAATAGCTTTAAAGTAGCTTTTATTTATTTAAAATATGCTATTAGTATAAAAGAGGTAAATAGCTTTAAATATAATTGTGGTTGCCAAATGCGTAGATTACTAGTAGGTTGTGTGTAGGTTGCGTATAGGTTGCGCGCAGGCTGCGCGCAGGCTGCGTGTCAAAAAAACACGATATAGGCTAGTCGGTCGAGTTGCTAAATGCCCTCAACTGCGCGCTAATTGCGTTAACCACTAACCATTGAGGCCATTGGTAGGGTACTATATTTTGCCAATAAAGCTTCTTAGGTATTCTAAAAGGGCAAAGCTATAGAGCTGTTACGGAGTGAGTATAAGTGGTGATAATATATAGCGAAGTAGATATTATTAAGCTATGTATATAAACTGTGTGATAAAGTTAAGACGTTGCGTAAGGAGAGAAGGTAAGGAAACGGGAAGAAAGGGTATATATCGTTAGTTTGGTTGCTTGGTCAATACGTGCACGGAGCAGAATAGGATTTAAGTAGCGGTCCTAGCAAAACTTGGCAGGATTTAGTAGACTTGGCAGAATATGGCAGAATGCGGCAGATTGCCGTCAGATTATCGTCTTACGGTCGGTCTCTTCTTGCTGCGTCAGTGGACACAGGTGGAAACAGGTAGGAATAGGTGGACGTGTATAAGGTATCACGGAGGTATCCCATAATAGTACCCCCCCTTTAAACTCAAGCTTCTGCGAGATAGGGCTGTGGTAGTTCTGGGTGGAGTTTATAAAAGTTTTCTACGGCTTATATAAGTCCTATAGAGTCAACAGGTTCCTATAAGGGCTCAGTAAAGCCTCTCCATTTTATAAGGTATATATATTTACGTTTCTATTTATTGTACTTAATATTATTAACTCTTTTAATAAGGTACTTATCCTTACTATCTACTTTAACTAGTAGGGGAGGGTCTTAGATCTATCTAGGTAAGGCGTCTAATATAGGGGCAGTAGGGCAGAGGACTAACATATAGAATATAGGGTGGATTTTAACCGTATTAGGGAGCTTTAGTTGGTAGGTATAAGGAAAGACAACTTTTTTAACCTTATAAGGGCCGGCGTTCTTCTAATTAAGTTTCTTAGTAGGTTATTTTATATTTAGATTTCTTATATCTAGCTAAACAAAGTTACTAATTTAGTAAGCTGGTACTAGGGTTTAGTTCTTATTTACTATAGCTTTATAGACAGATTAGGCCTATATTATTTTATTAGTAAGGAACTCTTATAGTTCTTCTATCTTCTTTATAAATTCGTTTGCTTCTATAACTTATAAGGCCTAATAAGCTAAGTAAGGAACATTACTAAAGGGTTTAAAACCTATTCGCGAGTGCTAGCCATAATTAGCCAGAAATAGGGAGACCTTTATAGTTTCTAAAACGGAGTTATTTATAGTAAACTTAGCAAATGTAAGCCAGTCTATCTAGTCATCCTATAAATATAATGTGTATATCCGAATATACTATTCTATTATAGTATTTGCACGTTCCGTTTAACCATCTATTTCTAGGTAATATACTATAGATAATAATACTTTAATACAGAGTTAGGTAGTTAGTTTTTTCTAGAATACTAAGATAAACTAGCGGCCTCTATTAGAGACAATTGTTTTAGGGAGTCCGTAAAGTTTCTATACATAATCTAGAAACAGTTAAGCAATAGTAGGTGTTAATATATTAGGGTAGGCAATTAAGTATCTTATCTTAGATAGTTGGTCTATAACTACTATAATGTTTATATAGCCTTTACTTATAGGGAGGTCAACAATAAAGTTAATTAAGATATCCTTTTATCTTCGGTCCGGAACAGGCAGTGGTTTTAGGAAGCCGTTATATATCTTATATAAAGCCTTAGCTCGTTAGCAGGTATAGCAGCTAGAGATATACTTCCATATTATATTATGCATATTTAGCTAGTAGTACTCCTATTAGAGTAGTTCTAGGGTTTTTCCTTAGCCTGGGTGGCTGGCTACTAGTAGATTATATACGTATTTAAGAAGCTTAAGCTTAAGTTTATTATAATTAGGGATAACTAGGCGGTTCTAGTAGTATAAGAGGTTTCCATAGGCTTTATATTTACTTAGAAAAATCTTTTTAGAGCGTCTAACGCTATCTTAAATTAGCTTAAGCGTCTCTTAGATAAACTTATTGTTTGGATATTTATTAACTATAATCTATTTAATAGTTTAATTAGTTATTTTAAGGACGTATACCATAAGATCTTTAGTAGGAGGTTTAAATAGCTTAGGGCAGAGTAGGGTCTAATTGTAGTAGAAGCGCGCTTCTTTTTAAGCTGGTGCGTCCTGTAAATATTAGGTTAGGGCATTAGGCTTCTAGCCTTAAACGCCTAGGCGGTACGTAATTAAGAATTAGAATTAGGATAGATATTCTAACTAGCAGGCTTAATAGTGGCTTAGCTATTTTATGGTTGTAAAGTACTATAGGTTTTTATAGTTACTAAAAACTTTAATTGTTAGCGACTTAGTCAATCGAGGCACGAGCACGGCATAAGGGACGCGCAAGCCTGTACAATTGGTAGTCTATAAACGAGGATCCAAAGCTAGAGAAAGGAAGGAGAAGAATAGCAGCGCCGCTTGATATTTTATGTGGTCCTTAAGTCACGTAACTCGCGTTTATTATAATCCACATCTGCCAAGATCCACCGTTTTTTACTAGCGCTGTAACATTACCCCCCCCTCTAAAAAAGCCTGCCCTTAGGCTTTATATGTCCATATTATGTCCGTGGGGTATTCTTGTCTTTATGCTTAATAGGCAGCCTATTGTCTTCGCTATACTAGCACTCTATCTACTCGTTAAGGTACTTCGGGGGTCTAGGTTTGTTAGGGTATTAGTTATAGAATTCTTTAAGTCTCTAGGGGCAGCCTGTAAAGTTCTAGGCGGGGTATTAGGTTAGGTCTGGATTATAGCCTTTCTATTAGACACAGTATTGTAGCGTTCCTTATACTAGTTTATAGGCTAGTATTTTATTAACTTCCTATTTATCGTTACTATTAACTTAAATTAGCAGGGGAGGCTTATTCTTTTATCTAAGTAGTGGGTTATTTGCAGCCTTCCGTAGCTTATCCAGTAAAAAGATAGGATAGACTTTAATTAAGTCTGGGAGCTTAACCTTATACAAGTTGCCTTCTTTGTTAAGGATCTTATATAGTCCTGCCATCTTATAGTCTAGCTTGCGGCTAGGTCGTTCTGTCTTTTAGTTCTTTATTGTAACCTAGACCCTATTATCTATAGTAAAGTTAGGCTTGTGCCTGTGCTTATTTACCTGCTGTTCTATTAATCTCTAGGCCTTTTCTAGATTTATATAGGCTACTGTCTAAGCTTCTTCTAAGTATTTAGCATATTGCTAGGCTTCCTTATAAGATAGTTTTTCGCGTATAGTCTGTGGCCCCTCTGGTCTTTCCCAGTTAAAGCTTATATGGGGTAAGTATCCTATTTCTAGCTAAATAGGTGCAAATCCCGTAGAGTTATAGGGTAGGGTTGCCTGGGCGTAGTCTATTAGGGGTAGCAGTTCGCCCTAGTTATCCTAAAAGTAGTTAACAAAGGGCCGGAGCCTCTAGTTTAAGTATTAATTTATAATCTCCGTCTGACCGTCTATCTAGGGGTAGTATACTATAGAAAGCTTTAGCTTAATACTAAGGATCCAAGTAAACTTATTCTAGAAGGCTAATATAAATTGCGGCCTATAATTGGATATAATAGTATCTAATAGTCCGTAAATTCGGTAGATATAATAGATATATAGTTAGGCTACCTCCTTGGCATTAATATCCTTATAATAGGGGATTAAGAACGGGCGCTTACCAAAGCGGTTAACTAGGATTATTACTATATTATATCTGTTACGGTCTATAGGCAGCTTATAAAAGTCTATAGAGATATACTGCTAGGGGCGTTCTGGTATTAGGAGTGGCTTTAATACTTCTAGGGTTTTATCCCATGGAATTATAGACCTATAGCAGTTATTATAGTTCTGTATATAGCGGTTAATATCCATAACTATTCTAGGCCAGTAGTAACGGTCACTAATAATTTTACAGGTTTTATTCTTTTTAGGGTAGGCCATAGAGACCTAGGTATATACTTTGGTAATAAGCCAGGTCTATAAGTTCTATTCCTCTACTACTACTAGCCATTTCTGGTGCTTAAGCAGTCTGTTTTTAAGGGACTATAGGCTAGTAGTATCCTTTACCTTTTCGCGGTACTCCTATAAAGAAGGGGCCGTACGGTTTGCCTATAGTAGTTTATTAACAAGGTCAAGTTCCGTAGAGTTAATGGGACATATCTTAGTATTTAAAGGGTCCGTATTTAGCTCTGCTTATATCTAGGGGTTAAGGTGCTTTAGTTATAGTAGTATCTAGGTCTGTAATAAGATCTTTATAGCCGCCTGGTTACCTAGGTCCTGTTTACGCCTTATAAAAGTATTCGCACGGTTTATAGCGCCTGGTCTATATATAATTAAGAAGTTAAACTAAGATAGGATATTTGCCTAGCGTACCTACCGGGCTGTAAGGGCTTTGGTTATTATAAAGTATTCTAGGGCCTTATAATCTAAAACTACCTTAATAGGCTTAGGGGTCCCCTCTAGCTATATACGCCATTGCTAAAAGCTAGAGATAATAGCCAGCATTTCTTTATTATAGATGTGGTAGTTTAGCTTGGCATCTATTATAGTCTTTAAATAGTATATAATAGGGTGCCATTCTCCGTTCGGTTGCTTCTAGGAGAAAACGCCAGCTATTACACTATTTAAGGTATTAGTTTCTAGCATTAAAGGCTGTTCTAGGTTAAAGTGGGCAAGTAGGGGAGCTAATACTAGCTATTTTTTAAGCTTATTAAAGGCCTGCATATATATGGCGTTAAAGTGGAATAGCTGGTTTTTCCTAGTAAGGCGGTTAAGAGGCCAGGCAATCCTGCTATAGTTCTTAATAAAGCGTTAGTAGAAGTTACAGAAACCTAAAAATAATTATACCCCTTTTACGGTCCGTGGGGGTGTCCACTAGTTAATTATAGCCGTTTTCTTTAGGTTGGCCTTAATTCCATCTATACTAATAATAAAACCTAGGTACTTTATACGCTTAACACTGAATTCTAATTTCTTAATATTGGCCTGGAGACCAGCCTTGTGGAGCCATTATAGGACTTTATAGATATACTCCTTATATTCTAACTTATTCTTAGAGTAGATTATAATATTATCCAAGTAGGCCGTATAGAAGTTATTAAGGTAGTTAAAGAGTATATTATTTATATATTACTAGTAAGTAGCCTATCTGAAATTAGCGATGAGGTGCTAACTAAGCTCTGGACACATTGCGAGGTCAAGCTCTGCATGCAATCTACATAGACATTAACTGTATCTACTATATCACGAATCAATTAATATTCATCGTCTACGTTATCTCTATCATCAAATAGACCCTTAAGACACCTCCGCTGTGACCTTATAACCTTGTAATTCCAACAGGTTATAAGCCTGAGTAGTGACACCTCTCCTAACTCAAAAATCGACCCTAAAAATAACCTTCTCTACCTCAACCTTAACGACACCTATATACGATCACAAGGCCGGTAAAATCGTCATTTTTAATAGAGACAACTTTGCAGACTAGAAGCGCACCTGCGAGGCAGCCCTAATCATGTTAGAGGGCTGGGATTTTATTACTGGTGCAGAGGACCTAAATTAAGTCAATTTAGCTAACGGAAGAAGAAGATAAGGGGAAGTAAACAAAATTATCTATAATTTAATAGAAGATGACCGTCAGAAAGAGATATATGCAATAATAAAGGCGTACAATATTTAAGGAATGTGGGAAGGAATAAAGAAGTTTAATAAGGCTAATAACGAGGTCTACATCTCTAGACTCCACAGAGAGTTCTATAGCACTATATTTAACCCTATAAAGATACGAATTGTTAAGTTCCTTTAAATACTTAATCAATTCAAGATTAATCTAGCCTTAACGCCTTAAGCACTTACCAATAACAATATTAAAGAGTAGCTTCTCTTGGCCCTCCCAAGCGATATTATATAGCAGAATGCAAAGACCTAGTGTTTATAAGACAAACGAGACCTTAAGAGCTACATTACCCTTCTTTAGGAGCAAGAGACTGCTCTCCCTATATAAGTATAAAATGCAGCACTTGTATATAAGAGGAAAGACGAACCTAGGGGGAGAAGGGGAAACCAAGGTTAAGGTTAAACAAGGGGCAGAGGCCGTGCTGGTAGATTTAATTATTCCTTATTATGTCATTGCTATAGCTTGTCATCTCGAGTAAACAAAGAGCCAAGATGACTAGAAAGAGACGAGTGCAGAGTATGCTATTAAAAAGGTCACTACTAGAAAGACTATCCCCTACTTAAGCAATTCTAATTTAATAATGCCAGGAAGACAGATTAAGGTGCTCCTAAGGTAGAGGAAGTAGGGAATGTAGTAATAGCTAAGGAAGAATTTAATAGCAATTTAATCTACCTTAACCCTAACCCTAAACGTGCTATGCTTATAACAACATCTCTAGCTTAGGCTCTTAACTTAAGAGTAACTAAGCACTTTACTAGTAACCAATCAGACCTAATATACTTAAAGAGATGGAATACGCCACAATAGGTCCATACTGCAAATGGGACCATTGTCCCTGCTATAGGCTATAGTTAAGTTTAAATTGGTACCCTAAAGCTAAAAGACGTCTGGCTTGTACCTTTATTTAAGTTAATTAAGCTAATCTCAGTAAGAACTCTTACTTAGGAAGGCTACTTAATTACATTTAACCTAGACAATTAAGCTACTGGCAAGCATAAATTAGGTGTAACGTTTAAGGCCACTATAAGGAACAACCTCTACGTACTATAAGAGCATTAGGAAGTATTTAATACAATAATAAAAGCACACAATTTATAACCAAACGTTAGTAAAACAAATGCTAAGCTATAGCACCGCCAAACTAGATATACAAATTACAGTAACCTATTTAAGCTATAGCACTCCTTACTAGGTATAAAGCTTAAGAAGAGAGCAGTACTAGTTAATAAGAGCACGTGCAAAGCTTATCTAGCTAAGAAAATGCAAGAAATACTAAGTAAGAAGACAACTAAGCGCAAGAAGATACCTAATTAAGGGCTATACCTAGATACTATGGGACGAATTAGTATATTAATTAGAGGTTATAACTACTACCTCCTAGCCCTAGACAACGCCATATACTATACTTAGGTTATTCCTCTTAAAACCCTCTAAACTAAAGAGGTACTACCGCATATTAAAGAGATTATTGCAAGGGCAGAGAGGTTCACTGGTAATAAAGCTATATAGATTTAAGCGGATAATAGAAAGGGGGAGTTTAACTATAGATTTTAAGACGAACTGATACCCTAGGGTATTAACTTTAAACCTTGTCCGCTATATAAGCACTTATATAATGGCGCAATTAAGCGCGCGATCTACACAGTTAACTATAAGATAAGGTTACTTCTATTTTAAGGAAATATACCAGTTGAACTCTAGTGCTATACAGTTAAGCATGCTATCTAGATTAAGAATTAAGTACCCACCTCAGCACTTCTATTTAATAATGAATATAGTGGTGCTATTATACCCTATAAGGTATACACCTAATAAGTTCCTAACTTAAAGAATCTAGTCGTTTTTAGGTGTTATGCTAATCTAATTAATACGCTTAAGAAACACCCTAGGAAGTATAATTTAAGAATAAAACCTAACTATATTTTTATAGGGTTAAAAGGGAGTAGTTAATTCAAGATGATAAACCTATATACCCAAGCAATTAAGCTATTTGGAGATACTAAAGTAAACGAGTATAGGTTCCCTTATAGAGCACCTTAGGTATAAGCTATAAGACATAGTAACTAAGTGGGCCGCTTAGATTAAGTGGGAAGCCCAGGTTAAGATTAAGCGGGACGCTTAAATCACGCTATAAGCCAAACCGTGAACCGACCTATACCTCCCCCTACTACCTTAAACGCGCCAACAGAGACTCTAGTTGCGAGAACTATAAGTAGGCCAGATAGTGACTGAGTGGGCCGCTCTAAATAAGTAGGAAGCCTAGGTTAAGACTAAATAGGCTGCTCTAATTAAGTGGGAAGCCCAGGTTAAGATTAAGTGGGATACTTAAATTAAGGTAATGCTAAGGGTGGGACGCCTATATAAAGCACATTAATATACATTCCTTATGCGCAGAGAATAAGGTCTGGAAGGTTACCAAATATAAGGGTTTTTAATAATACGGTAGTTTAGTTAGTAATAGCTATAAAAGCTATTTACCTAAAAGCTGAGAATACTACCTCTATAGGAGTACCTACAGCACCTTTTAACGCTATTAAGTTAGATTAGGCCTTAAGGGAGGATACTCCTAGCTAGATAAAAGCTATCTTTAAAGAATTCCTCTTACTTAAGAGGATGCACACCTATACCATTATAAGGGGGAGAGTACTAGAAGGAAGGTTGTTACTCCCAAGCAAGCTAGTTTTAAAGCACAAGTATAATACTAAGGGAGAAGTAATTCGCAAGAAGGTAAGACTGTGCATTTAGGGAGACAAGCAGACCCCTAATATCGATTATTTTGAGACATTTGCGTTTGTTGTATAATACAACACCTTTAGGTTCCTAATAGCAAAGGTAGCAGCTAAGGACCTTAAGCTTAACTATATTAACATTAAAACTGCATTCTTAAACCCGCCATTATAAGAACAGATTTATATGCAGATTTCTAACCTATTAAGAGACTTTGAACCTAAGCTTAAGGGTGTAAAAGACGTCTACTTAAAGCTAAATAAGTCACTTTATGGCCTAAAGCAGGCACCAAGAGAATGGTTTTAGATGGTTAAGAAGTTCTTTAAGAGTATAGGTTTAAAAGCAGCTAATACTAACCCTAATCTCTTTATAGGAAATAAAGTATATATCTTACTATTTATTAACAATATGCTAATCGTAGGAAAGCGCCAATACCTTAATATTACAAAGACAAGAATTTTAAGAGAATAGAGATGCAAAGACCTAGGTCCTATAGAAGTATTTATAGGCTTCTAAATTAAGCAAGATCGTATGAACCGAACCCTTAAGCTATATCAGATAATGTACACTAAGAAGCTACTTAAATGGCTAAAAATAGACAACTGTAATCCGGCCAAGCTACTAATACTAGCAGGTACTGTCCTAAAGCCCAATATTAAAAGCCTCCTTAAGTATAATAATACGACAGTATACTGGCAGATTATTGGCTCTATAATCTACCTCTTAAACTATATACGTCCTAATACCAGCTACGCTGTTAGTTAATTAGCTAGGTTTATGGCAGCACTAGGAGAATCGTATTACCGCTTAAGCAAGCAGCTACTATGATATCTAAACGGCACTCTTAAAGCAGGAATTACCTACTTAAGTTAAGTAGTCTACCTTCCTCTATGCAAGCTTACGTTACTTACTGGTTATAATATCTTTACTAATACTACGTGGGGAATAGAATACGATCGGATATTATTCCAAGGCATAGCAGTTATATGCTATAGGGGAGCAGTAATCTAGATAGCTTAAAGGCAGAAGTTAACGGCATTGAGCTTAATAGAAGCAGAGATTATGGCGGCATTAAAAGGAGCAAGGTTAGCAGTATGGCTTAAGAAGCTAATAAGAGATCTGGAAGAGAGAGATAATAACAACCCTTTTATCCCTACACTCTACTGTAACAATAAGGGTACGGTTAACCTTTTATATAATATAAAACACCACTAGAAAGCTAAGCATATTGAGACTTAATACCTCTTTGTATGAAACAATATAGTTCAGCGAGGTCAACTTAAAGTAGTACATATACCAGGCAAAGATCAGCCAGAAGATATGCTTATAAAACAGCTACCAATTAACCAATTTACAAAGCACTGTGCAACGCTAGGAATCGGTAACTGACGGAGACGGTAACAGACGGAGACGGGGCAAGTTACGGAGGTTTTTCGCCTACTATAGGTTTTCCCTCTGTACGTAGGCCAAATGGCACTTGCAAGGTATTTGGGAATAGCTTCATAATTGCCTATTTAGGATAGACGAGGAGAGCGTCGTCAGCATAGGGGAGTGTCAGAAATTAGCGATAAGGTGCTGACTAAGCTCTAGACACATTGCAAGGTTAAGCTCTGCATGCAATCTACATAGACATCAACCGCATCTACTGCATCACGAATCAATCAATATTCATCGTCTGCGTCATCTCTATCATCAAATAGACCCTTAAGACACCTCCGCTGTGACCTT